>Ga0208937_1000185_pt1 | contig 58657 bp, 52 predicted proteins | sample June2015DPH_11_5_FD_184705 | JGI IMG/M metagenome (GOLD analysis project Ga0208937, IMG submission 184705) | Peatland microbial communities from SPRUCE experiment site at the Marcell Experimental Forest, Minnesota, USA - June2015DPH_11_40... | ecosystem: Environmental > Terrestrial > Soil >... | reverse complement strand
CCCACCCGCGCTGATCGTGTACAGATTGCAGCCCGTGGAACTTGGCAAACCAGCGCGCAATCTTCGGTCCCGTCCAAAGCCCGCCGTCGTCAGGTGGCGTCTTGATCCGCTCCTTGAGAGCCGCCAATGCCTCGGGCGTCAGGATCGTCGGCCTCGTTCCGTTGTGGATGCGCTGGTCGCCAAGCGCCTCGGCACCGCCCTCGTTGTAGCGTTTGATCAGCGCCCGCACCCAGCGCGGTGAGAACGACAATATCTCCGCGACCTCATCGACCTCATAGCCCGAAGACAAAAGCCACAGCGCATGAAAATGGCTCTTTCCAACCGGATCCGCCGCCGCCTCATAGCGCGTCTCAAGCTCAAAGCCGCTCAACTGTGCCTTGATAGTCGTCATGATCGTGCCCCTCTGACGAATCATGACGACGCACGCTAACAGCTTCGATTCCGCCCGTGAATCCCAGAAATCTTAGGAATCAATCAGCCGGACTCGGTATTACATATTGCAAAGATGCTCTATATAAACAGGTGGCCGTTTCGCATTGTAAAGCCGCGCGGCAAGAGAGGCGATGATTACGATCTGGAAATCATTTGTCATAACCAAACGCGATGTGGCGATACCAAATGCAAGTTGGAAACGACCGAATTGAGTTCGGCCACAATCGAAAAAACGCTTAAGAACAGTCGTGACCAATTGCCGCCAGAAGGACCGGGCGTATTTTCTTAAAAATCCCTCAAAAGTGGATGCAGAACCCAGATTGGCAGCGGATAACCGGGCAGGGTGCAGTGGATTTCTTTGCGAGAGGTACCCAGCGCGTCGCGTCGGTAGTTTTCTACGTTGAGCCACTGAGCTATCAGGATGGTTATTTAGGTCAAGGACACCTCCGTCTAGAAATCATGAACCCCCGCCACAAGCTAGCCAAGCTGTTTGATTGGTACTTGTTGGAGCGTTGGAAACCGCCTCCTGTCGCGCCAAACACAATGCCGCCATTCTGGGTAAGGCTATCAAACTTCCCAACAGGGCTTCCCGGCTATGGACAAGGAGAAAGAGCAAGCGTAGCCCAGATCGAGTGAAACGAAATCCGGGTCAACCTCACGGCCGCTCCCCGGATTTCGCTGCCGCTCAATCCGGGCTACTCGCTCTTTAAATTGAAGTCCGGTTGGAGGCGCGAGAGGCAAATGACCGAACCGCTACATCGAGGGAGTTGCCTCTGCGGAGGCATTCGGTATGAGCTGAGCTCGGAACTGCGAGCCACCACACACTGCCACTGCTCAATGTGCCGCAAGGCACATGGAGCAGCTTTTGCAACACATGGCGGTGTCCCGAAGAGTGACTTGCGGCTGCTCACCGGTGCAGACCTGCTTAGGGAATACAGGTCCTCCCCACCAACTACTCGCTCCTTCTGCAGCCAATATGGATCTCAGCTTTTCTGGCAAAAAAGCGGTGAAGACTGGGTGGCCGTCTCGCTGAGTACACTCGATACACCCTTCGAGCCGCGTAAACAACGGCACATTCACGTCGGGTCAAAGGCGACGTGGTTCTCCATACACGACAAATGGCCTCAATTAGAAAAGTTGTAAATCGTAGCTCTAACAAAGCGCTCCAGTGGGACGCTTCAACGAGCGTAGCTCGGATTGAGTGAAACGAAATCCGGGGTCAACCTCACGGCCGCTCCCCGGATTTCGCTGCCGCTCAATCCCGGCTACTCGCTGTAGCCGTGGCGAAGTTCAGCATGAATTGCGAGACGATCAGGGTTTTACCTCGTCGAGCCAGACGAACTCGATCGGCACCGTCGACATGGCGTTGACGCGCCGAAACACGTCCTGCATGCGTGGCGAATTCAGGAAATCCTTTACGTCTTTGACTTCCGCCGCGCTCACTTCGCCGACGACGTGAACCCGGTTGCGATCGTCGATGCCACGCGTCAGGCGCCAGCGGCCGACCGGCGGCGGCGGGTTGGCCTTGAACAGCGTAATCCATTCATTGAAGTCTTTGAGATGATGAACAACGACGCATAACGGCATTTGGCACCTCCCATGTGGAACTTGTTCGCCCCGGATCGGTGAGGGCGCCGAGCAAGCGTAGCCCGGATTGAGTGAAAACGAAATCCGGGGTTAACCTCACGGCTCCTCCTCCTCCGTCATGGCCGGGCTCGTCCCGGCCATCCACGTCTTGTTTGACTGCATGTGCCGGAGGACGTGGATGCCCGCGACAAGCGCGGGCATGACGATCCGATCAAACCGCATCGCCGGAAGACGTGGATGCCGCGACCGAACCTCACGGCTGCGCCACGGTTTTCGCTGAGCCTGTCATCGGGCCGGACCCGTTGGCTCCTCGCAATGACGATTGCGCGGCCTTTGGCTTTTGTGTCAAACTTTGTGAGGAGATACGGCCATTGCAACGAACCTGTCGATTGATCCGGAACTCATCGACCGTGCGCTGGAAGTGAGCGGCGAGCGCACCAAAAAGGCCGCCGTCACCAAAGCGCTGCAGGAATTTATCGCGCGCAGACGGCAGAAGCGGCTGCTTGATCTGATGGGCAAACTCGAGTGGGACTCGTCTTATGACTATAAGGCGGAACGGGCGCGCGATTGAGCAAACGTAGCCTGACTCGCCGCCCGCCGTCAGGGCGTCGGCAAACCGATGTTGGGGATAGGGTCGGGCAGATAAGCGCCGCCGCGGACCGTCTGCTGCAGCGCCTTGAAATCGATGCCGGATTTGAAGGCATCGTAGACCCGCGCCGGATCGAAGAAGGTGCCGATCGGATCTCGGGCAAAATCCGCCGACGTCCGCATCCATTCGCTGGACAGGTTCCAATCGGAGAAACTGTCGCTTTGCAGCTCGACGAAGTTGCCTTCGGGGTCTTTGTAATAGAGCGAAATCGTCATGCCGTGATCGAGGCAGAACGCCGGCTCGACGCTCGCCTTGCGCAACCGGTCGAACGAGGCCATCAGATCGGCGAAGCTGTCGTATTCGAAAGCGCAGTGGTGCATGCCGTTATGCCGGACCTTGTCGGCGTCGTCGCTCAGCCCCGGCACGGCGAGAAACGCGATGCGGTGATTGGCGGCGTCGTTGGTGGTCCAGGCCGCCATCTTGTCCCTGAATTGGACCCGGGCGCCGATGACCAGCGCGTACCACGCGATCATCTCGTCCAGGCGTGTCGTCTTCATCGTGACATGGTGCAGCTTGGGCTTGATCATCGGCATTCCTTTGGGTTTGGCGGATGTCCATGCGCGGGGTCGGGCGCGCCGCGCCGAGGAATCTATATCACAAGAAAGTGTCCCGATATTGGCGACGATTGCTTGACGGATGGTCACCGTATATGTTACGGTGCTTTATCTTGCTCACCAAGGACGTCGGCCGGGTGACATCGGCCGATGGGGCAGGAGCGGTTCCCGCGGGCAGGGGCTCGTCACCTCCGCTCCCGGGCGGCTAACGGGAAAACGCCCGGCCGGCATGATGACCGGTCTGCGACTTTGTCGCTGGACTGGGATAGGTCGCCTTCAGGTAACGCCTGGAGGTGGCCGCGTCCCAGGAAGCGCGTTCTGGAGCTGAGCGGCGGCGTTGGCTCGCGGCGGCAAGTGCCGCGGTGGAACGCCGTCAGGCGAGCGCGCCGCGTTAAGGCGCGAACCGCGCCCGAAGCAGATGGTTTGCGCAGACTGCGTAAACTTGTCTGCGGTGCGGACCATCGGAAGACATGCGCCTGGCGGCGTTCTGCTTCCTTTTTATTTGTCGAGCATGATCCGGAAAAGTGGACACCGGTTTTCCGAAAAGATCATGCTCAAATAAGCCGCTTAGTATGATCGAGCCAAAAACCGGTCCCACCGCCGGTTCAGGCGTGACGCGATGGTGCTCGGCGGAACGGTTGACGCGTTGTACGGCATACCTCGGGCACGCATCGCGCCGCGAGAACGGATTCTATTTCGTCATTGCGAGCCAACGGGTCCGGCCCGAAGTGGCCGGCCCGATGACAGGCTCCGCGAAGCAATCCAGCTTTTTGAGCGGCAAAGGCCTGGATTGCTTCGTCGCGCCGCTCCTCGCAACGACGAGGGCCCTCACGCCGTCGCGCGCGTCTGCTGTGCACCCGCCTGCTTCATGGCGGCGGCGAGATAGTCCGGCGATTGCGCGCCGGTGACAATGATGCTGCCGCCGAAGATAAAGCAGGGCACGCCGTCGATGCCGGCTTCCTTGGCGCTGTTAGCCTCAGCCTCGACGCGGTCGACGTCGGCGTCGCTGGCGAGGAGCTTGCGCACCAGGTCGCCGTCCATGCCGCAATCGATCGCGGCCTGGATCAGCGTTTCGGGATCGCTCAGATCGGCGCCCTCGGCGAAGTAGAGCTGCATCAGCCGCTGTTTCATGCGGCCGGGATCGGTGGCGCTGCGCGACCACAGGATGAGGCGATGGCTGTCGAGCGTGTTGGGCTGCCGGCTGACCTTGTCGGGCGCGTAGACGAGCCCCTCGGCGGCGGCGGCGGCGACGACGCGCTCGGCGATGGCGCTATAGCGCGCGACCGAGCCGAACTTGGCCTCGAGATAAGTCTTGCGGTCGATGCCCTCGCGCGGGATCCAGGGATTGAGGAAAAACGGCCGCCAAGTGACGTCGACGGCAATGTCGGGAACGAGCGCCATTGCCGCTTCGAGCCGGTGTTTGCCGATATAGCACCACGGGCACACGACATCGGAGACGACATCGACGTGCAGCGGCGCCGGCGCGGAGGTGCCGTCAGTCATGGCTGCAAGCTTTCGCGGCTGGCGCAGTTTCGGGGCAGCAACCGGCTGCCGCATCGGCCAGCATTCACTCCGGATAAATGGGGCCGCGTTCAGCGCGCGGCAACCTCGCCCGCCACCCGCGCGACCAGGGATTCGACGTTATCGGTCGGCTTCAGCGTCGCCAGCGTCACCGCGGTTTCGATGCCGGAGCGCTTGCGATCGGGCGCCAGCATGGTGTGCTTGAGCACGCTGGCGATGCGCCGGGCAATGACATGAGCGGCGCGCAGATCGGTCTCGGTGAACACCGCGAAGATCGAATCGTCGGCTTCGCGGCAGGCGAAATCGACCTGGCGCATCAGCCGGCCGACCAGCCGCGCGGCATCGAGGCTCGTGCGGCGGTCGCCGCGCTCGAAGGAGAAGCGCGCGATCGACAGGCCGACGCCGCGCTTTTCGGCATCGCCGACGGCGCGGTTGAGATCGCGCCAGAATATTTCGTGGCCGAGCAGCCCGGTGTCGGGATCGATCATGCCTTTGGCGTCGAGCGATTTGAGCATGCGCTTGAGCCGCTGGCCGAAGGCATGCAGGCGCACGTAGGGCAGAAAGCGCTCGACCAGGCGGCCGTGGCCTTCGGCGATGCGTTCGAGATTGGGCAGGAGCGTGTAGAACTCCTCGACGATGTTGGGCTGGCCGCCGAGCACGGCGACCGGCAGGTCGCGAAATCGCGCGTCCTCGGCGAGCACGGTCAACAGCGCCTCGACCACGCGCGGGCTGAAACCATCGCCGACCGCCATGCCGTCGATGTCGCGGGCGTTGAGCGCGCGCGCCGCGCTCTCGACGCTGAGCGCGCCGACCAGGCCGACGCGCTCGCCGACGGCGACCGTGAGACCCGGATAGGAGCGGCCGCGGCCGGCGACCAGCACCGTCGCTTCCGCGAGCGGATCGCTGGCCGGCATGGCGGGAACCTGCTCGCCGCGCGCGGCGAGCGTTTCCGTCCGGCGCAACACCGTGCCGTGCAGCGCGCGGATGCGCATGGCCGCGGCGAGCCGGCGGGCGATCGCTGCGGCCGGCGCGCTCGCCGACATGGCCAGCGCGTCGGGCACCAGGCTCGCGCCGTCGTCGCGCAGGCGGGCGATGACCGGCGTCAACGGGCCGCTGCCGCTTTTCAGCTTATCGGCGAGCGCCTGCGCATGCTCACTGGCGCGTTCGCCGTCGCTGCAGGGTTCGGCGAGCACCACGCCTTCCGGTTCGACCGAGGCGACCGCGGTGGCGGCATCGGGCCAGTCGGCTTCGACGATCGGGAAGGCTCCGGCCGCGCGCAACGCTTCGACGACGTCCGGCGCCGGGCTGTCGGCAACGACGAGAAACGGACCTTGCAGCGCCATGGCGGGATACGAATTCGAGGATGACGCCTCGAACCATGCCAGAGCGCTGTTAATGGGTCGTCAACGGCTCAGGCCGCGCCGGCCATCATCGTGATGGCGTCGCTGCCGGAATCGATCCGGCAGGCATAACCGGTTTCGACCACGCCTCTGCGTCCGACCTGGAAATAGGGGAGGCCGGAGCGTTCGATACCGGGCGGAAATGAATGATGCGGCACCATCGGACCGCGCACCGCGAGCGTGCCGGTGTCGGTCCGCATGAGTTCGGCAACCACGACGCCGCGCCCGCCGTCGCGCTGCGCCAGCATCGGACCGAGGCGAAGCGCGCTCGGCGTCCCGTCAACGCCGCGGCGCGAGGCAACGAGAGCGGCTTCGCCGAAGAGCGAAACGTCGACGAGCACGGTATTGGGTTCGCGCCAGATTGGACTCGTGGCGAGCCGTTCCGGCGAGCGCCAGGCGGCGATCACGCATGCCGTGTCGTCGCCGGCCAACGCGCCGGCCTCGGCGAGGCTGAAGACCACGGGAGCGGGCAGGATCAGCGCGCCGCATCGATCGCTTTGCCGCTGAGCGGCGAGCACATCCGGATCGAACGCGTGATGCAGGACAAGCGTGCCGCCAGTTAAAAGCCAGGGCAGCAGCGTCAGGCTGATGCCGGCGAAGGACGAGGGAGCAAATGCCGAAAGGATGCTCGCGCCGGGCGCCAGGCGACCTTCCAGCGCCACGGCGAGCCCCGCCGCGAGCAGTTCGGGATGGTTGCGCGCAACGGGCATGATGCCGCCCTCGCCGACCTCGAAGGTGACGGCGGCGACATGCGCGGCGGCATTATTCTGCCGCTCGCCGTCGAGCGGCGGAATCGGGTCGAGTTTTTCCGCGGTGAACAGATCGTCGAACGGCACCACGCCGTCCGGCAGATTGCCGCCGAAGCCGCAGACGTAGCGAATGGAAAAGACCTCTGCAGCGACGCGCAGCGCGAACAGGCTATGATCGAAGCTGCCGACATGGCCGCAGGTGATCAGCGCCTTGGCGCCGATGCGCCCGAGCGCCGCGACAGCGTCGGCGCGCCGCCACAACAGCGGCAACGGCGCGACGATCATTCCCGCGCGCAGCACGCCGAGCATCGTGAGGATATTCTCGACGACATTCGGCAATTGGATGCCGACAATGGCGTCGGTCGGCAAGCCCATCGCGCGCAGCCGGCCGGCGATCGCGGTGACCATACGGTCGGCCTCGGCAAAGCTGAGCCGGCGCGGCGCTCCGTCGGTGAAGCTCTGCCGGTTGGGTGCGTCGGCGAGCGCGAGCGCGTCGGGCCGCCGCTCGGCGAGGCGGCGGAACACCGCGTCGATGGTGAGGCGGTTGCGCGCGTGAGGCGGTGCCGCCGCGGCTGATATGGCCTTGCCGAGGATCATTGCAGCGCCCGTTTCGGTCGATGCCACCAGGTTTCCGGCAGGTAGCCGGACAGCGACGTGTACGCCGGATGCGCGACCGAGGTCCATCGCGCCACCCATTGTTCCGGCAGATAAAACAGCGGCACCACGTAACCACCGGACATCAGCACGCGATCGAGCGCGCGCACGGCGGCGACGAAGTCGCCGCGCTCGCGCGCGCGCAGCATGGCGGCGATCATGGCGTCGATCGCGGTGCTGCGTACGCCCATATAGTTGCGCGAGCCCGGTTCGGCGGTGGCCGCGGAGCCCCAGTAGAAGCTCTGCTCGTTGCCGGGCGACAGCGACTGCTCCCAGCGGTACTCGATCATGTCGAAATCGAACGACACCCGGCGCTGATCGTACTGCACCGCGTCGACCAGCCGGACCTGCACCGCGATGCCGGCGCGCGCCAGATTGCTGGCGAAAGCGAGCGCCAGCCGCTCCTCGTCCCGGCTCGTCACCATGATCTCGAAGCTAAATGCGCGTCCGCTGCTGCGCTCACGCAACGTCGTGCCGTTGAGCGCGTAGCCGGCGGCATCGAGCAAGGCCAGCGCCTGGCGCAGGCTTCCGCGGTCGCGGCCCGAGCCGTCGGCGCCCGGCGGCGACCAGGTGCCGTCGAGGACGTCGGCGCGTACCGCATCGGGAAACGCCGCCAGCAGCGCGCGCTCGCGCGCGTCGGCCGGACGCCGATAGGCGGAGAGCTCCGAGCCGGCAAAGAAACTCGGGCTGCGCCGATACAGATCGTAGAAAAAGTTGCGGTTGACCCACGCAGCATCGAACAAGAGCGAAATCGCCTGGCGTACGCGAATGTCGGAGAAGATCGGCCGCCGCGTGTTGAAGACGAACGCCGAGGTTGGCTTGGGCAGGCCGTTGGCAAACGCTTCCTTGACGATGCGGCCGTCGCGCACCGCCGGAAATTCATAGCCGGTCTGCCAGCGGCTCGGATCGGTCTCGCTGCGCACGTCGTAGAGGCCGCTCTTGAAGGCTTCGAAATAGGCGTTGGCGTCGCGATAGTAATCGAAGCGCAGTTCGTCGAAATTCCACAGCCCGCGATTGATAGGAAGCGCCCGGCCCCAGTAATTGGGATCGCGCTCGAGCGTGACGCTGCGGCCCGGATCGACGTCGGCGACGACGTAAGGCCCGCTGCCGACCGGCTTGGCCAATGTCGTTTCCTCGAAGGTCGCGACATCGATCGCGTGCTTCGGCAGCACCGGCATCAGTCCGAGGATGAGCGGCAATTCGCGATCGTTGCTGCCGCCGAGATCGAAACGCACGGTGCGCACGTCGAGGCTCTCGGCTTTGACCACTTTGGCATAGTAGGCGCGGTGGTTGGGCCTGCCGTGATCGCGCAGCAGCTGCCAGGAGAAGATGACGTCTTCGGCCGTCACCGGAACGCCATCGGAGAAGCGCGCCGCCGGATCGAGCCTGAAGGTGACGTAGCTCCGCGCATCGTCGGTCTCGACCGTGCGCGCGAGCAGACCGTAAAGCGCGAACGGCTCGTCATAGCCGCGCGCCATCAGGCTTTCGACCACATAGCCGCGGATCGCCTGCACGGCGAGGCCCTTGACGATGAGGGGATTGAGGCTGTCGAAGGTTCCGAGCACGCCTTGCACCAGCCGGCCGCCCTTCGGCGCATCGGGATTGGCATAGGGCAGCGCGGTAAAGCCGTCCGGCATGGCCGGCGCGCCGTGCATGGCGATGGCGTGGGCCGCTTCCGCCGCCGCGGCGGCCGGGCCCGAAACCGCGAACGCTCCAGACAAAACGGCGCAGGCTCCCAGGGCGACACAGGGGTTGCGGATGGCGTGCATCGGCGGGAATGGAACTCACGCGATTCGGAGCGGAGAGGGGCGAATGTAGCACGGCGATACCGCTACGGCTTAGCGCCGGAGGCGATCGGCCAACAGCGTCTTATCACCGCGGTCGAAGGGCGCGCTTTATCCGCCCGGCCAAGTGGGCTATCTCGGGGTCGCGGCGGCGCGTGGTGTCACGCTGTTGCCGTAATCTGCGTCGAATGACCGTGCAGTGGGGGACTACCCGCTTGGCGGGCGCGGCGAAATCGCCGGTCGATACCAGGTCGACCCGACATTCATCGCAAATCAGGTCGATTTGCGCGCGGCAGCATTAACGAGGGACTGCATCTCATGACCTATTGGACCGCGCCGGCGAAGCCGGCGAGCCGGACGCTCGCTTTGGCCAAGATCATCGCCCTGACTGTGCCGTTGACGGTCGCGCTTGCAATTGCGGCCGGTCCGCCGGCAGCGGCGCAAGATCAGCCTGCCCCCGCGGCACCAGCTGCGAAGGAGAAGCCGAAGCCCGCCAAAAAGCCTAAAGCGGCCCCGCCCGCAGCACAGCAGCCCGCCCCCGCCCCGCAAGCCCAGCAACCGGTGCCGGCACAGCAAGGCCAGCAACCGCCGCAAGGGCAGGCTGGCCAGCAGCAGGTGCAGTTAATCTTTTCGCCGTGGACTAAATTCTGCCTCAAGGGCCAGCCGGGACAAGCGCCCGATCCCAATGCCAAGCAGATCTGTTTCACCGGCAAGGACGCGCGCATCGAATCCGGGATGCCGGTGGTCGCCGCCGTGCTCATCGAGCCGGAGGGCCAGGAGCGCAAGATTTTGCGCGTGACCTTGCCTTTAGGCATGCAGCTTGCTCACGGCACGCGCGTCATCATCGACCAGAACCAACCGCTGACCGCGCCTTACGTAATCTGCTTCACCAATGGTTGCATGGCGGATTATGAGGCCAACGCCGACATGATCGGCAAGATGAAGAAGGGGCAGGGACTCGTTGTCCAGGCGATCAATTCGACCGGCCAGCCGATCAGCTTGGGGATGCCGCTCACCGATTTCGCCAAGGCCTATGATGGGCCGCCGACCGATCCCAAAGTGTTCGAAGAGCAGCAGAAGAAATTGCAGGAAGAACTGCAACGACGCGCCGATGAAGCGCGCAAGAAACTGGAAAACCAGCAGAACGCGCCGCAATCGTCGGCAACGCCGGCACCAGCACCAGCACCAGCACCAGCACCAGCACCAGCACCAGCACCAGCACCAGCACCAGGCGGTAAGACGCAGTAGTCGATCGCTGAGTTCCACGCGCCTCCGCTCAGGCGGGCGCACGCCCGCTGACGTGGGCGCGCGTGTCTTGCGCGCCGCTACCAAACCTCGTTGTTTGGAATTCCGCGCTGGCGCGGAAATACACGAAATTGATCTAATCAGTGCGTGGTCGCGTGGCGCGGGCGATAGCCGCCATGGCCGTCCTGCACGAAAACCTTCGCCACCTGCGGATGCCGGACCGGCTCGCCGCTGTCATCCGGCAGTAGGTTCTGCTCGGAGACGTAGGCGATGTATTCGGTCTCGTCGTTCTCGGCGAACAGATGATAGTACGGCTGATCCTTGTGCGGCCGCACCTCCGCGGGAATCGATTCGTACCATTCCTCGGTATTGCTGAAGATCGGATCGATATCGAACACGACGCCGCGGAACGGAAACAGGCGGTGCCGGACCACCTGGCCGATCTGATATTTGGCGATGCGGAGCTTGTTCATGGCCGAAATGAGATCACAGAATTGTGGCGCCCGGCAGGCCGCGCGTTGAATGTTTGTTCATAGCGCATTTCATGCCACGATTCCTGGCGCGTTTATAGCCCGTAGCGGGCGGCCATGTCCGGATCCTTGGCGGCGACGAGCCGGGCGAGATCGACCAGCACCTTCGCCTGCTTCCAGGTGGCGTCGTCCTGCATCTTGCCGTCGATCATCACCGTGCCGCTGCCGTCCGGCATGGCCGCGATGATCTTTTTGGCGAAAGCGACCTCGGCGGGGTCAGGCGAAAACACGCGCTTGGCGATCGGCACCTGGCTCGGGTGCAGCGACCAGGCGCCGACGCAACCCATCAGGAAGCTGTTGCGGAACTGCACCTCGCAGCCGGCGCCGTCGGCGATATCGCCGAACGGCCCGTAGAACGGCTTGATGCCGGCGGCGGCGCAGGCATCGACCATCTTCGCCATGGTGTAATGCCAGAGGTCCTGCTGATAGGCGGCGCGCGGCGCATCGACGGCGCTGCCGAGCGGTGCGTCGGCCAGCACCTTGTATTCGGGATGGCCGCCGCCGACGCGGGTCGTTTTCATGGCGCGGGAAGCGGCAAGGTCCGCGGGACCGAGACTGATGCCGTGCATGCGCGGCGAAGCGGCAGCGATCGCCGCGACGTTGTTGACGCCTTCGGCGGTCTCGAGGATGGCGTGGATGAGGATCGGCTTTTTCACCGCGTGCTTGGCCTCGAGCTGGGCGAGCAGCTGGTCGAGATAATGAATGTCCCACTCGCCCTCGACCTTCGGCAGCATGATGACATCGAGCTTGCCGCCGACGGCGGCGACGATCTCGGTGACGTCGTCGAGCACCCACGGCGAATTGAGCGCGTTGACGCGGGTCCACAATCCGGTCGAGCCGAAATCGTTGGCCTTCGCCATGGCGATAAATCCCGCGCGGGCCGCCGCCTTGGCGTCGGCGGGAATGGCGTCCTCGAGATTGCCGAGCACCACGTCGACCTGCTGAATGAGCTCGGGCACCCGCGCGCGCAGCTTTTCCAGGTGCGGGGGCACGAAGTGAATCATGCGCTCCAGCCGCACCGGCAATTCGCGCAGCGGCGCCGGCGCGCCAATGGCGAGCGGCTTGAAAAAATTACGCGGCAATTTCATGCGACGACCTCGAACTTATTCCCGCGGCAGACCGTAGGATGAACGGCATGGCCCGCCAAGCCAATTTTGAAGTCACTCGTGCCTAGGAAATAGCGAGCATTCAGGGCATTATGGCGATACTGCACCAGCGTGCGCCTCTCATATTTGAAGGGCGTCCCATGCAAATCCGGAGCAACTGGGATTTGAAGCAATGGTGGAACTTCATAGGGGCGGCCGGCGTGCTGCTCACAATCGCTTCCGCGCCTATGCAATTCGTTGCCGGCGTGTTGATGGGATTGGGGCTGCTGTTCTTCGGCGCCGGCGAATGGGGCAACCATGCCATTCATGTAAAACGAACTGACGGGACCACTGCAGAAAGCTACCCCTGGTATCCTTACTTTTTTGGTTTGTTGCTGGACGCAATTGGCATCGTACTGTTTGGCTTTGGGCTGTACCGGCTTGTGGCGTCCGAGCCGTAATACCGGTCGCTCACACCATTTCGCCGCGCATCAGGCGCGGTTGCGAAGCGGCCGGGGTGACGCCTTCGCGCATCAGCGCGCGGCGCAGCGGTCCGATACGGTCGACCAGGAACAGCGACAGCCCGCGGACGCCCTGGACCGGGATGAAATCGCTCAACAGGCTGCGGTTGAGCAGGTCGATGGCGATCCTCCTGGTCGTCGCGTCGGCGCGGCGCTGGGCGTCGTAGCGCGCCAGCAGGCTCGGCGATCCTACGTCTAAGTGTCGGCGGTGCGCCTCGGCGACGAGCTCGGCCAGCGTCGCCGCGTCGCGAAGTCCGAGATTGAGGCCCTGCGCCCCGATCGGCGGCACCACGTGCGCCGCTTCGCCGACGAGCGCAATGCGCGCGCGTCCGAAGGAATCCGCGGTTTCCACCGCGAGCGGAAACATGCCGCGGCCGCGCTCGACCCGTACCGCGCCGAAGATCGAATGGGCGCGACGCTCAATCTCGGCGGAAAGCTCGGCGTCGCTGGCGGCGGACCATTCGGCGGCGCGCTCCGGATCGAGCACCCAGACGAGACTCGACCGCCGGCCGGGCAGCGCCACAAGCGTGAACGGACCGCTCTCGGTGTGGAATTCGGTCGCCGCATCCTGATGCGGCCTGTCGTGCGCGAGATTGAGCGTCAGCGCCGTTTGCGGATAAGCGTGGCGTTCCGTGCCGATCCCGGCCGCGGCGCGGCAGAGCGAGCGCCGTCCGTCGGCGCCGACCACAAGCCGCACGCGCACCGTGCCGTCATCGAGCCTGATGGTGACGCCCGTGGCATCGCTGTCGACGGCGACGGCTGCCCCGCCGATGCGCGTGATCTTCAGCTGCGCCGCGCGCGCATAAAGCGCCGCGATCAGATGCCGGTTCTCGATATTGTAGCCGAAGGCGTCGAGGCCGATGTCCGCGGCGGTGAAGGTGACTTCCGGCGCGCGAAAGAGCCGCTGCATGTCGTCGATGATGCGGATGGTAACGAGCGGCGCGGCATGCGGCAGGCAGTCCTGCCATACGCCGAGCGTTGTCAACGCGGTGACCGAGCCGGCGAGTAGCGCGGTGGTGCGGTGATCGTTCTCCGGCTGACGGGCGATAAGCAGCGTATCGACGCCGCCCGCCGCGAGCGCGATCGCGCTCATGAGGCCGGCCGGTCCGCCGCCGACGACCGCGACTTCGGCGGTCCTATCTTCCCTCGCGCCGTCCACGAATGCCATGCGCTGTCCCGGTGAATTCGCTTCCGCAAATGTATGTCGAAAGATTAGCAATAACAGACAGCTTGCGCACGTTTCCTGCATTCCGGTGTAGGTTGATAAAATGAACCCGATCGAGCCACCGGCAAAACCGGCGCCAGCTTCCCGCATCGCGGCCGCTTTTGCGGTCCACGTCTTCACCGCCTGCGGTGCGGCTTGTGCGTTGTTGGCGCTGATGGCGGCGGTGCGCGCCGAGTGGGCACGCATGTTCCTTTGGCTTGGGCTCGCGCTCGTCATCGACGGCGTCGACGGCACTTTGGCGCGGCGGCTGCGGGTGGCGGAGCTGCTGCCGCGCTGGTCGGGCGAACTGCTCGATTTCGTCGTCGATTTCCCGACCTACGTGTTCGTTCCGGCCTACGCCGTTGCCGCCGGCGGACTGTTGCCGCCGGCCGCGGCGCTGCCGCTCGCGCTCATCGTCACGGTGACCGGCGCGCTCTATTTCGCCGACCGGCGCATGAAGACGCCGGACAGCTATTTCCGCGGCTTCCCGGCGCTGTGGAATGTCGCGGCGTTCTATCTGTTCCTGCTCAAGCCCGCGCCCTGGCTTGGCGCCGCTGCGATCGCCGTGCTGGCGGCGGCCACATTCGCGCCGATTCATTTCGTCCACCCGGTCCGCGTGCCGCGATGGCGCGTGCTCAATGTGGCGGCGCTGGTGCTGTGGGGCGTCCTGGCGCTGTTTGCGCTCGCGCAGAATCTCGACCCGCCAGCATGGGTCGGCGCGGCGCTGGCGGCGATCGCCGTCTATTTCGTGATCGTCGGTCTGCTGCGGCGCTAGGGCTGGATCACCCAATAGGTGGCTCCGCCTTTGGCACGCGCTTCGAGACCGCGGCGGCAGGTCGCTCGGTAACAGCCGCCACGGGCAGCCCGCCCGCGTGACCGCGTGACGTAGAAGATGCCGTTGATGATCTCGCGCATTGGCCACTCGCGCGGCCGGCCCATCGCGCAAGGCTTGGCAAGTGCGGCGCGATCGCGCGCCACACTGCGTCGGTCAGATCGGTCTAGTATCGGGTGACGATACGGTTATGCTGCTCTCGAGTGGTCGGCGTCCACATGGCGAATCCAAGGTTGGTTCGAGAAAACCCTTGGAATCGCGGCGGGGGCCAATGACACAACCCTTTTTCAAAAACTGCCACTGACAAGAGCCCTGGGGACTGAACTTGGACATCGACGGTTGGCTCCGCGGGATCGGCCTCGCCCAGTATGCCGAGATGTTCCGCGCCAACGACATCGACATCGAGCTGCTGCGCCGGTTAACTAGTGACGATCTCAAGGACATCGGCGTCGCGTCGTTCGGCCATCGCAAGAAGCTGCTGGAAGCGATTGCCGACCTTGCCGGTGCCGTTCCGGTGTCGCCGCAGCCTGCATTGATTGAACCGAAGCCCTCGGATACCGCCGAGCGCCGCCAGGTCACGGTGATGTTCTCGGACCTCGTCGGTTCGACGGCGCTTTCCGCGCGCATGGACCCGGAGGATTTGCGCGAGGTCATTGCGGCGTATCAGAAATGCGTTGCCGAGACGGTGCGCCGCTTCGGCGGCTTCGTGGCCAAATACATAGGTGACGGCGTCCTCGTTTATTTCGGCTATCCGGAAGCGCATGAGGACGACGCCGAGCAGGCGGTGCGGGCGGGGCTAGAGCTCATCGCGGCGGTAGCCGGCCTCAAGACGCGCGCTGCGCTGCAAACCCGGATCGGCATCGCGACCGGGCTGGTCGTGGTCGGTGATTTGATCGGCTTGGGTGCTGCACAGGAGCAAGCGATCGTCGGCGAGACGCCGAACCTTGCGGCGCGCCTGCAAGCCCTGGCCGAGCCGAACACGGTGGTTATCGCCGACGGCACGCGACGGCTTCTCGGCAATCTCTTCGAGCTGGAGGACCTTGGCGCCAAGGACCTCAAGGGCATCGCCGGGCCGGCCAGGGCCTGGGCGGTGCTACGGGCGAGTTCGGCGGAAGGCCGTTTCGAGGCTCTGCACGCGACTGGCCTGACCGCCCTGGTGGGCCGGGAAGAAGAGACCGAATTGCTGCTACGGCGTTGGTCCAGGGCAAAGACCGGCGAAGGCCAGGTGGTGTTGCTCTCTGGCGAGGCAGGTATCGGCAAATCACGCCTTACGGCCGCCCTGCTGGAAAGCCTCGCCGCCGAATCACACACGCGCCTGCGCTATTTCTGCTCCCCGCAGCACATCGACAGCGCATTTTATCCGATCATCGGCCAGATGGAACGCGCCGCCGGACTGGCGGACGACGACGTACTGCAAACAAAGCTCGACAAGCTCGACGCGCTGCTGGCGCAGACCGCAACCTCCATCCAGGACGCGGCGCTCTTTGCCGAGATGCTGTCGCTCCCGAATGATGGACGCTATCCCGCGCTCGATCTAACCCCGGAACAGCGCAGGCAGCGAACGCTGGAAGCCTTAACGGCGCAACTCGCGGGGTTGGCCAAAAAGCGACCGGTGCTGATGATCTGCGAGGATGCGCATTGGGTCGATCCCACGAGCCTGGAAGTGTTCGGTCGGACGGTGGACCAAATTAAAACCCTTCCGGTCCTGCTCATCGTAACTTTCCGCCCCGAGTTCAACGCGCCGTGGGCTGGACGGTCGCATGTGACGAGCCTGGCGCTCAACCGGCTTGGAGAGCGTGAAGCGGCGGCCATCATCGCGCGCCTTGCCGGAAACAAGGTACTGCCGGCGGATATGATGGCGGAGATCGTGGAGCGCACCGACGGCATTCCCTTGTTCGTGGAGGAGATGACCAAGGCGGTGCTGGAGGCGGAGAGCGAGGGCGAAGCGCGGCGGACCGCCGGCGCGGTTCCGTCTCCGGCCCTGGCCGTCCCTGCAAGCTTGCACGCCTCGCTGATGGCGCGGCTTGACCGACTCGGCCCCGCCAAGGAGGTGGCGCAGATCGGGGCGGCGATCGGGCGGGAGTTCTCCCATGCCCTGCTGGCTGCGGTGGCACGCAAGCCGGAGGCGGAGCTGGGAGCGGCGCTGGACCGTCTTATTGCAGCGGGGTTGTTGTTCCGGCAGGGCGTACCGCCACATGCGAACTACCTGTTCAAGCACGCCCTGGTGCAGGACGCGGCCTATGGCACGCTGCTGCGGGAGCCGCGACGCGCGCTTCATGCCCGCATCGCCGAAACCCTCGAAATCCAATTCGCCGAGATCGCCGAGAGCAAGCCGGAGCTGCTGGCGCGTCACTGCACCAAGGCCGGTCTGATCGAGAAGGCTGCGGTCCTATGGGGCAAAGCGGGACAGCGGTCGCTGGCGCGCTCGGCGCTGGTTGAAGCTGCCGAGCAACTCACCCGTGCGCTTGCCCAGATTGCGGCCTTGCCCGCCACGCCCGCGCTGCGTCGCGAGCAGATCAAGCTGCAGGTCGCGCTGATAACCCCACTCATCCATGTCAAAGGGTATGCGGCGCCGGAAACCAAGGCAGCTACGGAGCGGGCACGCCTGCTGATCGAGCAGGCTGAGGCGCTGGGAGAGCCTGTCGAAGACCCGCTATTGTTGTTCTCCGTCCTCTACGGCTTCTGGGTCGCGAACTACGTGGCGTTCAACGGCAATGCTACGCTTGAGCTTGCGGTGCAGTTCTTGGCGCTCGCCGAGAAGAAAGGTGCGACCGTTCCGCTCATGGTCGGGCATCGGCTTATGGGCACGTCTTTGATGAGTACGGGAGACATCGCACCGGGCCGAGCGCACTACGATCAAGCGCTCGCGCTTTATGATCCTGCCGAGCATCGTCCATTGGCGACGCGATTTGGCCAAGACGTCGGCGTGGCAATCTTGTGCTATCGGTCGCGGAACCTGTGGTTGCTCGGCTATCCCGAGGCCGCGCTGGCGGACGCTGAGCACGCACTCAAGGATGCGCGCGAGATCGGGCAAGCCGGCACTTTGATGTACGCGCTGGGCCACCTACCGTTGACCCATATCCTCATCGGAAATAACGCGACGGCGAACGCGCAAGCCAATCAGGTCGTCGCGCTGGCGGATGAAAAAGGCGCCTTGCTGTGGAAGTCCGAGGGAATGAGGAACCAAGGTTGCGTACTGGCCTTGACCGGCAAAGCCTCGGAGGTGGTGCAAATGATGACCTCCGGAATCACTGGATTTCGGTCAACGGGAGCAACAGTGTGGGATCCGTTTTATCTGTCATATTTGGCGAGAGCCCATGCCGAACTCGGCCAATTCGATGATGCTTGGCGCTGCGTTGGCGAAGCGATGACAGCGGCGGAAACAACCAAGGAAAGGTGGTTTGAGGCCGAAATCCAACGCATAGCCGGCGAAATCGCGCTTAAGTCGCCCGTGCCGGATGCGGCGAAAGCGGAAACGTATTTCGAGCGTGCGCTCGCGGTTGCGCGCCAGCAGCAAGCCAAGTCATGGGAACTGCGCGCGGCGATGAGCATGGCCCGGCTGTGGCGCGATCAGGGCAAGCGGCATGAGGCCCGTGATCTTCTCGCTCCGGTCTGCGGCTGGTTCACCGAAGGCTTCGACACGCTTGACCTGAAGGAGGCCAAGACGTTGCTCGATGAGCTGCACGCCTGACGACGAATTTCGAAACGGCCTCTAAGATACGCAATTATCGGCTCGTTAGGTTCAAAGGACGGTGCGGCGCATGCGTAATTCGCTTCACAAGATCGCGATTTATGCCGCGATGGCCGGTCCGATCCGCGTGGCTAGTCGTCCCTTGCACTGCGTTGGCGACCACCTATGATCGCGCACTCGCAAAAGTCAGCCTGAGTACCAGGAGAAGAAGATGGTTGCGGCGGTGCGTGTTCACAAGTTCGGCGGTCCCGAGGTGTTGACCTACGAGGATGTGGCCGTTCCTCCTCCCGGGCCCGGCCAGATCCGGGTCAAGCAGCATGCCATCGGCGTCAATTTTACCGACGTCTATTTTCGCATCGGCCTGTACCCGCCGCCGGGCGGCTTGCCGTTCATCCTCGGCAATGAAGCCGCCGGCGCGGTCGTCGAGATCGGCCCCGGCGTCAGCGAATTCAAGGTAGGCGATCGCGTCGCCTATGTCGCCGGCCCTGGCTGTTACACGCAGGAACGCGTGGTGCCGGCCGACCGCGCGGTGAAGCTGCCTGCGAATATCAGCTACGAGCAGGCCGCCGCCATGCTGCTCAAGGGCATGACGGTGGAATATCTCCTGCGCCGAACTTTCAAGGTCGAGAAGGGCATGAATGTGCTGATTCATGCCGCGGCCGGCGGCGTCGGGCTTATTTTCTGCCAATGGGCGAACCATCTCGGCGCCAATGTCATCGGCACCGTGGGCTCCAAGGACAAGGCCGAACTCGCCAAGGCCAACGGCTGTCATCACACCATTCTCTACCGCGAGGAGAATTTCGCACAGCGCGTGAAAGAGCTCACCGGCGGCAAGCTGTGCGACGTGGTCTACGACAGCATCGGCAAGGATACATTTCCGGCTTCGCTCGACTGTATTCGTCCGCTCGGCATGTTCGTCAGTTTCGGCGCTGCGTCCGGGCCGATCGAGGCGTTCAACATCAACCTTCTGCAATTCAAGGGCTCGTTGTTCGCCACGCGCCCGACGCTCAACACTTATGCCGCCAAGCGCGAGGATTTACTGGCCATCGCCAACGACCTGTTTGCCGTCGTCGGCAGCGGGGCGGTGAAAATCCCGATCAATCAGAAATACGCGCTGCGCGATGCCGCCAAAGCGCACCGCGATCTCGAAGCGCGCGCCACGACCGGCGCCTCGATCCTGGTGCCGTGAGGACTTGCGGCGATCCATGAGGATTTGGGGCTATTGGGCCACGCTGGGCTGGGGGCTCCTCGCCTTCCTCGTGGGCCAATTCGCCGCGCTGGCGCTGTTGCTGTGGTTGCGGATCGGCGACTTGAATTCGCTGCTCGCAACCCCGTTCGACGGCGCCTCGGTGACGCTGTTCATCGTCATCGCCAATCCAATCATGATCGCCGTGATTGCGCTTGCGGCTTGGCTTTCAGGAAGCCCGCAAGCCGATTATCTGGCGCTCAGGTTGCCGCGCGCGCGCTCCCTGAAGGTGGGAGTCCTGTGGCTGGTCGGCCTGATCGCGATCGGCGATGGCTTGCTCTATCTCAGCGGGCGGGCGCTGGTCTCGCCGTTTCAGTTGCAGTCCTACACCACCGCTGCCGCCGAGGGATGGCTGCCGGCGCTGCTGGCCGGGGCCATCATCGTGGCGCCGGCCGGCGAAGAGATCTTGTTCCGCGGATTCCTTTTCCGCGGCTGGGCTCGTAGTGACCGCTCGGCGTGGCCGGCCATCGTGGCGATCTCGGTCTTATGGGCGGCACTGCATGTTCAATACGATTGGGCCGGCATCCTGCAGATTTTCGTCATCGGCCTGTTCCTCGGCTGGATCCGCTGGCGCAGCGGCTCGACGCCGCTGACGTTCCTGCTGCACGCGCTGTTCAATCTGGAAGGGATGCTGGAAACCGTGCTGCAGGTCCGATTTTTCTCTTGAGCGATCGGTGGCGCCGCGCCGCGGGTGCCGTCAACTCTGGCGGCGCGGCCGCGGCAAGCCGATCACCGGGTCGGCGAAACGCCCGATGGAAGCCACCACGTCGCCGAGCGGTATGCTGCTGCCGGGGGTCTCGTTGACGATGGTCGCGAGAACATTCAAGTCGCGCCGGAACAGCGAGTCGAGCGCGGTCAGCGTATGGCTGATGGTGCCGCGATAAGAGCCGGTCACCAGGATGAGCGGCACGCGCAGCGCCATCATGACGTCGAGGATGGTGCGGTGCTCGTCGAGCGGCACCATGATGCCGCCGACGCCTTCGATCAGCAAAATGTCGCGGCGGTGCTCGATCGCGCCTTGGCAATAGGCCACGACAGCGTCGACATCGATGCTGCGGCCCTCGCGCCGCGCCGCAAGGTCCGGCGCAACCGCGGCGCGAAAGCGCCAGGGTGAAACGCGATCGACCGCCTCCGGCGAAAACGGCAGGCCGAGCGCGCCGATGAGAACGCCGGGATCGCTCGCCGCCGCCAGCGTCGCATCATATCCGCTCACGATCGGCTTGATGGCGTCGACCGTACGGCCCATTTGCCGCAACAGCCGGATGAGCGAGGCGACGACGAAGGTTTTTCCAACGTCGGTTCCGGTGGCAGTGATAAAGATCGCGGTCACGATTTGGCGCCTCGTGCCCGGTATGAAAGCGCCGAATGTGCGGCAATACCAGAGAAAATAACCGATCCAGCCGCCGCGCAAGCGCGGCCGCAGCCGTGGATCAGTAGCCGACCGCCGTACCGTAGAGGTCGTAGGCGTCGGCGTGCTCGATTTTCACCGTCGCGATTTCGCCGACCCGCAGCGGCCGGCGGCTTTGCACGTGAACCGCGCCGTCGATCTGTGGCGCATCGCCCTTGCTGCGGCCCTTCGCGGCCCCGGGGCTTGAACCGGGCAGACCGACCGCATCGATGATGACGCGCTCACGCGCCCCGATTTTGCGCTGGAGCCGCTTGCGCGAAATCTCCTGCTGGCGCTGCATTAAGCGATGATAGCGTTCCTGCTTGAGCGCCTCGGGAACGGGCGCGGCGAGATCGTTCGCCGCGGCACCGGCGACCGGCTCGTAGCGGAAACAGCCGACGCGATCGAGTTCGGCCTCGCCGAGCCAGTCGAGCAGCAGGGAGAAATCCGCCTCGGTCTCGCCGGGGAAGCCAACGATGAAGCTCGAGCGCAGCGTCAGGCTGGGGCAGACCGCCCGCCACTGCCGGATCCGTTCCAGCGTTTCTTCCTGCGCGGCGGGCCGGCGCATGCGCTTGAGCACGGCGGGACTGGCGTGCTGGAACGGCACATCGAGGTAGGGCAGCACTTTGCCCTCCGCCATCAGCGGAATCACCTCGTCGACATGCGGGTAGGGATAGACGTAGTGCAGCCGCACCCAGACGCCGAACTCACCGAGCGCGCGCACCAGTTCGATGAACTTGGCCCGCACCTCGCCGCCCTTCCATGTGCTGGCGGCATATTTCAAATCGACGCCATAGGCCGACGTATCCTGAGAAATAACCAGCAGCTCCTTGACGCCCGCCGCCACCAGCCGCTCGGCCTCGCGCAGCACGTCGGCGGCCGGCCGCGAGACCAGGTCGCCGCGCAGCCGGGGGATGATGCAGAACGTGCAGCGATTGTTACAACCCTCTGAAATCTTGAGATAAGCATAGTGCCGGGGCGTCAACTTGATGCCCTGCGGCGGAATGAGATCGATATGCGGATCGTGCTGCGGTGGAACGGCTCGATGCACCGCGGCCAGCACGCTCTCGTATTGCTGCGGGCCGGTTACCGCCAGCACGTTCGGATGCACGGCGGTGATCTTTTCCGGTTCGGCGCCCATGCAGCCGGTGACGACGACCTTGCCGTTTTCGGCGAGCGCCGCGCCGATGGCGGCCAGCGATTCCGCCTGGGCGCTGTCGAGGAAGCCGCAGGTATTGACGATAGCGAGGTCGGCGTCGGCGTGGTCGCGGCTAAGCTCGTAGCCCTCCGCGCGCAGCCGCGTCACGATGCGCTCGGAATCGACCAGCGCCTTCGGGCAGCCGAGCGACACGAAAGAGATGCGGGGAGGGCGATTCATCAAGGATCTCGAACGCTTCCTGGCGCGGCTTACCGTCGAATTCAAGGCGCTGGCGGCGCAAGTCTCACCCAAGTGGCAAGCGCGGCGGCAGTATTCAAGCTGGGCGCGCGGCGATAGCTTCGCAGCGCCGCGCTCTATTTCGCCCAATCAACGGGGACATTCGCCAAACATGCAGCTTCCCGACCCGCCGCTCCTCCTGGTGACCGACCGCCGGCAGGCACGGCGGCCGCTGATGCAAATTGTCGCCGCCGCGCTTGAGGCCGGCTGCCGCTGGGTGAGCCTGCGCGAGAAGGATTTGCCGCGAGACGAACAAATCCTGCGGGCGCGCGCTCTCGCGCGCCTGGCGCACGCGGTTGGCGCGACGCTGACGTTGCATGGCGCAGCGCCGCTGGCGAAGGCCGCCGGCGCCGACGGTGTGCATCTGCCGTCAGGCGGTGACGCCGCAGCGGCCCGGCGGCTGCTTGGTCCCGGCAAGCTCGTCGGCGTTTCCATCCACACGGTAACCGAAGCCGAGGCGATCGCTCCGGCCTTTGTCGACTACGCACTGGCGGGTCCGGCCTTCGAGACGGCAAGCAAGCCGGGCTATGGCCCCGAGATCGGCCGCAAGGGTCTGGCCGAGATCGCGCGCGCCGCACCCGTGCCGGTGCTGGCGATCGGCGGCATCAATGCGGCGCGTGTCGGCGAACTCATCGCGGCGGGCGCAGCCGGCGTCGCGGTCATGGGCGGCGTGATGCGCGCGGCCGATCCGGCGCAAGAGGTGAAAGCCCTCATCGCCACGCTGAAAGGCTCGCTCGCCATCCGAGCGTGAGTGCATGATCCCGAAAAGTGGTCACCGGTTTTCGGAAAAGATCATGCACCACTAAAACTAAAGCCTCTACCGCGCCCGATAGGTGCTGATGCCCTGCTGGGGCGCCCAGACGCCGGCGGGAAGCTTGCCGGCCTGCCAGAACACGTCGATCGGCATGCCGCCGCGCGGATGAAAATAACCACCGATGCGCAGCCATTTCGGCTTTAGCAGCGCCACGAGTTTTTTGCCGACGGCGACGGTGCAATCCTCATGGAATGCACCGTGATTGCGGAAGCTGTTGAGATAAAGCTTGAGCGATTTCGATTCCACCAACCAGCCCTTCGGTACGTAGTCGATGACCAGCGTGGCGAAATCCGGCTGGCCGGTGACCGGGCACATCACCGTGAATTCAGGAAACGTGAAGCGGGCGACGTAGTTCGTGTCCGGATGCGGATTGCCGACGCGGTCGAGCACCGCCTGGTCGGGCGAGGCCGGGAGCAGCACCGGGCGGCCGAGGTGGAGGCGTTTCTTCGGCATGGGATGCAAAGCCAACGGGCGTCCATTGCGGTTATGTCAGAACTCACTGCATGCCCCGCTTGCCGGGGCATGACAAGCGCCTTGCCAATCCTGTAGAAGCCCCAACAGAAGCTAGCCGGGGGCGTGTATGACCGCGATCATCGATATCATCGGCCGGGAAATTCTCGACAGCCGCGGCAATCCGACCGTCGAGGTCGATGTCATCTTGGACGACGGCTCGCGCGGCCGCGCCGGCGTGCCGTCGGGTGCTTCCACCGGCACCCACGAGGCAGTCGAGCTGCGCGATGGCGATAAAAAGCGCTATCTCGGCAAGGGCGTGCGCAAGGCGGTCGAGGCCGTCAACGGCGAGATATTCGACGCCTTGAGCGGCATGGAGGCAGAGGCTCAGGTCAAGATCGACCAGACCATGATCGCCCTCGACGGCACCCCCAACAAGGGCCGGCTCGGCGCCAACGCCATTCTCGGCGTGTCGCTCGCCGTTGCCAAGGCGGCGGCTGCCGCGAACAAGCTGCCGCTCTACCGCTATGTCGGCGGCACCGCGGCGCGGGTCCTCCCGGTGCCGATGATGAACATCGTCAATGGCGGCGTGCACGCTGACAACCCGATCGATTTCCAGGAATTCATGATCGTGCCGCTCGGCGCCAAATCCTTCGCCGAGGCTTTGCGCGCCGGGTCGGAGATTTTTCACACCCTGCGCGCGGCGCTCAAAGCCGGCGGCTACAACACCAATGTCGGCGACGAGGGCGGCTTCGCGCCCAACCTGCCTTCGGCCGAGGCCGCGCTCGATCAGATCGTGGCGGCAATCGAGAAGGCCGGCTACCGGATCGGCAACGACGTCATGCTGGCGCTCGATCCGGCCGCGAGCGAATTCTTCCGCGACGGCGCCTATCGCTACAAGGGCGAGGGCAAGACGCGCTCGATCGAACAGCAGGTCGAATACCTGGCGGCCCTGGCGCAGCGCTATCCGATCGTGTCGATCGAGGACGGCATGGCCGAGGACGATTCGGCCGGCTGGAAGCTCCTGACGCAGAAAATCGGTGCGCGCTGCCAGCTCGTCGGCGACGACAATTTCGTCACCAACGTCACGCGGATCATGGAGGGGATCAGAAACGGCATCGCCAATTCCGTCCTGATCAAAGTCAACCAGATCGGAACACTCACCGAGACGCTGGCGGCGGTCGAAACCGCGCACAAAGCCGGCTACACCGCCGTGATATCGCATCGCTCGGGCGAGACCGAGGATTCCACCATCGCCGACCTCGCGGTGGCGACCAATTGCGGGCAGATCAAGACCGGCTCGCTGGCGCGTGCCGATCGCACCGCGAAATACAATCAGCTGCTGCGGATCGAGGAGGAACTCGGCGCACAGGCGGTGTACCCGGGGCGCGCGGCATTCAAGGCGCTCGGTTAGCGGTATTGGTTTGTGCCAGGCGCGCGTCGGCCATTAAGGTCGCTTTAAGCGGCGTCCTCGCATGTTGGGCGCATGGTCACACGCAAGCGTCTACGCTCGATCCTCACCGCGCTCGGCCTCTACGTCACGGCGGCGTTGCTCATCGGCTATTTCGGTGTCAACGCGTTCAGCGGCAATCACGGGCTGAAGGCCAAGCAGGATATCGACCAGCAGATCGCATCGCTCTCGACTGAGCTCGGCCGGCTGCAAATCGAGCGCGCGCAATGGGAGCGCCGGGTCGCGCTCGTCAAGTCCAACGGGCTTGACCCCGATATGCTGGATGAACGGGCGCGGGCGCTCCTGGACTACGCGCATCCCAATGATTTGACCTTGATGTTCGACACGCCCCGGCGCCCGTCGGCTGGCGGCCCTTGACCTCTCCGGCTCCCTTGCCGAAATAGATTTACTGGCAACGGTTTGGCGGCAGGAACCGGTCGCCGGGCGGCGGCTTCCGCCATAGCCGGATTTCGGCTATGGGATGAAACCCCGCGATATATCGAGGACGCTGATGGCCGTCGCCAGAACCAAAGACGCGGATCAAATCGCGGAAGAGCGCAGCCCGGCCGCGGCGGCGATCCCCGCAGGCCCGATCGCGGAATTCACCAAGGAAGCGGAGTTCCAGGCGCTCCGCCAGATGCTGCTGATCCGGCGTTTCGAGGAGAAGGCCGGCCAGATGTACGGCATGGGGCTGATCGGGGGGTTCTGTCACCTCTATATCGGCCAAGAGGCGGTCGTCGTCGGCGTGCAGATGGCCAAGCGCGACGGCGACCAGATGATCACCGGTTATCGCGATCACGGTCACATGCTTGCCTGCGGCATGGATCCCAAAGGCGTGATGGCGGAGCTCACCGGGCGGCGCGGCGGCTATTCCAAGGGTAAGGGCGGCTCGATGCACATGTTCTCCCGCGAGAAGAATTTCTATGGCGGGCATGGCATCGTCGGCGCCCCGGTTCCGCTCGGCACCGGCTTGGCCTTCGCCGACAAATATCGCGGCAACGACAATGTCAGCCTGACCTTTTTCGGCGACGGCGCCGCCAACCAGGGCCAGGTCTACGAGAGCTTCAACATGGCGGAGCTGTGGAAGCTCCCCGTGGTCTACGTGATCGAGAACAACCGCTACGCGATGGGGACCGCGGTAACGCGCTCCTCGGCGCAGCCGGATTTCTCCAAGCGCGGCGTTTCCTTCAATATTCCGGGCGTGCAGGTCGACGGCATGGACGTGCGCGCGGTCAAGGCGGCCGCCGACGAGGCGATCGCCTGGTGCCGCGCCGGCAAGGGCCCGACCATCGTCGAAATGATGACCTACCGCTATCGCGGCCACTCGATGTCCGATCCGGCCAAATACCGCACCAAGGAAGAGGTCGACAAAGTCCGCACCGAACACGATCCGATCGAACAGGTGCGCGCACGGCTTCTCGCCAAGAAATGGGCGAGCGAGGACGAGCTGAAGAAAATCGACGCTACGGTTCGCGCCGCCGTCAATGAAGCCGCCGAATTTGCCACCAACGATGCCGAACCCGATCCCGCGGAACTTTACACTGACGTATACCGGTGACAGCGATCATGCTTGTGCACCGGCGCCCGCGATTTCCTTGGGCTTGACGATCGACGAGTTAGCCCGCCATGCCGATTCAAGTTCTCATGCCCGCGCTCTCCCCGACCATGGAGAAGGGCAATCTTGCCAAGTGGCTCAAGAAGGAAGGCGACACCGTCAAGTCGGGCGATGTGATCGCGGAAATCGAAACCGACAAAGCCACGATGGAAGTGGAGGCGGTTGACGAAGGGACGCTGGGAAGGATTTTGGTGCCGGAGGGCACCAACGATGTTGCGGTCAACACGCCGATCGCCGTGATCCTCGCCGAAGGCGAGAACCAAGCCGCGCTCAAGGACGGCGCACCGCCGCAGGCGAGCGCCGACGCGACCCAGCCGGCGCGGCAACAAAAAGCCGCGGAACCGGCGCCGCCCGCGGAGAAGGACGAGCCGGCAAAGAAAGCCGAAGCGCCGGCGCCGGCGAAAACCGGGACCGCCGCGCCGCCGCCGGTCCAGGCGATGCCCGAGCCCGAGGTGCCGGAAGGCACGGAGATGGTCACCATGACCATGCGCGAGGCGTTGCGCGACGCCATGGCCGAGGAAATGCGCCGCGATGCCGACGTGTTCGTGATCGGCGAGGAAGTCGCGGAATATCAGGGCGCCTACAAGGTAACGCAGGGCTTGCTGGCCGAATTCGGCGCGCGGCGCGTCATCGATACGCCGATCACCGAGCATGGCTTTGCCGGTCTCGGCGTCGGCGCCGCGTTCGCCGGGCTAAAGCCGATCGTCGAGTTCATGACCTGGAATTTCGCCATGCAGGCGATGGACCATCTCATCAACTCGGCGGCGAAGTCGCGCTACATGACCGGCGGCCAGGCCGACGTGTCGATCGTCTTTCGCGGGCCGAACGGTCCGGCCGCCCGCGTCGCCGCCCAGCACAGCCAGGATTATTCGTCCTGGTATTCGCATGTCCCCGGGCTGAAGGTGATCGCGCCGTCGACTGCGGCCGACGCCAAGGGGCTGCTCAAGGCCGCGATCCGCGACCCCAATCCGGTGATCTTCCTGGAGAACGAAATCCTCTACGGCGTCTCCTCGCCGGTGCCGAAACTCGACGATTACGTGCTGCCGATCGGCCGCGCGCGGGTGGTGCGCGCCGGCAACGACGTGACGCTGGTCGCCTGGTCGATGGGCATGAGCTATGCGCTCAAAGCCGCCGACGAATTGGCGAAAGACAACATCAATGCCGAGGTGATCGACCTGCGCACGCTCAAGCCGATGGACAGCGAGACGATCATCGAGTCGGTGAAAAAAACCGGGCGCCTGGTCACCGTGGAAGAGGGCTGGAGGCAGTCCGGGGTCGGCGCCGAGATCGCTGCGCGGGTGATGGAGGAGGCGTTCGACTATCTCGACGCGCCGGTGATGCGCGTCACCGGCAAGGATGTGCCGATGCCCTATGCCGCCAATCTGGAAAAGCTCGCGCTGCCGTCGGCTGCCGAAGTGGTCGAGGCGGCGAAGGCCGTTTGTTACCGGTGAGAAGATGTCGAAATCCAAAAGATTTTGGACGATAGAGGTAATCGGCCGTGGGGGCGATCTGGTCGGGCGATACGACGTGCCGCTCCACCGACTGGAAAAGAGTGACGTGACAGAACTATTGAAAGCTCTCGTGGCAAAGTACGAGAACTTAGAGTTCGAGGCGGTCGTAAATTCCTTCCTCAATAATCGGAAGGGAGGACCACTCAAATATGTTATCGGCGAGCCGCAGTGTTTTATGAATTTGGAGAAGGCGCACGTCGGCTACTATCTATTTGGCCCGACGGTTTACGCATGGGCTCGCCATTCCATTTCAGCTGAGGCAGTTGAATTCGTTCGAAAGATTAGAAACCCCGTTGCTGCTTAGACCCATGCCCATCAACATCCTCATGCCGGCGTTGTCGCCCACGATGGAGAAGGGCAACCTCGCCAAGTGGCTCAAGAAGGAAGGCGAAGCGGTGAAGACCGGCGACGTCATCGCCGAGATCGAGACTGACAAGGCGACAATGGAAGTTGAGGCCGTCGATGACGGCGTGCTGGCGAAGATCGTGGTGCCGGAAGGCACCAACGATGTGCCGGTCAACCAGCTGATCGCCGTGCTGGCGCAAGAGGGCGAGGACCCGAAAGCCGCGGCTGCGGCGGCAGGGAAGGGGACTCCAGCTGCGAAGCCGACCAGCGCCGGACCCCCCTCACCCCAACCCTCTCTCCCTCGGGGAGAGGGGGCGGCCCAGCGAGCCGCTGAGCCAACAACCGCGCCTCAAACAAGACCGTTGCCGCCAGCGCCTCCTTCACCTCTCCCCGGCGTGGAGAGGTCGGCGCCGCAGGCGCCGGGTGAGGGGGCTCAGGCCGACGGTCATGACACGGACCGCATCTTCTCCTCGCCGCTAGCACGGCGGCTGGCGAAGGAAGCGGGCATCGATATCGGCCGCATTCAAGGTTCCGGCCCGCATGGCCGCGTGATTGCTCGCGATGTGGCGGCAGCAAAAGAAGGCAAAGGATTACGCGCGCCGGCAGCAGCAGCCGGGGCCCCTGCGGCCGCGGCCGCTCCCGCGATCGCGCCGTCGATGTCGGATCAGCAAATCCGCGCGCTCTACGAAGAGGGGAGCTACGAGCTCATCCCGCATGACGGCATGCGCCGCACCATCGCGCAGCGGCTCACCGCCTCAGTCCAGACCATTCCGCATTTTTATCTCACCGTCGACTGCGATATCGGCAAGCTTGTCGCCGCGCGTGAGGAGATCAACGCCGCCGCGCCGAAGGATAAGGACGGCAAGCCCGCGTACAAGCTCTCGGTCAACGACTTCGTCATCAAGGCCTTGGCCCTCGCTTTGCAGCGCGTGCCCGATGCCAATGTCAGCTGGACCGAGGCCGGCTTGCTCAAACACAAGCATTCCGACATCGGCGTCGCGGTGGCGCTGCCGGCCGGCCTTATCACGCCAATCATCCGCAACGCCGAAGTGAAATCGCTGTCGGCGATCTCCAACGAGATGAAGGATCTGGCGGCGCGGGCGCGGGCGAGAAAACTCAAGCCCCAGGAATATCAGGGCGGCGGGTCGTCGGTTTCCAATCTCGGCATGTATGGCATCAAGGATTTTACCGCCGTGATCAACCCGCCGCAATCGACCATTCTCGCTGTCGGCACCGGCGAGGAGCGCGCGGTCGTGCGCAACGGCAAGATCGAGGCGGCTCAGATCATGAGCGTGACCATGTCGTGCGATCACCGCTCCGTCGACGGCGCGCTCGGCGCGCAACTTATCGGCGCGTTCAAGGCGCTGATCGAGAACCCGGTGATGATGCTGGTGTAGTCATTGTTCCGCCGTTGCCCTTGCATCTCGGAACCGTAATTCGCGATCAGATCGTCGAACGGCAGGTTTCTTGATGGACGATCTGATCGCAGGTTATCGCCGCTTCCGCGCCGGCACCTGGCGCGCCGAGCGCGCCCGGTTCGAGGAACTAAGCCGCCTCGGCCAGCACCCGCGAACGCTGGTGATCGCCTGCTCAGACAGCCGCACCGACCCGCAGATGGTGTTCAATGCCGCGCCCGGTGAGCTGTTCGTCATCCGCAACATCCCCAATCTGGCGCCGCCCTACGGGCCCGACGACCAGCCGCATGGCGTGAGCTCGGCGATCGAATTCGCGGTGCGGTCGCTGCGGGTGCGCAACATCGTGATCATGGGTCATGCCATGTGCGGCGGCATCCACGCGCTGCTCCACGGCGCGCCGCCGGAGGCTTCCGATTTTGTCGGTCCATGGGTTCGCCTTGCCGAACCGGCGCGGCAGCGCGCGCTGCAGGCGCCGCCGGCGCAGCAACAAGACGTCTGCGAACATGAATCGGTCCGCCTGTCGCTCACGAACCTCATGACGTTTCCATGGATCAAGGATGCGGTGGCAGCCCAAGCGCTCAAGCTGCACGGCTGCTTCTTCGATATCCGCTCCGGCATTTTGCAGCGTCTGGGCGAGGACGGCGAATTTCATCCCATCCCCGACTAGATCATCGCCACGGCCGGACTTGTTCCGGCCGTCACCGTCTAATAGATCGGCAAGTCCGAGGGATAGGAGGCCCGCGACAAGCGCGGGCGTGATCGCTACAGTGCGCGTATGAGGCTTTGTAATGGCTGATACCGCTTTCGATATCATCATCATCGGTTCCGGTCCGGGCGGCTATGTCACCGCGATCCGCGCCGCGCAGCTTGGATTCAAGACCGCCATCGTCGAGCGCGCATATTTGGGCGGCATTTGCCTGAACTGGGGCTGCATTCCGACCAAGGCGCTGCTGCGCTCGGCCGAGATTTTCCATTACCTGCAGCACGCCAAGGATTACGGCCTCTCGGCCGGCACCGTCACTTACGATCCGGCGGCGGTGGTGAAGCGCTCGCGCGCGGTGTCGAAGCGCCTTAACGACGGCGTCGGCTTCTTGATGAAGAAGAACAAGGTCGCCGTGATCTGGGGCGAGGCAGCAATCGAGGCGCCGGGCAAGGTCACGGTGAAGGCGGCAAAGAGCGAAGCGCCGAAGGGCGCGCTTGGACCCGGCTCCTATCAAGCCAAGCACATCATCATCGCCACCGGCGCGCGGCCGCGCGTTCTGCCCGGCCTCGAGCCCGACAACAAACTGATCTGGACCTACTTCGAGGCCATGGTGCCGGATCGCATTCCAAAGTCGCTCCTCGTCGTCGGCTCCGGCGCGATCGGCATCGAGTTCGCCTCGTTCTACCGCACCCTCGGCGCCGAGGTGACCGTGGTCGAGGTGCTGCCGCAGATCCTGCCGGTGGAGGATGCCGAGATCGCCGCCTTCGCGCGGAAAAGTTTCGAGAAGCAGGGCATCAAGATCTACACCGGCGCCAAGGTGACGAAGCTCGACAAGACGGGCGACGGCGTGACGGCAACCATCGACGACGGCAAGGGCGGCACGCAGACGCTTGCCGTCGAGCGCGTCATTTCCGCGGTCGGCGTCGTCGGCAACACCGAAAATCTCGGACTGGAAAAGCTCGGCGTGAAGGTCGAGCGCGGCGCCATCATCACCGACGGCGCATGCAAGACCAATGTGCCCGGCATTTATGCCATCGGCGACGTCGCCGGCCCGCCGCTTCTGGCGCACAAGGCCGAGCACGAAGGCGTCATCTGCGTCGAGGCGATCAAGGGGCTGCACCCGCATCCGATGGACAGGCAGCTCATCCCCGGCTGCACTTATTGCTCCCCGCAGATCGCTTCCGTGGGGCTGACCGAACAGGCGGCGAAGGAGAAGAAACTTGACATCCGCGTCGGCCGCTTTCCGTTCGTCGGCAACGGCAAGGCGATCGCGCTCGGCGAGGACCAGGGCCTGGTGAAGGTAATTTTCGACAAAAAGAGCGGGCAGCTTCTCGGCGCCCACATGGTCGGTGCGGAAGTCACCGAGCTCATCCAGGGCTACGTCATCGCCATGAATCTGGAGACCACGGAAGAAGAGCTGATGCACACCGTGTTCCCGCACCCGACGCTCTCAGAGATGATGAAGGAGGCGGTGCTCGACGCCTACGGCCGGGTGCTGAATATTTGAGGTCCGTCAGGCTCATCCGAGCCGCCTTGCGGAGCGGCGCTCCGACTCGTAAGTAAAGACCGACTCATTGGAGCTTTCATGACGGTCCTGATCGACACGGTCGGCGCCGCAACTCCGCCCCGCCACCCGGAAAAGGCGCATCGGCCGGACCAGCCCGTCGGGCGCAAGCCGGACTGGATCAGAGTCAAGGCGCCGGTCTCGCCGGGCTATGCCGAGACGCGGCAGATCGTGCGGACGAACGGCCTGCACACGGTGTGCGAGGAGGCCAGTTGCCCCAATATTGGCGAGTGCTGGGAGAAGAAGCACGCCACGTTCATGATCATGGGCGACACCTGCACGCGCGCCTGTGCCTTCTGCAACGTCAAGACCGGGATACCGGGGGCGCTTGATGGCGCCGAGCCGGCACATGTCGCCGAGGCGACCGCCAAGCTCGGCCTCGCCCATGTCGTGGTCACCTCCGTCGATCGCGACGATCTCGACGACGGCGGCGCCGCACATTTCGCCGCGGTGATCCGCGCCATCCGCGCGCGCTGCCCGCAGACCACGATCGAAGTGCTGACGCCGGATTTTCTGCGCAAGCCGGGCGCGGTGGAAAAAGTGGTCGCGGCACGGCCCGATGTGTTCAACCACAATCTGGAAACCGTGCCGTCGAACTATCTGACGGTGCGCCCCGGCGCGCGCTACTTCGCCTCGGTCCGGCTGTTGCAGCGCGCCAAGGAGCTCGACCCGCTGATCTTCACCAAATCCGGGATCATGGTCGGCCTCGGCGAGGAGCGGAACGAAGTGCTGCAAGTGATGGACGATTTGCGCGCCGCCGATGTCGACTTCCTCACCATCGGCCAATATCTGCAACCGTCGCGCAAGCATCACCCGGTCGTGCGCTTCGTGCCGCCGGACGAGTTCAAGGCGCTCGCGACGATCGCTTACGCCAAGGGCTTTTCGATGGTCTCGGCAAGCCCGCTGACGCGCTCCTCCCATCATGCCGGCGACGATTTCGCACGGCTGCGGGCGCTGCGGGCGGCGCGTTGATCGATGCCGCAATTGTCCACCACCAGGCGCGTGCGGCACGCCGCCTCCGAGATGTTCGACCTCGTCGCCGACGTCGAGCGCTACCCGGAATTCGTGCCGCTGTGCCAATCGCTGAGGGTCCGTAGGCGGATGCAGGTGGCCGGCAAAGACGTCATCGTCGCCGACATGACCGTCGCCTATAAAGTGATCCGTGAATCGTTCACCAGCCGCGTGGCGCTCGACCGGCCAAATCTCGAAATCCTGGTCGAATACCTCGAAGGACCGTTCCGCCGCTTGAACAACCGCTGGAATTTCCGCCCGGCGGGAGATCGCATTTGCGATGTCGATTTTTTCATCGCCTACGAATTCCGCAGCCGCACGCTCGGCATGCTGATGGGTGCCGTGTTCGATGCTGCCTTCCGCCGCTTCTCGACCGCCTTCGAGCACCGCGCCGACCGGGTTTATGGCAGGCAGCCGGCGTAGGATTTACTCGGTTATCTGCGTTCCTGCCGCCAGCACCTGCAACAGCTCAAGCGCCTCGGCGACCGAGCGCTGCCGGACGCGCCGCCGGCCGATTTTGCCGTAGCGCCGCGTGCGCGCGAGCCGGCTGCCGTCACGGCTGGCCGCGGCGAAATGGACAAGGCCGACGGGCTTTTCCGCCGTACCGCCCCCGGGGCCGGCAATCCCGGTGATCGCCACCGCCACATCGGCCTGCGAATTTTTCAGCGCGCCGGCCGCCATGGCCGCCGCGGTCTGCGCGCTCACGGCACCATGGCGCTTGAGCGTCGCTTCCGGCACCCCGAGCATCGCCTGTTTCGCCGCGTTCGAATAGGTGACGAAGCCGCAATCGACGACGTCGGAGGAGCCGGCGATTTCCGTCAGCGCCGCGGCGACGAGGCCGCCGGTGCAGGACTCGGCCGTGGCAACCTTCAGGCCGCGGGCGCGGAAACTATCGAGCACGCGCTTGGCTGCCGCGCGCAGCGCATCGTCGATCACGACGCGCTCCACGGCAGCCGCACGGTCGCCGTCGCCATCGCCACAATGCCCTCGCCGCGACCGGTGAAACCGAGCTTCTCGCTGGTGGTCGCCTTGATCGCCACACGGCTGAGCGGAATGTCGGCGATTGCGGCAATGCGCGCGCGCATCGCATCGCGATACGGGGTAACGCGCGGCGCTTCGCACACGACGGTGACGTCGAGATGCGCTATCATGCCGGAGCGTGCGCGCACGCGCTCGCAGGCGAAGGCGAGAAAACGATCCGACGACGCGCCGCGCCATTGCGGATCGGTCGGCGGAAAGTGCAACCCGATATCGCCCTCGGCGAGCGCGCCGAGAATGGCGTCGACCAAGGCGTGCAGCGCCACATCGGCGTCGGAATGTCCGGTCACCCCGCGGGTATGCGGGATGCGGACGCCGCCGAGCATGACATGATCGCCGTCAGCGAAGGCGTGCACGTCGAAGCCGTTGCCGATCCGCACGTCGGCAAGCGCCGCTAGGCGCAACGCTTCGGCGCGGGCGAGGTCATCGTTCGTCGTCAGCTTCACGTTGCTGGCCTCGCCGGCGAACACGGTGACACGATGGCCGGCCCATTCGGCGAGCGCAGCGTCGTCGGTAAAATCCTCGCGGCCGGCCGCCGCCGCGCGCCGATGCGCATCGACAATGAGACCGAAGGCGAAGGCTTGCGGTGTCTGTACGATGCGCAGCCGGCTGCGGTCGAGCGTTTCGATGACCACCTCATGCTCATCGATCATTTTCACGGTGTCGGCGACGGCGATCGCCGGGACCGTCGCGCCGTGCTCGTTGGCGGCAGCGATGGCGCGGGAGATCAGGGCGCCGGTCAAGAACGGCCGCGCCGCGTCATGGATGAGCACGATATCGGGCGCAGCGGCGCGGAGCGCCTCGAGCCCGGCGCGAACCGAGGCCTGCCGTGTCGCGCCCCCGGCAACCGGCGGCATCAGGTCCTGGAGGCCGGCGGTCGCGGCACGAAACAGGCCCTCATCGTCGGGATGAATGACCGGCTGCACCGCATCGATCTCTGGATGCTCCAGAAACGCACGCAGAGTAGGGCGGATGACCGCCTCTCCGGCGATGGTCCGATATTGCTTGGGCACTTCACTCCCGGCGCGATGGCCGCGCCCGGCTGCGACAACGACAGCCGCAACCCCCCCGGTCATGAATGACTCCGTTCGCTAATGCCCGCACCGCTTTAGCGCATGTCTCCCAAATGTGCGAACAGCCACGCGGGCCGTACCTCCGCGGTTGGGTCGCAGTTCCCGCCGGTAAACGGCTGGGGATGAACCGGGTAATATTGCAGTGCAGCACTTGCGTCCCCCACGGATTTGGCTAAACTATATGCAGAACCAAAACGGCGCCTAATTCGTGTGCACATATTCTGCTGGAACCTTCGGTCATTGCCGGCTCGCCAGATCTCGGGACCCATTCCCGGCAGATCACGCCCCGCCGGCGCCATCGTGTTCCATGGAAGCGGCGAGAGCGAGCGCATGACGACCGCCGAGCCATTGCTGACGGCCACGCCTGCCGATGCGGTGCTCAATGCATTGCCGCATCCAGTCATTGTCGTGTCGGCCGACGGCAAGGTCGTCGATGCCAACGTTGCGGCGGAAGCCTTTTTCGAGGTTTCGGCGCCGCTGTTGCGCCGCCACCTGCTGCGCGACCTCGTTCCGTTCGGCAGTCCCTTGCTCACCCTGGTCGAACAAGTTCGGGCAACCGGCGCAGCGGTCAACGAGTACAAGGTAGATCTCGGCACGCCGCGCAATCCCGGCGACCGCGCGGTGGATTTGCACGTCGCGCCACTGCCGGAGCGGCCGGATTTCGTGGTGGTGATGCTGCAGGAGCGCAGCATCGCCGACAAGATGGACCGCCAGCTCACGCATCGCGGCGCCGCGCGCTCGGTGATTGCGCTCGCCGCCATGCTCGCGCACGAGATCAAGAATCCGCTGTCGGGTATTCGCGGCGCGGCGCAATTGCTCGAGCAGTCGGTCGAGGACGACGACCGCACGCTGACACGGCTGATTTGCGACGAGGCCGACCGCATCGTGAAGCTGGTCGATCGCATGGAGGTGTTCGCCGACGAACGGCCGGTCGAGCGCGAACCGATCAACATCCACGTCGTGCTCGACCACGTGAAGCGGCTGGCGCAATCCGGCGTCGCCCGCCACGTCAAATTCGTCGAGGACTACGATCCATCGCTGCCGCCGGTGTGGGCGAACCGCGATCAGCTCGTTCAGGTGTTCCTGAACCTAGTGAAGAACGCGGCCGAGTCGATCGGCGAGAACAGCGGCGGCGAGATCGTGCTTTCGACCGCGTTCCGTCCGGGCGTGCGGCTGTCGGTGCCGGGCGCCAAGACGCGCATCTCGTTGCCGCTCGAATTCTGCGTCAGGGATAACGGGCCCGGCGTGCCCGAGGAATTGATGCCGCATCTGTTCGATCCGTTCGTCACTACCAAGCCGACCGGATCGGGCCTCGGACTTGCGCTGGTCGCCAAGATCGTCGGCGATCATGGCGGCATCATCGAATGCGAGTCGCAGCCGCGACGAACCATCTTTCGCGTGCTGATGCCGGTGTACACCGGCGACGGCGCCGTTCAGCCACGAGGGGATCATTGATGCCAGCGGGAAATATTCTCGTTGCCGATGATGATGCGGCGATCCGCACCGTGCTCAATCAGGCGCTGTCGCGCGCCGGCTATGAGGTCCGCTCCACCGGCAACGCCGCCACGCTGTGGCGCTGGGTCAGCCAGGGCGACGGCGATCTCATCGTCACCGACGTGGTGCTGCCCGACGAAAACGCCTTCGATCTGTTGTTGCGCATCAAGAAAGTGCGGCCGGACCTGCCGGTCATCGTCATGAGCGCGCAGAATACCTTCATGACGGCGATCCGCGCCTCCGAGCGCGGCGCCTACGAGTATCTGCCCAAGCCGTTCGATCTCAAGGAGCTGATCGCCATCGTCGGCCGCGCGCTGTCGGAACCGAAGGAGCGGGCGCGGCAGCCGGTCAAGGTCGAGGATTTCGAATCGATTCCGCTGGTCGGCCGCTCGCCGGCGATGCAGGAAATCTATCGGGTGCTGGCGCGGCTGATGCAGACGGATTTGACCGTCATGATCTCCGGTGAATCCGGCACCGGCAAGGAGCTGGTGGCGCGCGCGCTGCACGATTACGGCAAGCGCCGCACCGGGCCGTTCGTCGCCATCAACATGGCGGCGATCCCGCGCGACCTCATCGAATCCGAGCTGTTCGGTCACGAGAAAGGCGCGTTTACCGGCGCCAACACCCGCAGCGCCGGCCGCTTCGAGCAGGCCGAAGGCGGCACGCTGTTTCTCGACGAGATCGGCGACATGCCGATGGAAGCGCAGACCCGGCTGTTGCGCGTGCTGCAGCAGGGCGAGTACACCACGGTCGGCGGCCGCACGCCGATCAAGGCCGACGTCCGCATCATCGCCGCGACCAACAAAGACCTGCGCCAGCTCATTCAGCAGGGCCTGTTCCGCGAGGATCTGTTTTTCCGTCTCAACGTGGTGCCGTTGCGACTGCCGCCGCTGCGCGAGCGCACCGAGGACATTGCCGATCTGATCCGGCACTTCTTCGCCCAGGTCGAGCGCGAGGGCTTGCCCCTGAAGCAGATCGATCCGGCCGCGCTCGACCGGCTGCGGCGACATCGCTGGCCTGGCAACGTTCGCGAACTGGAAAATCTCGCCCGCCGCCTTGCCGCGCTCTATCCGCAGGAGACGATCACAGCCGCCGTGGTCGACGCCGAATTGTCGCAGCCGGCGCTGACCGCGCCCGGCGAAAGCCAACGCGGCGATGAAAACCTGTCGAACTCGGTCGAGCGCTATCTCGCGCGCTATTTCTCCGGCTTCGACGAAGGCTTACCGCCGCCGGGTCTTTACCACCGCATTCTGCGCGAGGTGGAAGCGCCGCTGCTGTCGGCCGCGCTCGCGGCCACGCGGGGCAATCAAATCCGCGCCGCCGACCTTCTCGGCGTCAATCGCAATACGCTGCGCAAGAAAATCCGCGATCTGGAAATCCAGGTTTATCGCACCAGCGGCAGCTGACGGCGTCATTCCGGGTCGGCTTGGCTTACAAGTGGCGCCTAGGAATTGTCGTAATCTGGCAACATTGTTGTATAAAAGCATCACCGCCGGATGGTTTGGGGCACCTTCGGCCGTTCAAGTCCCGTGCCTCTCAAGGCCCTCCATGACGACTGTCGATCAGGTTGCTCCGCTCGATCCGGCCGCAGCGGCGCCGATGCCGGTTGCATCGCGGCTGATCGGGGCGATCGCGGTCGGCATTGCGCTCCTGTCCGCCACGGCGACCTTCCTGGTGCTTTCCGGCATGACCCCGATCTCGCCGGTGCACGAGGTCGTGGTCAAGCTCCTCGCCAGCAATGCCGCGACCGGGCTGCTGCTGCTCGCCATCATCGGACGGGAGGTCTGGATGGTGGTGCGGGCGCGCCGGCGCGGCCTCGCCGGCTCGCGGCTGCACGTGCAGATCGTCGGCCTGTTCGCGGTCATCGCCGCGGTGCCGACCATTCTCGTCGCCGTAGTCGCGTCGACGACCCTCGATCGGGCCCTCGATCGCTTTTTCTCGACCCGCACCCAAGCCATGATCGAGCAGTCGCTGGTTGTCGCCAACGCCTACGTGGCCGAGCATTTTCAGGCGATCCGCGGCGAGATCATGGCCATGGCCTACGACATCGGTCGCGCCAAGCCGATGTTCGATTCCGACCGCGAGCGGTTCCGCGCATTTCTCACCGCGCAGGCGAACGCGCGCGGGGTCGCCGCCGCCATCATGATCCATTCCGACGGTTCCACCGTGGAGCGTGCCGATGTCACGATGGACAAGGCGATCGTGCTCCCCTCCAAGGAATTGCTGCAACGGATCACCGAGACCGAGCCGCAGGTCGCGCTCATTCCCGAAGGCGATCACGTCGCCGCCGCCGTCAAGCTGCACGGCTACGATGACACCTATCTTTATGTCGCGCGCCTGCTCGATCCGCGTGTCGTCGCGCAGTTGCGGGCGACCCAGGAGAGCGTCGGCGAATATGCCAGTCTTGAAGCGCGACGACTCGGTATTCAGATCGCCTTCTGGCTGATGTTCGCGGTCATCGCGCTCATCGTTCTGCTCTCCTCCGCCTGGATCGGACTGGATTTTGCCAATCGGCTGGTCGCCCCGATCCGCCGCCTGATCGGCGCGGCGAACATCGTCTCGACCGGCAATCTGCATGTCCAGGTGCCGGTGCGGCGCTCGGAAGGCGACTTGGCCCAGCTCGGCGAGACCTTCAACAAGATGACGCACGAGCTGCGCACGCAGCACGACGACATCGTGCGGGCGCGCGATGTGATCGACAGCCGCCGGCGCTTCACCGAAGCCGTGCTCGCCGGCGCCAGCGCCGGCGTGATCGGCGTCAATGCCGACGGCCGCATCACCATCCTCAATCGCTCGGCCGAACAGCTGATCGGGCGCGCCGAGAGCGACGTGCTCGGGCTTCCCCTCGTCGAGGTCGCCCCCGAGCTCGCCGATATCTTTCAAGCGGCGCGCAACGGCACGCAGCGCCTGGTGCAGCGCCAGGTGACGGTCAACCGCAACGGCCAGGAGCGCAACTACTCGGTCCGCGTCACCAGCGAACAGGCCGCCGAATCCGACCACGGCTATGTCATCACCATCGACGACATCACCGAGCTGGTGCTGGCGCAGCGCTCCTCGGCTTGGGCGGATATTGCGCGGCGCATCGCGCACGAGATCAAGAATCCGCTGACGCCGATCCAACTGTCGGCCGAGCGGCTGCGCCGCAAATACGGCAAGGTGATCGTCGATGACCCCGCCGTTTTCGAGCAGTGCACCGCGACCATCGTGCGGCAGGTGGACGATATCAAGCGCATGGTCGACGAATTCTCGCGCTTTGCGCGCATGCCGAAGCCGGTCATCGCCGCCGAAGACGTGGCCGATGCCGTGCGCCAGGTGGTCTTCCTGATGCGCGTCGGCCATCCGGACATCGATTTCGAGGTCGAGCTGCCGGCCGAGGCGATGCCGGCGCGGTTCGATCGGCGGCTGATCTCGCAGGCGCTGACCAACATCGTCAAGAACGCGATCGAAGCAATCGGTGCGGTGCCGGCCGCCGACCTCGGGCGCGGCCATATTAAGGTGAGCGCGCGGCGCGACGGCAAGGACGTGGTGATCGACGTGATCGACAACGGTATCGGCCTGCCCAAGGAGAACCGCGCACGGCTGCTCGAACCCTACGTGACGACGCGCGACAAGGGCACCGGGCTCGGGCTCGCCATCGTTGGACGCATTCTCGAAGAGCACGGCGGGCGTCTCGAGCTGCGGGACGCCTCGGAGATGGTTCCGGGCGCGCGCGGCGCCTGGATGCAGTTGCGCTTCACCGCGGAGACGATCGCGCCCGCCGCCGAACCGGCCGAGCCGCACAGAGCAACGGTCTGATCATGGCTTCCGATATCCTGATTGTCGATGATGAGGCGGATATCCGCGAATTGGTCGCCGGCATTCTGCAGGACGAAGGCCATGGCACCCGCACGGCCGCCGACAGCGAGGAAGCATTGGCTGCGGTGGTGGCGCGCCGGCCCAATCTGGTGTTCCTCGATATCTGGCTGCAGGGCAGCCGTCTCGACGGACTGCAATTGCTCGACGTCCTCAAGCAGGAGCACCCCGAGCTTCCCGTTGTAATGATCTCCGGGCACGGCAACATCGAGACCGCGGTCTCGGCGATCAAGCGCGGCGCCTACGACTTTATCGAGAAGCCGTTCAAGGCCGACCGGCTGCTGCTGGTCGCCGAACGGACGCTCGAGCACTCGCGGCTGCGGCGCGAGGTGAGGGAGCTCAAACAGCTCGGTCCGTTGTCAGCGACGCTGGTCGGCCATTCGCCCGCCGCCAATCAGTTGCGGCAGACGCTCGAGAAGGTGGGACCGACCAACAGCCGCGTGCTCATCGTCGGCCCGTCGGGCAGCGGCAAGGAGCTCGCCGCGCGTACCATTCATGCGCTGTCGGCGCGCGCCAATGGGCCGTTCGTGGTGATCAACGCCGCCGCCATCATGCCGGAGCATATGGAGGTCGAGCTGTTCGGCGTCGAAGCCGGCAACGGCACGAAAAGCCGCAAGGTCGGCGCGCTCGAAGAGGCCCACGGCGGCACGCTGTTCATCGACGAGATTGCCGACATGCCGCGCGAGACCCAGAACAAGATCTTGCGCGTGCTCGTCGATCAGACTTTCCAGCGCGTCGGCGGCAGCATCAAGGTCACGGTCGATGTGCGCATCATCTCGTCCACCAGCCGCAATATCGAGGCCGATATCACCGCCGGAAAATTCCGCGAAGATCTCTATCATCGGCTGTCGGTCGTACCGATCCGCGTGCCGCCGCTGGCCGAGCGCCGCGAGGACGTTGCCGAGCTGGTCGAATATTTCATGACGCAGATTTCGCAGACTACCGGCCTGCCGAAGCGCAACGTCGGCGCCGACGCGCTGGCGGTGCTGCAGTCGCACGACTGGCCGGGCAACGTGCGGCAGCTGCGCAACAACGTCGAGCGCCTGATGATCCTCGCCGGCGGCGAGGCGGATGCGGTGATCACCGCGTCGATGCTGCCGCAGGACGTCGGCTCGATGATTCCCTCGATGCCGAACGGCAACGGCGGCGAACACCTGATGAGCCTGGCGCTGCGCGAGGCGCGCGAAGTGTTCGAGCGCGAGTATCTGCTGGCGCAGATCAACCGTTTCGGCGGCAATATTTCGCGCACCGCCGAGTTTGTCGGCATGGAACGCTCGGCGCTGCATCGCAAGCTAAAGGCGCTGGGGATTGACTGACCAGGGATCAGTAATCAGTGGTCAGTGGTCAGTGGTCAGTGGTCAGTTGGGAAGAGGCCATATGCAACGTTGCTTTCTGATTATTGATTTCTGATCACCGATGTCTCGGATAGCCTACGTCAACGGCCGCTACCTGCCGATGCGCGCGGCAAAAGTCCATGTCGAGGATCGCGGCTATCAGTTCGGCGACGGCGTCTATGAAGTCTGCGAGGTGAGGGGAGGGCGGCTCATCGACGAGCGGCGCCACCTCGATCGGCTCAAGCGCTCGCTCGCTGAATTACGCATCCGCCTGCCGATGTCGCCGGCCGCGCTCGGCATCGTGTTGCGCGAGGTGATCGCGAAGAACCGCATCGGCTACGGCATCGTCTACCTGCAGGTCACCCGCGGCGTGGCGCGGCGCGACCATGCCTTCCCGGCGCCGGAGGTGCATCCGAGCGTGGTGGTGACCGCGCGCGCTCTCAACAGCGCGCGCAACGAGGCGCTTGCCGCCGCGGGCATCGCCGTCGTCAGCGTGCCGGACAACCGCTGGGGCCGCGTCGACATCAAGACGATCGGGCTCCTGCCCAACGTGCTGGCGCGGCAGGCCGCAATCGAGCGGGGTGCGCGCGACGCCTGGTTTGTCGACAAGGACGGCACCGTCACGGAAGGTGCTTCTTCGAACGCTTGGATCGTCACACAAACCGGCACGATCGTCACCCGGGCAGCCGATGACGCCATCCTGCGCGGTATTACGCGCACGGTGGTGCTGGAAGCCATCAAGGCGCTGGGGCTCGCCGTCGATGAGCGGGCGTTCACGCTGGAAGAGGCCTACGCCGCGCGCGAAGCCTTCGTCACCGCGGCCAGCCAGATCGTGCTGCCGGTCGTGCGCATCGACGGCCGCCCGATCGGCGACGGCAAACCCGGCCCGGTTGCGACAGCGTTGCGGCGCGAGTTTCACCGCCATGCGGAGACCGGATGAGCGTGAAAAGGGGGGTTTTTGTCCTCTCGGCGGGGTGTCGGCGAGCATGGCAGGCTCGCCTTGGCTACGAACTTGGGCTTGCATCGCCTCTCGCCGTGCCTTCTAATCATTCGCTTGGCTCCGTCGGCCGGGATCGGCGGGCCGCAAACCTGGCGGATGGGCTGGGCGAAGCGTGCCCATGCCGTCCGGCACCGCAGCTAAGGTGGGTTTCGCTTCGCTCGACCCACCCTATTTGAAGCAGCGTAAGAAAAGACCCGCGGGGCAGGGGCCTGCGGTACAAGAACGGAAGCAACGGCCATGGCAGCCGACCGCGCACAAAACCTGCAAGACACGTTCCTCAATCACGTCCGCAAGAGCAAAATCCCGCTCACCATTTTTTTGGTGAACGGCGTGAAGCTGCAAGGCGTGGTAACCTGGTTCGATAATTTCTGCGTGCTGTTGCGTCGCGACGGGCATTCGCAGCTCGTCTACAAGCACGCCATCTCAACCATCATGCCGGGTCATCCCGTCCAGCTGTTCGAAGGCGCCGAGGATGCGCCGGCCGGGGAAAAGGTCTGATTGGAGCCGCGCCGCCGCGACACGCGCTCTGACCGGCTAAGCTCCGCGGGCTCGGCGACCGGCCGCGCGCTGGTCATCGAGCCGGCGTTGAGGACGACAGTCGCGCGGGCGGCAGCAACCGAGCGCACGCCGACCGCGCGCCTCGACGAGGCGGTCGGGCTTGCCCGCGCCATCGCTCTCGATGTCGAACAATCCGGCCTCGTGATGCTCAATGCGGTGCGGCCCGCCACCTACCTCGGCAAAGGCAAGGTCGAGGAGATTGCCGGACTCATCAAAACGCATGCAGCCGGCATCGTGGTCATGGACTGCGCGCTATCGCCGGTGCAGCAGCGCAATCTGGAAAAGGCCTGGAACGCCAAGGTGCTCGACCGCACCGGGCTGATCCTTGAGATTTTCGGCCGCCGCGCGCGCACCCGCGAAGGGGCGCTGCAGGTCGAGCATGCGCACCTGACCTACCAGAAAGGCCGATTGGTGCGCTCCTGGACCCATCTCGAGCGCCAGCGTGGCGGCTACGGCTTTCTCGGCGGGCCCGGCGAGACCCAGCTCGAAGCCGACCGCCGCCTGATCGAGGAGCGTCTCGCCAAGATCGAGGCCGAGCTTGCCAAGGTGAAGCGCACGCGGGAACTGCATCGCGAGAGCCGCCGCCGTGTGCCTTATCCGATCGTGGCTCTGGTCGGTTACACCAATGCCGGCAAGTCGACGCTGTTCAACCGCATGACGCAAGCGAGCGTCGTCTCCGCCGACATGCTGTTCTCAACGCTCGATCCGACGCTGCGCGCCGTCGACCTGCCGCACCGCGCGCGGGTGATCCTGTCCGATACGGTCGGCTTTATTTCTGATCTGCCGACGATGCTGATCGCGGCGTTCCGCGCCACGCTGGAAGAAGTGATCGAGGCCGACATCATCCTGCATGTGCGCGACGTCTCGCACGAAGACGCCGAAGCGCAGTCGCAGGACGTGGAAAACGTCCTGCGGCAGCTCGGCATCGATCGGCATGACGGGTCGCAGCACAAGCGGGTGCTGATCGAGGTGTGGAACAAGCTCGACCGGCTCGATGCCGACCAACGGGCGCGATTGAAGAACCTCGCCGAACGGCGACCGGCGGACGAGAGGCCGGCGCTGGTTTCGGCCATCACGGGGGAAGGGATCGATGCGCTCGAAGCGTCAATCGAGGCGCGGCTCGCCGCCGGCCGCGTCCTCATCGAGCTGGTGCTCGACGCCGCCGACGGTGCCGGCGTGAGTTGGCTGCATCGCCACACCGAGGTGATCGGCAAGGCGGCGGACGAGAAGACCGGCCGGATGACCATGACGGTGCGGGTCGAGCCGGAAAAGGCGAAGGCGGTAAGGGAAAGGTTTGCGCATTAATCACCTCTGCCCGCCGAACTCGGGTGTTCCCGAGTTCGGCAATATTAAGTGACCGAAGTCGGAGACATCCGACTTCGGGTGCGGGGAGAGAGAGTGCTACTCCCGCGCCTTCGCTTCCTCCCACAGCGCGTCCATTTCAGCGAGCGTGGCATCCTGCGGCGCTTTTCCGCGTGCGGCGAGCGCGCGCTCTATTGCCGCAAAGCGGCGCTCGAATTTCTGGTTGGTCTGCCGCAACAGCGCTTCCGGATCGGCGCGCAGATGCCGCGCCAGATTGACGGCGGCAAAGACAAGGTCGCCGACTTCGGCAGCGGCTGCCGCTTGATCACCGTTAAGCGCCTCCTCGATCTCGTCGGCCTCTTCGCGGATCTTGCGCAGCACGGCGCGCGGATCGTTCCAATCGAAGCCGACTTGGCTCGCCTTGGCTTGTAACTTGAGCGCGCGGGTCAGGGCAGGGAGCGCCACTGGCACGCCGGCCAATGTGCCCTGCTCGGGCGAACGGCCGCGCGCAGCCTTTTCCTGCGCCTTGATCCGCTCCCACAGGCCTTCGACGGCGCGCGGGTCGTCCGATCTCTCATCGCCGAACACATGCGGATGGCGGCGAATGAGCTTGTCGGTGATGGTCTCGACGACATCGCCGAAGTCGAAGGCGCCCTGTTCCTCGGCCATGCGGGCGTGGAAGACGACTTGGAGCAGCAGATCGCCCAATTCCTCCTTGAGATCGGCGAGGTCGTTGCGCGCAATGGCGTCGGCGACCTCATACGCTTCTTCAAGCGTATAGGGCGCGATGGTCGCAAAGTTCTGCGCCAAGTCCCACGGGCACCCGGTCTGCGGCGTCCGCAGCGCCGCCATGATGTCCAGGAGCTGGCCGATATCGCGCGAAGGGGTCATAGGGGAATCCCGCGAGTTGCTTGCGGGAACCCCTATCAGACCCTGTCATTGCGGGCCAACTAGTGGCCGGACCCGTCGGCTTTGCGGCTCGCCTCGAACAGGAACCAAGTTCGCCGCTCGGCCTGGTCGATAAAGTTTTCCAGAAGGCTCGCGGTGGCGACATCTTCATGATCGTCGCAAAGCTTATGGCAATGCCGCATGGCCTCGACGACCTTCTTATTGTCGCCCATCAGCTCGCGCAGCATGTCGCCCGGCGCCACATAGCTCTCGTTATTGTCGGCGATGGCCTGCAGCTTGGAAACCTGGCCGATCGACCGCAGCGTCGTGCCGCCGATCTTGCGCACGCGTTCGGCGAGGTCATCGGTGCTGGCGAAAATCTGCTCGGCCTGCTCGTCGAGCAGCAGATGATAGTCGCGAAAATGCGGGCCGCTGACGTGCCAGTGGAAATTCTTGATCTTGAGATAGAGCGCGAATGTGGTGGCCAGGATTTCGTTCAGCTTCGCGGATATCTGGCTCACGGCCTCGGAGGAAAGGTCAGTGGGCGTATCAAGTGGTGCGGCCGGCTTGCGGCGCGTGTCGAGGGCTCGGACTTTGTTGTTCACGGCATCACCTTCGGGCTATGACGGGATGACAAACCAGTGCGGCCGCTCAGCCGAAGCGGCGGGGCGGGCTTGGCAAGCAACGCCGGCATGACGACTTTGGTTCCGGCCTCGGCAAGGCGAGGGCTCTACCAGTGCCCGCTTCCGTTTACATCCAGTCGGTCGCTTTCTTCGCTTTGGCGGCTGCGGCCCTGTTTGCCGCGGCCGGGACGGTCGCGATCCTCACATACTGGATTTATCTCGCGATTTTCGCCGCCGTGTTCGTCGCATCGTTCCTGTGGCTGGATCCCGATCTGGCGCGCGAGCGGATGCGCCCAGGCGGAAAGAAGCCCCCGCTGGCGCTGCGGCTGTTTTCCGGGGTCCTGTTCATGCATTGGGTGATTGCCGGTCTTGACCACGGCCGCTTCCATTGGAGCGACAGTGTGCCGACCTGGCTGCAATGGACGGCGCTGATTGCAGTCGCGGCCGGCTACGCCTTCTGCCTCTGGGCCATGCGCGTGAACCGCTTCTTCTCGTCGATCGTGCGCATCCAAAACGATCGCGGGCAGGTCGTCATCACCACCGGCCCTTACGTCTTCATCCGCCACCCCGGCTATCTCGCCGGCATCGTCATCGTGGTGGCGAGTGGTGCGGCGCTCGACTCCTGGATCGCCGCGGCCATTCTCGTGGTTTCCACTTTGCCGTTTCTCCTGTATCGCGCCGCGACGGAGGACCGTGTGCTGCTCGCCGAATTGCCGGGCTATCGCAACTACGCGGAGCGGGTGCGCTGGCGGCTGCTGCCGGGAATTTGGTGAAAGGGCGGCAGAGACCCGCGCGGCGGCGCCCTCATCCGGCATCTTAACCGTCGATTCGCATAAGACATATTATGGAATTATTTGCGGCGATGTTTCACTTGACTTACCCATCCGCTAGGTATAGGCTTGCGATCAATGGAGATTGCCATGAGCGCAGATGTCACGATTCTGACCCTTCGATGTGAGATTTGCGGCGAACATTTTGCGCTTGGTGTCGGTGCCGCGAAGGCAAATCCGCAGAAGCTTTCCGATCCTTTCGAAGCGACTTGTCCGCATTGCGGTGGTCAATCCATCTACCCAAAGAATGCCATCGAAATCCTCTTGGCGGGTCGGGGATAGGCACGCCCTTAATTTTGGAGATTTTGGCCATGGCCAAGCCCGTCCTTTCCGATCCTCGGTTTTTCAGCGAAGAAGCCGCTTTCGAGTATGTCGAAGCGCAGATTTGGCCGACTGGCCCGATATGCCCGCATTGCGGAGCATTCGGCGATAAGATCGGACAGCTGCAAGGCGTGCGCTCCAAGGCCAGCAAGAAGAACCCAGAAGGCGTCGTGCAGGTCGGACTGCGCAAGTGCTACGCCTGCCGTGGCCCCGCCTTTACCGTGCGCAAGGGCACGATTTTCGAGGATAGCCACCTTCCCCTGAAGATGTGGCTGCAAGCCATCCACCTGCTTTGCGCGTCGAAGAAGGGCATATCGACCCGCCAGCTTCAACGGATGCTCGGCTGCGGCATGAAAACCGCATGGCACCTCGGCCACCGCATCCGCGAAATGATGAACCCCGACAAGAGCGGCCCGGTTGGCGGACCGGGCAAGACGGTTGAAGCGGACGACATGGAAATGGGTAAGTCGCCCAAAACGCGGCGTCGGCCCGAAGGGCGCAAGAGTAACGTGAAGGTTCTGAGCCTTGTCGAACGTGGCGGCCCGATCCGCTCCATGGTCATTGACCATCGCGGAATCGGTGGCCTGTTCTATTCGCAATTCGACACGAAAAGCCGCTTGGTCACGGACAGCGCCCCGGTGTTCAAGTTTACCGGGGCGGCAAGCCATGGCGCGGTTGACCATTCCAAGTTTGAATGGAAGCGCGGCGACGTTCACACCAATACGCTTGAAGGGTTTTTCTCGATCTTCAAACGCGGCATCATTGGCGTTTACCAGCATATCGACGCCAAGCATTTTGACCGCTACTTGGCCGAATTTGACTTCCGCATGAACACCCGTGCCAAGCTTGGCATTGACGATGTACAGCGCACGGCGCGGGCTATCAAAGGCGCGCAAGGCAAGCGACTCACGTACCAAACAACTCATAGCGCCGAAGCCTAAGCCCGAAACTTTCGAGGAATGGATAACCCGCAAATTGCGGGAATATAGCGGGGAAGGGCACTGACGCCCCTCCCCGCCGTCGCTATCCTGATCGTTGCGAAGCGAATCAGGAGCGAAAACCATGGTAATGATTTCTAGCCTTGTCACGACGATTGGCTCGATAAGCGATGGCGCAAGGCCCCAGATGGATCCCATAAGTACCATTCCTGTCCGAGTAGAGGCTCGGACACTGGATGGTCAGTCAGTGGTCTTGGACTTATCGCCAGACGCTGCTGCGGAATTAGCGGAAGGACTTGCGAAACATTTGCAAGGACGCGGTTCCCGGTGATCCGAAGCGACCAGTAGACCAGCCAGAGTCCCAGACGTTCACGCCATGGCTGTTTCATGATTCGCTATTTCCTCTATTTCTGGACGCCACCGATCTTGACGGCAGCGCAGGAGATTGAGATGGGACGATTGATTCTTCTGGAGGGCCGCGAAAAATTTATGGAACGCACCGCGCCATTCCGAGAAGGAATCGGCGGTCGGCAGAAGCTGACGAATTTTGGCTTGCGACAATGGATTGTCGTGGCGGCATTTGTGGCATTGGTGATTCCGGCGCTCATGGTGTTTTGGCTGCCGGTCTTGATTGCTACCGTGCTTATTGGGTGCTACAGCGGCGGCTCGCTGCTTTTGTCCCGCCACTATCACCGCCAATGGACCGATCAAATGATCGCCAAATATGCGACTTCGGTTGCGACAAAGAAGGGATGAAGGAATGACACGCAAACCAACCCCGAAACCCGACGATCCCGCGCAATACAAACGCTTCATCGAAGCCGCAGATAAGGCGCAGGCCGACGAAACAAGGGAGGGAGCGGATCGGGCTTTCAAGAACGTGGCCCTTCCGAAAAAACCAAACCGTCAGGATCGAAAGTTTTGAAATGTTTGGCCATTTCTTTTAAGTGCGGGCGGTTTCCGGCATCATCGGCAATTTTTTGGATGCTTTCACGCCGCGCTATTTGTAGGTCAAATACCGCTATTGCCTGCCTTAGGCGGTGAAATTGTTGCCGCTTAGGCAATTGCAGTTTGCCGCTTTCCAACGTGTCCTTTGCATATCGGTAAAATTCCCACGCGATCAGGTCCGCAGCTTGCAACGGCAATAGCTTGTGCGACGTGACAAATGAGAGACCAACCAATTCTGGCGGAGGCATGGATTGAGTCTGAAACACATTAAAAACAAGTCGGTTTTCCCTTTGACGATGTGGCCTATCGTCGATGAAAAAGATCATTTCAGGATCGAAGGTGTACATTTGCGCCCAAGTAGCCGCTTTGAGAAAGCAGTTCCGGACGCAATTACCTTCGGCATCACCTAGGACGGCGCGAGCATCGCCAGTGATGAGATCGTCCCAATCCTTACGGAAGCACGCCATCCCGTAAGCGCTCACGCCAGAATCAATAATGACCGTGCCAAGCTGGTGGCAAAAATAGTCCGTTTCAGTACGCGTCCAGCCGGTAAATTCACCGTCACTGGCTTGGCACTCAGTCATATGGAAGCGGCTTAGCTTGGGTTTGCTTCCGCAAAGCGGGCGGTCCAAGTGCTTTTGCCATTCGGCTTCCAAGCCGCGTAATTCGCCCTCAGTGCCGAAAATTCCGCCGACGGCTACGACTTTCGACGGTTCCCATCGGCCGCCTTCATGCGTTCCGCTGTCGTCAAAGAACGCTCGCAGCATGACCAATAGCCCGCGATCCAGCCAATTGCTCGGCAAGAAATCGCTTATGGAGAGCAGCCGGCTCACTAGACCATACCCCGGCTAGTGTGGGGTAAGTCAAGTGAAACATCGCCTTATTTGCGGTCGCGCCTTCTGCACGGGCGTTTTCCAGCCGTATCGGCTGTATCCCTGTATGCGTGCTACTATGCGGCACGCGGCCGTGGGTACGGTGGCAAGGGCGATGATCGACGATAAAAAACTCGAAGAACGGCTGACCGCTCTTGAGGCGGCAAAGCCGTAGAGCCCCCGCGTGGTCTCGCGCCTGGAGACGCTGTTGCGTTCGGCCGACGAGCCCGCCCTCTTTCGCATCAACCCGATCCGCTTCGCTGCCGATAAGGCGATTGCCGAAACCGAGGCGATCGATCTGTTCCTGCATGGAACACTGGTCGGCTTGTTCGAGATGGACTGGCTGTTGCTCTGCCCGATGTGTTCCGACGTGGTGGAGAGCCTGCACAGCCTGCAGAAGCTCCATAGCCATTATCATTGTCACTTGTGCCAAGGCGACTACGAAGCCGTGCTCGACGACTACATCGCCGTGACCTTCACGGTTTCGCCGGCCGTGCGCCGCATCCGTTATCACGACCCGGACGCGCTCCCGGTCGACGATTATGCATTTGGCTACAAGGCGACATCGGAAGGCATGACGCCGGAGGGCGTGCCTTGGGTTGAGGTGATCAAATCGTGCATCAGGGCCTTAACCTGGCTCGAACCAGGCGCGACGGTCGAGCTGGAAGTCGACGCCGTCGAGGGGGTCCTGCTCAGCTTCGATATGGAGAGCGACGCGCATTTCAATTTCATCGTCGCCGGCGACGCGGCGTCCGCCCCACAGCGCGTCCCGATAACCTTCGGCGTCAATACCTGCACGCCCGATGCGGGCAGCGTCGCACCCGGCAAGGTCGTGTTCGAAGTCCACAACGCCACCGTGGATCGGCGCGCCGTTTTCGGGGTCTTGCAGTTGCCACCGGGAGGAGTGCCGCCGCGCGGGATGCTGCAATTCCAGCCGTTCCTGTCCGGCAAGCGTCTGTTGATGACGCAGACCTTCCGCGATTTCTTCCGTTCCGAGGTCATCCGCGGCACCGAGGGGCTTGCCGTTCGCGACATCACGGTGCTGTTCACCGACCTCAAGGGCCCGACGGCCCTATACGAGCGGATCGGCGATCTTAACGCCTACGTGCAGGTGCAGCGGCATTTCGAGCAGCTCGTTGACGTCACCGTGCGGCACCAGGGTGCGGTCACAAAGACGATCGGCGATGCGGTGATGGCGGCTTTCCTCACTCCGGCCGACGCGGTGCAGGCGGCTCTGGAAATGCGCCAGTCGGTCGAGCAGATGAACAGAGATCGGCTGCAGCGCGATTTCATTCTCAAGATCGGCGTCCATAAGGGCCCCTCGATCGCGGTCACGCTCAACGAGAGGCTCGATTATTTCGGACAGACCGTCAACATTGCTTCGCGGGTCCAACACCTTGCCGACGGCGACGAGATCGTCATCACCGATAATGTCCGGCAGAGCACGGGGATTGCGGAAATACTTGCCCCCTACCGGGTCGACAAGAGTGCCGCCGAACTCAAAGGCATCAGCGGATCCGTGCCAGTCTACTTCGTTCGCGGCTTTGCGGCGTAGTGCAGGTGCCCGGCGTCAGGGCGCCGCTGGCGCTGCATCGGCGATCTCGAACGTCATACCGTCGTAGGCCGGCTCGACATGCGGCGGCACCGCCTTGCGCACGGCCTCGTAATCGAGATCGGCGTGCAGGTTGGTCAGGATCGCGCGCCGGGGCTTCAGCCGCTCGATCCAGGCGAGCGCGTCGTCAAGCGAGAAATGGCTCGGGTGCGGCCGGTAGCGCAGCGCGTCCACAATCCAGACGTCGAGGTCGGCCAAGGCCGCGACGCTGGCGGAAGGCATGCCGCCCAGGTCGCAGGAATAGGCGAGCTTGCCGAAGCGAAAGCCCAGCGAGGCGATGTCGCCGTGCTGCTGCAGGATGGGCAGGGCCGTGATGGCGCCGCCCTGCCCTTCGATCGCGATCTGGCGGCCGGCCGCCAGGCGGTGCTCGCTGACCATCGGCGGGTACTCGCTGCCGGGCGGCGACTTGAAGCAGTAGCTGAACCGGGTGTGCATCATCGCCGCGGTCTGTTCGTCGAGGTAGACGTCGACCAATCGCCGCCGTCTCATGAACAGCGAACGCAGATCATCGATGCCGTGGGTGTGGTCGGCGTGCTCGTGGGTGTAGAGGACGGCGTCGAGCCAATCGACGTCGGCATCGAGAAGCTGCTCGCGCAGATCGGGCGGGGTGTCGATCAGGACCCGGGTGACGCCGCCGGAGTTGTGACGCTCGACCAGCAGCGACGTGCGGCGGCGGCGGTTTTTCGGATTCTTGGGATCGCAGGCGCCCCAGCCCAGCGCCGGCCGCGGTACGCCGCCGGAGGACCCGCAGCCGAGAATGGTGAATTTCAACGTCATGCCGCCGGCGCACCAAGTTTGGGCGGATGATACGCATCCGCGCTGGCCGGCCGGGGCACCTTGCTGAACAGGCGGAAGAAGTTGTCCGACGTCTGGCGTGCGATCTCGTCGAACGAGACGCCGCGGCATTCGGCGAGCACTTTGGCCACTTCAACCACATAGGCCGGTTCGTTGCGCTTGCCGCGAAACCGACCGGGCGCGAGGTAGGGCGCGTCGGTCTCGATCAGGATGCGGTCGGCCGGCAGCTCGGCGGCGATGGCGCGTAGCGCCGTTGAATTCTTAAACGTCAGAATGCCGGTGAAGGAGATGAAAAGCCCAAGCGCGACCGCGCGCTGGGCAAGGTCGCGCCCGCCGGTGAAGCAGTGCAACACCGCGGGGAAGGCGCCCTGCCCCGTCTCTTCCTCGAGGATGCGCGCAGTGTCGGCGTCGGCCTCGCGGGTGTGGATGACCAACGGCAATCCGCTCTCGCGCGCCGCTCTGATGTGCGTGCGAAATCCGCGCTCCTGCGCCACGCGCGGCGAGTTGTCATAATGGTAGTCGAGACCCGCTTCGCCAATCGCGACCACTTTTGGATGGCGCGTCCGCGCGACGAGGTCGGCCGCGGTCACGTCCGCTTCCTGGCGGGCGTAATGCGGATGCGTGCCGACGGAGCAAAAAACATCGGCAAAGCGCTCGGCGATCGCCAGCACCTCGGCATGGCGGTGAACGCGCGTCGAGATCGTGACCATGCGGGCAATGCCGGCGGCGCGGGCGCGCGCCACCACCGCCTCGAGCTCGGCGGAGAAGTCCGGAAAATCGAGATGACAATGGCTGTCGATCAGCATGGCTATTGCGCCGCGCGCGCTTCGGACTCGACATAACGCGGGAACACCGGCGCCGGTGCCGGAAGCTTTGCGCCCGCGGCGATGCGATGGGCGCCACCGAGAAATGAGAACAGCCGCTCCCCGGCCGGCACCGCCAGCAGATCGAGCAATTTCCCCGCCGACCCTGGCATGAAGGGCAGCGCCAGGATCGCGACCTGCCGCAACACCTCCGCGGTCACGTAGAGGATGGTGCCCTGCCGCTGCGGATCAGTCTTGGCCAAGGCCCACGGCGCCTCGCCGGCGAAATAGCGGTTGGCATCGGCGACCACCGCCCAGACGGCATTGAGCACCTGATGCAATTGCTGTGCGGCCATCACCTCACGCGCCTTGCCGATCATGGCATCGGCGGCGGCCAGGATCGTCTGGTCGGTGGCGCTGAAGGCTGCCGGCTGCGGCAACACGCCGGCGAAATTGCGCGCCACCATGGTCAGCGAGCGCTGCGCCAGATTGCCGAGATCGTTGGCGAGATCGGCGTTGGTGCGGTTGACGATCGCCTCGTGGCTGTAATTGCCGTCCTGGCCGAACGGTACCTCGCGCAGCAGGAAATAGCGCAGCGGATCCACGCCATAGGCATCGGCCAGCGCGAAAGGATCGATGACGTTGCCGACCGACTTCGATATTTTCTCACCGCGGTTGAACAAAAAACCGTGGGAGAAAATGCGCCGCGGCACGTCTAGTCCAGCCGACATCAGGAACGCCGGCCAGTACACCGCGTGGAAGCGCACGATGTCCTTGCCGATGACATGCAGATCGGCGGGCCAGTATTTGCGGAATTTCTCGCTGTCCGTATCGGGAAAGCCGACCGCGGTTATGTAATTTGTCAGCGCATCGACCCACACGTACATGATGTGGCCGTCGCGGCCGGGCACGCGGATACCCCAGTCGAAGGTGGTGCGTGAGATCGAGAGGTCCTGCAGGCCGCCGCGCACGAAACTCGCGACTTCGTTCAGGCGTTCCTTCGGCATCACGTAGTTCGGCCGCTCGTAGAGCTCCAGCAGCTTCTGCTGGTAGGCCGAGAGCTTGAAGAAATAGCTTTCCTCCTCCACCCATTCGACCGGCGTGCCGGTCTCGGTCGCGATGCGCTGCTTCTGCTCGTTGAGGTGGGTTTCGTTCTCGGCGTAATACGCCTCGTCGCGCACCGAATACCAGCCGGCATATTTGCCGAGATAGATGTCGCCGTTTCGCTCCATGCGCCGCCAGATTTCTTCCGACGACCGGTGGTGGCGCTCCTCCGTGGTGTGGATGAAGTCGTCGTTCGAGCAATTGAGCCGCTTCACCATGGCCTCGAACAGCGGCACGTTGCGGTCGAGCAATTGCCGCGGCGTCAGGCCTTCGCGTGCCGCGGTCTGCTGAATCTTCTGGCCATGCTCGTCGGTGCCGGTGAGGAAGAACACGTCACGGCCGTCAAGCCGCATGAAGCGGGCGATGGCGTCGGTGGCGATCGCTTCATAGGCGTGGCCGATATGCGGCGGGCCATTCGGATAAGAGATCGCCGTGGTGATGTAGTAGGGCTTGCCGGCCATTTCGGATTGTCCGCGCCGCATAATGACCAATGGCCGGGACAGGCCCGGCCAAGGACGGCGCATAGGTATCAACCGCGCGTGGCCTCGGCAAGCAAGCCGAAAATGCTGAAGACCAGCGGCTTTCGCTCCAAATTATAGGTTTCGGCGTCGCGGGCGGCTTGATTGATCCGTTCCCAGGCCTCGGCCAGCCGCGCCACCCGCTCTATTTCACCCTGGTTGCGATGAAGGCGCTGCGACAGCCAGGCATTGACGGTATCGACAAAGGCCGCGAGCGGCTGCGGGTCGGTGCCGGCGAGCGCTTCTCCGAGCCCATGCAGCGCGCCAGTGTCGAGCGCGGGCAGGCGGTCGAGCTGATCGAGCGCGCGCTGGCGCAGCGCCAAGGCGTCCTCGTCGAGGAAGGTGAATGCCCGTCCGACGCTGCCCTCTGCCGCGGCAGCGGCGGCCTGGATCTGCGGATCGCTTGATGCACTCCCGACCACCGCGGCGAGCGCTGCCGCGACCTCGGCCGGCGCCAAAGGCCGCAACGTCACGATGCGGCAGCGGGAGCGCAGCGTCGCCGGCACGCGCGCCGCGGAGTGGCACACCAGCAGCAACAGCGCGCGTTCCGGGGGTTCCTCGAGCACCTTGAGCAACGCATTGGCGCCCGACCGGTTGAGTTCGTCGACCGCGTCGACGATGGCGACCCGCCAGCCCCCCTCCCCGGCCGTGGCGCCGAAAAACGCCACCGTGCGGCGCACGTCGTCGACGGCAATCTGCTGGCGCAAATTGCCCTTCTCGTTGGCCGTGCGCTCGATGACGAGAAGGTCGGCTTGGGCTTGCGCCGCCATCCGCCGGGCCACGGGATGTTCGGGATCGACGGCGAGCGAGGTCGCCGCCCGGACCTCCGGCGCGGCCGGATCCGGATGCGCAAGGACGAAGCGAGCGAAGCGGTAGGCGAGCGTCGCCTTGCCGATGCCCTTGGGGCCGACGAGCAGCAAGGCGTGCGGCACGCGTCCGCCGCGAAAGGCGGCCAAAAGCGCGGCCTCGGCGTCGGCGTGGCCGTACAGCGCGTCGGTCAGGCGCGGGGGCGGCGCTTCCTCGGGTTCGTCAGCGACCGGGCTCATGATGCTACGTTTTCGAGCACGGTCGCCGCGCCTGCCGGTTGGAGCCTCGAATTCACCGCCTTCCACACTTGCCTGGCGACCTTTTCCTTTGGCGCGGCTGCATCGATGATCACGCAGCGATCCGGCTCCGCTGCGGCGAGCGCAAGGTACGCTTGGCGCAGCTTGTCGTGAAAATCGATTGCCTCCGCTTCGAAACGATCGGGGTTGGCGCCGCCGCGCCGCCGCGCCGCCCGTTTCAGTCCCAATGCGACGGGCACGTCGAGGATCAAAGTCAGATCGGGATAAAGCTCGCCGAGGGATACGCGCTCGAGCGCCTTGATCAGGCGTTGATCGACTTCGCCGAGCGCCCCCTGATAGACGCGCGTGGAATCGGCGAAGCGATCGCAAATGACCCATTGGCCCGCCTCGAGCGCCGGCAGGATGGCGCAGCGGATATGGTCGTCGCGGGCGGCGGCAAACAGCATGGCTTCGGCCTCCGGCCCCAACGGCTTTGCCGCGCCGGACAACAAAACGTGGCGGATGATTTCCGCGCCCGGCGAGCCGCCCGGCTCGCGCGTGAGCAGCACGCGCAGCCCGAGGGATTCCAGCCGAAGCGCGAGCATTGCCGCTTGGGTCGACTTGCCGGTGCCCTCACCGCCTTCAAAGGTGATGAACTTGCCTCTCATGTCGGTCCAAAAACCCCAAACTGCCGCTGTCAGTGCCGTCGGGGCAATAGGTGAAGTGAAACGAAATCAGCGCTTTATCTTGGTCTCTTCGCACACATCATTGGAAGCATCGAGAAAGCGCCCAGAGACATATAAGGGAACGCAACACGAGGCGCATGCGCTAGCCTCGCCAGCGCCGACAATCATAGCCGATCCACACCGGCCCGAAACAGGCCGATCATCAGCTCGGTCGCGCCGTCCATGGCGCGTTGCGACATGGTGCCCTTCCCCACGTCCTCGCCGGCCTGCAGCGGCACTTCCAGGGCCAGCTTATCGCCGCGCCATACCTTGAGCTTGCCGATGCTCTGGCCTTTGCCGACCGGCGCCGGCACCGGCCCGGTATAGACGATACGCGCGACCAGCCGTTCGCTGCCGTTGCGCGGCGTCATCAGCCGGATGGTGCCGGGCGCGACCAGCGCAACGTAGTTTGTGGTGCCGCCAAACACCTTGGCCTCGCCGATCGTCTGCCCTTCGGCGAACAGCACGCGAGCCTCGAAACCGTGGAACCCCCACTCGAGCATCTTGCGCGCCTCATCGGCGCGCTCCTTCTCGGATTTCGCGCCGGTGATGACGACGATCAGGCGAAATCCGTCCTGCACCGCCGATCCGACCAGATTGAAGCCGGCTTCGGCAGTCTCGCCGGTCTTGAGCCCGTCGGTGCCGATGCCCATGGCCAGCAAGGGATTGCGGTTCTGCTGCCGGATGTTGTTCCAGGTGAATTCGCGCTCGGCGAAATACGGATAGAAGTCGGGATAGGTCTTCATGATGTGGCGCGCCAGCGTCGCCATCTCGCGCGCGGTGACGCGCAGATTGGGATCGGAATAGCCGGTGGCGTTGGTGAAGGTCGACTTTTCCAGCCCGATCTGGCGCGCGCGCTTGGTCAGCATGGCGCCGAACTCGGGCTCGTTGCCGGCGAGCGCTTCGGCGACGGCGATGCAGGCGTCGTTCGCGGAATCGACGATGATGCCGTGGATGAGGTCGTCCAGCTTCACCCTGCTGTGGATGGCGGCGAACATCGTCGAGCCGTGCGACGGCGCCCCGCCCTTGCGCCAGGCGTTCTCGCTGATGGGAAACTCGTCGTCGAGATTGATGTGACCTTGCTTGATTTCGTTGAATATGAATTCGAGCGTCATCAGCTTGGCGAGGCTCGCCGGGGCGACGAGCTGGTCGCCGTTCTTGTCGTAAAGAACGCTGTCGCTTTCGGGATCGAGCAGGAGCGCGGCGGCAGCGCCGGTCTGGAAAGTCTCGTCCTTCTTGACGGTCATGTTCGAGGCGGCATGAGCAGCGGCAACGGCAACGACCAACAGGGCGGCCGCAGCAGCCCAAACAACCGGGCGCGAGAGCAAGCCTAGACAATGCCCGGTCACCAAGAGAATCTCCAACGCGCCGCCCGATCGTGTAACGGGTCAATTCTCATGCGAACTACTCGCGCGCAATAGGGCGCGCACAAGGCTTCGCCGCGCAGACGCGACAATGACGCACAGAGAAATGCGGGCTAGCGCGAATCTCTCACACTACTGAGTGCATCGGGGCTGCGAATCAACGAAAACCGTTGTGCCGCAACAATTCATCGTCGATTCGCGGAGCGCCCCGATGCCGACAGAGTGTAGCCCGGATTTC
>Ga0208937_1000184_pt1 | contig 58748 bp, 49 predicted proteins | sample June2015DPH_11_5_FD_184705 | JGI IMG/M metagenome (GOLD analysis project Ga0208937, IMG submission 184705) | Peatland microbial communities from SPRUCE experiment site at the Marcell Experimental Forest, Minnesota, USA - June2015DPH_11_40... | ecosystem: Environmental > Terrestrial > Soil >... | reverse complement strand
GTGGCTCCGCCCCGGTCGTAGGCCGCCAATAATTTCCGGCGCAAATCGTCATCGTAGGCTCTCGCCATCTATGCTTCGCCGCAGAGTCTCGCCTCATTCACTCTACACCATTTCAGAAAACGCTCTAGCCCGGCGTGCCGCGTTGTCCGTGCTGAACCTCCGACTATGAACCTTGGTTCGGGGAACGCTCAGACCGCCTTCCCCCGCAAGTAGTTCGCGAGCGCCTTGCCGCTCACCCGCAGCATCCTCTTGCCGCGCCTATAACGCTTCGTTTGTGTCCCCATATCCACGCAGCCCTTCATCCTCTGCATACGTCGAGTTGCGGTGTCGTAGGACACGTTCAGCAGCGCGGCTACTTCGCTGGGCGTGTAGAGCTTCTCCTGCCTCAACTCCACGTGGCGCTGCCGCGCACGGTACTTGTAGCCACGGCGACCGGAGCACCGCAGGGCGTCGTAGATGTCCTGACCGACTTTGTGCAGGTCGGGCTTGCTCGACATGCTCACGCTCTCCAATACTCGTCTTGTACTAAATTCTGTCCCACGAAAACATGAAACAGACGAACAGTGCGAAATCTGAGAATAGTACGGCTGAGTATTTTCAACAAGTTACTGATAGGATTAGACTTACGGATTGCTTTCAGAGTACATTTGTAACCTACTGATTCGAGTGACAAATTGGCCTTGTGGCTGCTCTCAAATTGGGATAAGTCCCAGAAGCAGCCGTGTGTTCGGGCAATGCTCCCGGGTAACGGATTCCCTAGGGAGTGGGTTCAAAGAGAGCCGATCATGATAAAAAAATCTCTGTTTGTGGTGGCTTTGCTGAGTCTGGCTCTGGCTGGCGGTTGCGCGAAGGGCGGCAACGGCGTGCCACCTGTCGTTACCGTCAGCGTCCCAAATAACGTTTCCTCGGTGCTCGTAGGCACGTCGGTAGTAGCCACGGCAACGGTGACCGGCCCGTCGAACACGGCCGTTACCTGGAGCCTGAGCGGCACGGGCTGCACGGGGAGCGCGTGCGGAACGCTCACGCCAGTAACACCGGCGACAACTCCGGCAACCGCGACCTACCAGGCGCCGGCAACGACGGCGCCGAATACGTCTCCTTTGGCGGTGACAATCACGGCGACATCGGAGGACGTCAGCACGATAGCGGGCACTTTGCAGCTCAACGTGTCGCAGGTTTCGGCGGTCGTAACGCCGACAGGGGCGCCTTGGGCGACGACAGTGACGGTTGGGCAGAATCTGGCGCAGCAGTTTACCGCTGTTGCGGTGCCCGACAACGCGCCGCAGACGTTTACCTGGAGTGTGACATGCACCGGTGGAACGAATTGCGGAACCATCGCTAAAGACCCAACCACTTCCGGTCTGGCGGTCTATACTGCGCCGTCTTCCACCCCGAGCGGCGTGGTGGTGACGGCAACTTCGACCGTGGAGCAGTCTCCCGCATCCGACGGTGTTGCCACAGCCAACGTCACGGTTGCGCCCTCGCGCCTGACGGGCACGTACGCATTCCATTTCTCAGGCTACGACGGTTCGAATCACGCGGTGGCAACGGCGGGAAGTGTGACGTTTGGGAGCGACGGCACGGTCACCAGCGGCGTGGAAGATGTGGTGATCGACGGCGTGTATCACCAGTACACAACGGTGTCGGGCTCGTACACTCCGAGTACGCTTACGAACAACAACACCAATAACGCAGGCACGCTCACGCTGAGCGCGAGTGGCGGCCCCACGTACACGTACACCGCGGTCCTCACCTCGTCGGGCATTATTCGGATGATCGAGTCCGATAGCACGGGTATAACCGGCTCCGGCGTCATGCAAGAGTCGGCGGCATTCACGCTCGCCAAGCAGACTTTCGTCTTCGGGTTCACCGGTGTGGATCCGTCCGGCAACCGGGTTGGGTATGTTGGTATGCTGCCGCTGACCGAAAGCGGGACAATCAGCGGCGGCCTGGCCGATAGCAACGACAACGGAACGGCGAGTAGCTACACCAGTGTTACAGGCACGTACTCCGCCGACCCGAGCATCGCCGGGCTGTGGCATATGCCGCTGACCTTGACCTCGGGCACGTCGCTGGATTTCGACTTTTTTGTTGCTGGCGGAGCGACACAAACCAAGACCGCTCCCAATCCGCTGACGCTCTATGCCATTTCCAAGGACTCGACCTTTCAGGCACTTTCCGGATCTATGGTCTACCAAGTCCCTCTGAAAACTTCAACTTGTGCCGCACCTTGCTACAACAACGCGGCCTTCAATGGATCGTCGATTTCAAGTCTGACGGGAGTGCATCCGGGAGTTGTGAACTCTTCGAATGTCGCGCTCATAAACGGGACGACCGATGGCACATCAAGCGGAACGGGGGGGACGGGCGGCTTCACCGGCAACTTCGACCAGAACGACAACGGGACGATTCTTTCCGTGTCGACATTCCCCTCCGCCTCCCAATCAACGTCCCCCTACACGTATGTGGCGACCGGCAGCAGCAACGGACGCTACATCTTCCAGATGCTGGGCAATCCGAATGCAAGCCCGGTGGTAGCGCCGATTCCGTTCGTTCTCTATGGCAGCGGCGCGAATCGTGGCTTTCTGCTCGATCAGTCCAGTTCGGCGGCGATGACGGGGGCCATGGACCCGCAGCCGACGCTAAAGAACTTCGACTACGCTGCATCGGAACTGCCGGGCACCTATGCCGCTTCAACCACCATCAACAGCAGTTCCGGCGTTACACCCTTCGTCCAGAATCTGCTGCTCACCTCGACCGGAAACTCGACCTACAACGTCACAGGCACGGAGAACACCGGCACCGGTGACCAACCCCTGACTGGGGCGTACACGATCATGGGCACCGGCACAGGTACAATCACACTAACCTCTCCGCCTCTTCCCGCCGTAGCGACGAATGTGATCTACGCCATCGACGTCGCCACCGTTCCCAATCCTGCGTATTCCGCGGCTCCGAATTACGCGATCACGGATTTCATGATGATCGGGACGACTAGTGGAACGCCAAGCGCCATCATCTTCGCACAGCAGTAGACTTGCTGGTGGAGAGCCGGGCGTCCCCGCCCGGCTGGGCCCTTCGACTTCCCCCTCGGCTTCGCTCGGGGCTCCGGCAAAACAGGGCAGGCTCGCGAAACGCCCGTCCCTCCATCGTATGACTCATCACGCGGTCACGGTACTGGGGTTTATTTCCCGCGGAGCACGGTTTTTGCAGTGGCGAGATTGTCGAAACGGTCGTAAGCGCGGACCACGACGACGTGGTCATTCGTGGTGTTCTCGGCCATCGGAGCGGGCGCGGCTTCGGGTTGCGGCACGGCCACGCGAAAGTCGTAGCTTTCAGTTTTGGAATCGGACAACTGTCCGACCGGCTCGACGAACTGCCAGTCGCCGCCATCGAGCGAGTACTCCGCCCGCTTGATCGGCGAAAACGAATCGCTGGCGCGGAAGCGGACGTGGATCTGCTTTCCATCGAGCGTGGCCGTCAGGTTGTCGATGACCGGAGCAGTAGTATCGACCTCGAAGCGGGCGCTGACACGCTCGGCGTAGAGCGCTTCTCCGGGCGAATGCGAGGGCGCATCCGAGGCGACGACCTTCACAGTGTAGCTGCCGTCCGGCAGAAGACTGGCGTCGAAAGAATAGTAGCGATCGGTGAGGTCGTTCTTCAGCAGCAGCCAGCGCGATTCGCCGTCGCCGCGGTAGTAGACGGCGTAGACGAGTTGATCGTCGTTGTCGTCATGCGCCGACCAGCGCACGCCGACCGAGTCGCGGTCGCGCACCGCGGGAGGCGGAGGATCGAAGCGCGGCTGCCCCTGCCCCTGTCCCTGTCCCTGCCCCTGTCCCTGTCCGGACGGCTCGCTGCCAGTGACATGCGGAATTGGCTGATAGTGGTATCCGGGCTGCACGATGATTTCGTCAATCTCGGGGGCAACGTTCTTGGGCAGGTAATTCAGCAGGACATCGTCAACGCAAGGCGCGGGATTGCCGGCGTGAAGCACAGCCTTCCACTGCACGAAGCGCGCTGGCGGAACGTTGAGTTCGGCGCCGCCGGCGAGGGCGAGGGCGAAATTAATGCGCGTCCAACGGCTCCAGTTGCGGTCGGGGTTGTCGACATTGCCGCTGCGCGCATAAAGCTCGACGTTGCCGGCGCTGCGGACGCTGGCGCGTCCCCAGAGGGAAAACATGTGCGCATCGAAGACGTCGCTTTCGTACGTGCCGACAAACTCGGGGCCGGGGCCGAGGACGAAAACCTTTCCCAGGTTGCTGCTGGAGGCGTAGAGTCCTCCGCCGGGCGCTGCGGCGAAGGCGGTGATTTGTGTGGCGCTGGCTTTGATCAGATCGGTGAAATCGTCGACGCCGTTGATGGCGAAAATGTGACCGCGGTTGCCGGTGCCTGCGAGGAGGCGTCCGTGTTGGTCGAAGCCGAGAGCGTAGACGAGATCTTCGTGGGAACTCCACAAGCGTGACGGGGCGCCATCGGGCGCGATGCGATAGATTTCGGAGCCGCCGGTGGCGCCGAGTCCGGGAGCGGGAAAGGGCATCATTAGCCCGGCGGGCGCGGTGGGAGCTGCGGTGATGTTGATATTGCCGGCGGGCGCGGGCTGGTTCTGTGCTGGAGTTGCGAGCATGATGCCCATTGGCAGCATCGTGCTTGCCGGGTGTTTCTCTCCCGCGGCGGCGGCGTAGATATTGCCCGCGCCGTCGATAGCGAGCGCGGTAATTTCTTTCTTGGGCGCGCTGTAGAGGACGAACGCTTCGCCATTCGGCGCGATGCGATAGACAAGCCCGCTGCCATCGGAGCCGGCAATAAGGTTCCCTTTGGGATCGAGCGCGAGCACGCGAATGTGGACTTCATCGCTCTGGAAGAAGAGCGAGTGCTGGCCGTTGGGGCTGACTTTGTATATTTCGCCGTGATCGCCGGTGGCGACATACAGCGCGCCGGCACTGTCGAGAACGATGTCCCAGATGTATTTGGAGCCAGGATCGAAGTAGGTGGAGGCGGTCCAGGAGGCTTTCGCGGCAGCCTGGGCGGCGGCTGTGCCTTTCGCGGGTTCCAGGCGATACACTTTGCCGTCGGGGGCCGTGGCAGCGTAGACGATGCCGTTCTTGTCGACGACCAGAGCCTGCACCTGCAATTCCTGCGGCTCGAAGATGGTCGTGCTTTGGCCATCCGGCGTGATACGGTACACGCGCGCTGGAGATCCGGCGGCTGCATAGACATTGCCTGCCGAATCGGATGCAATCGACCAGATGTAGGTCGAAGGCGTGGTCGCGAGCGCCTTGAACGCGGGAGCGAGTTCGAGTCCGCCCTCACTGTGCAGCGCGATGCCTTTCGCCGTGCCTTTGGTCAGTTCCTCGAACTTGGATTGCTCCCAGGTGCGAGTGCCCTCGGCGAAGGCGAAGGCGGCAAGCGCGAAAGTGGAAAGAGTAAGTGCCGATAGTAAAGCGAGCGTCTTACGAGCCAAAGTCATACCTCGGTTCAAGGTGAGTCGTTTTGCAGCCTATCATGCGGCTTGGTCGCGCCAGCTACTTAATGTTAATCGTCAGCATCTGCGCGCCGGAGACGACATAGTCGAGCGGATCGGTGGACGCTTCGCCGACCGACGATTCCCCGAGCACGACCATGTCTTGCGTGCCGCGCATGTTGTCCATTACGTTCATCACGCTAAGCGGCAGCGTCGGCATCACTTTGTCGGCAACCATGGCTTCGGGATCGGACTCGATCAGCGAAACATACACGCGATCGTTGGCCCGTTCTTTGTTCAGCAATGCGATCGTCGGCGCCAGGCCCATACCACGGTTCATCATTGGCGTTCCGCGGTGTATGCGGTCGAGCGTGTCTCCGTCGCTGACCAGGATGCGCAGCGTTCCCTTCGAAGTCGAGGTCGGAATCCGTATGGGAACCTGGCGCACGAGCCGCTCGCCGCGATACGGACGAATCACCGTCTCTACCACAATCTGATCGCCGGGACGAGCTTCCGTCACGTCTGTGCGCGAAGCTTCCAGTCGAGCGGAGCGGCGTTCGCGGACAAGATCGAAATCGAGCTTCACGCCCTGCACGTCGGGAACGTCGAAAGGATTGCTATAGATGCGTCCAAAGTGATCGCCGATGGTAGCAGCGGCCAACGCCGCCGCCGGCTGCCCGTTGTCTTGCGGGGCAAACATGTTCCGCAGCGTAACGTCGGGATATCCCTTCACGCCGATCACGCCATTCATGCGGTAAGTAATGTCCTCGCCGTATTCGTTGGTGCCGTGCAGCGCGTTGAAGACGGTGGCCATCATGGCCAGCGGACTCAGCCGCGCGTTGTTGAGAATTTCGTAATGGAATTCTTTTGTCGCTGTTCCACTGTGCAGCGCCACGGTCACCGGAATCATCTTCGACTCGCGCCCCGGCACGCCCATGATGCCGTTCTGGCGGTCCTGCACGAACGCGCCAATCGTCTCTGTCGTGTTGACGATCTTGAACGCGTTCAGGGGCGAAGGAAGCGTGGCCAGCACCGTGGCCTTCGTCATCGGCAGGTCCACGTCGCCAAATTGCAAGAGCGGATGGCCGCAGGCGAGCAAGCGCTGCGGATCGACGTAGGTCACGGTGCAGTTGGCGGCAATATCCATATCGCCACGAACCAGCACGGCGCTGACGGCCGATCCCGCTTCGATCGGCTCCGGCTGTTTGCGATCGCTGGCGGAGCCAATGCCCATCACCGGGACGATGCCCGCCGCCGCGAATTGCGAAGCGTAGCGCTGCAAGGTCTCGTCGGAAAAACCGTTGAACACGAGAGGCGTTTCGATGGGCTTCAGATAGTTGCTGTAGTCCTCGGCCGGAAGAGTCGGGGCTTCGCCGGGGCTGCCAGTCTGCGTGGTTCCGCTCCGATTGGCAGGAATGGCATCAGGAAGACTGGCCCGCAGCGGCGCCGGGGCGGGACGACGATCCAGCGCATTGATCTCTAGCATCTCTTCAATCGGCGTCACGCCCGCGATCGGCTCCTTCGAGAACATGCCGATGCGGAAGGCCAGCGCGCCCGCCAGCTTGCCGTCGAAATAGACCGGGCTTCCGCTCATACCGGCAACCACGCCGGTGTATTCAGGCTTCTTACCATGCAGGCGGACCAGGATAATGTCGCCCTTGGGACCGTTCACGTTGCGCAAGACGCCCAAAACTTCCACGTCCATGGATTCGGGTTTCACGCCCTGGAACACGGTGAGCGCGATGCCTTTCATGCCTTCGTGGATCTGATCGAGCGGCATGATCGCAGGAAGAATGACGGCAGGCGCGGGCCGGTCTTGTGCATTGACCTCTTGTGCTGTAACCGAGACAGAGGACGAGAAACATAAAAGGGCGGCGATTGAGAGTGCGGCTTTTCTCATGAATAGCCCCGGAGGTCGCAAAATGACCTGCTGCTTGCTTAGACTCCGCGCGCTATCAAAAGGTTTTGCCAGGAGAGGCGGCGTTTCTTTCAAGGCCCGCAAAATATCCCAACCGCAGAGTACTTGCATCTATACTAGCACAGTGGTTTTCGAGGACCTCCCTATGATTTCTGACGTATTTGGCAGGCGAAACCGGGTGCCGTCGGCTTCCCGTAAGCGTGTGATCCTACTGGCACTTGTTCTTTTCTGGATGGCTGCTGCGACTTTCTCGGCGAGGGCTCAAGATGCGCCGCAGCAACCCCCGGCGAATCCGAACCAGCAAGAGGCTCCGCCCGAAGCCGGCGGGCCGCAGAACGACGTCGGACCGTATGTGATCCCCAAGAAAAAGGAAGAGCCGCCTCCTCCGGCCCCCGAAAAACCGAAGAAGATCGAGAACATGCCCGACTACTCGATCCGGGTCAACGTGCCGATTGTGAACCTGGATGTGCTGGTGACCACCAAGGACGGCCAGACCATCCCTGGGCTGAAAAAGGAGAATTTCAAGATTTTTGAAGATGGCACGCCACAGCAGATTGCGACCTTCAATCAGACCGAGGCGCCGATCACGGCAGTGCTGCTGGTTGAGTTCGCATCGACGAACTACGACTTCGAGATCGAAGCCTTGCGTGCATCGTACGCTTTCGCGAACACCCTGAAAAAAGACGATTGGGTGGCCGTGATTTCCTATGACATGAAGCCGCATATCCTGGCCGACTTTACCCAGGACAAGCGTGAGGTTCAGGCGGCGCTGAACCAGTTGCGCATGCCGGGCTTCTCCGAAACCAACCTGTTTGACGCGCTGTTCGATACGCTGGACCGCGCTGATCGTATCGAGGGCAAGAAGTACATCATTCTCGTTACCACCGGTGTGGATACTTTCAGCAAGCTAAACCTGGACCAAACCATCAAGAAGGTCAAATCCACGAAAGATGTCACTATCTACCCAATCAGCGTCGGATTCGCGGTCCGAAACTACTGTGAAGTGCATCGCTGCGGCTACACGCATGGGTTCGGCATACCGGTCAAAGAAATAGACTACTTGCAAGCGGACAACGAGATGAAAACGTTCGCCCAACTGACCGGAGGCCGCGCCTACTTTCCGCGGTTTCAAGGAGAACTGGGGGAGATTTTTCACGACATCGGGGCCGACATCCGCAACCAGTACAGCATCAGTTACCACCCCACCAACGCCAAATTCGACGGCACCTACCGCAAGTTGAAAGTCGAACTCCAGGCGCCAGACGGTGGTCCGCTGAAGGTTCGCGACCAAAAGGGCAAGGAACAAAAGGTCATCGTTTACGCGCGCGACGGGTACACGGCGAAGCACACAGTCGAGTAGGCGGTGGAGTTGGCGGAAGGAAAGGGCGGCATCAAGGCCAGGCGCCTCATCGCTGCCACCAGCGACACCTGCCGCGCTCAACTCCTCGGCCTCGCTTGACGCTTGATGTTCATGCGATTGCCCTGCGTGTTCATCTTGCACGCCCCCAGGGCGCCACGTCATAATCCACAAATGACGATATCCCCAGCTTCTGGGTGCCCGAGTGGTCACGAGATTCATGGCCAGGCCACCGTCTTCAGGGCGGCCGAAGGCTCTGTGGAGATTCTCCCGCTTCCGAATGGTCGATTCAAAGTCACGTTGAAACCAGTTGACCGTAATATGTACATCCCCCGTGTTAGCTGCGAGACCTCGCTTCCGCTCGACGTAATAGCGAGTTTCCTCAACGTCTCCTTTGCTTGGCTCTGCGATTCTTTGGCTCGGCATGACGATCCGGAGTCCGTGAGCAAGGTTCTCGGCAAACAGATGTTGGCCTATTTTGACGCTTCAGACTTCCGCGGCAAGCGCCTGTTGGATTTCGGCTGCGGCTCCGGCGCATCCACTCTGTGGATAGCTGCCATGTTTCCCGAGACAGAGGTGGTGGGTGTCGAACTGAAAGAAGACAGCATTGAACTCGCTCGACAAGTTCTTGCCGTGAGGCATCTCTCGAACGTCCAGTTCCTCGTCTCTTCGGATCCGAACAGTCTGCCGCCTGGGATCGGCTCCTTCGACTTCGTCATGCTCTGTGCCGTCTACGAGCACCTTCTTCCGGAGGAACGGCGTCGCGTGATGCCTTTGCTCTGGTCAAGCATGAATTACGGTGGCGTGCTCTTCGTCAACCAGACGCCGTACCGGTACTTCCCTTATGAGCATCACAGCACTGGGCTATGGTTCATCAACTACCTTCCAGACAGGTTGAGCCTGTTCCTTGCTCGAAATTTCGGCAGGTTGAATCCTGAAGTGAATAGATCACCGGACTGGACCGTCCATCTGAGAGGCGGTATTCGTGGCGGAACCGAGGCGGAGATTTGTCGCAACCTGCGCCTGGCAAGAGCAGGACGCCCTGCCATTATTCAGCCTCGGGGCCAAGATCGGGCTGCCTACTGGCTTTCCCGTACGAATCCCGAGCGGTTCCGATTGCTTAAGAAGTCTATAGCCGCCCTATTTCGGTTAACCGACAAGCTTTGGGGAACGGTACCGAGTATGAACTTAGATATTGCGATCCGCAAAGATCCCGAGTAACTTTCCAGACCTCAGCGATTCCCAATTCGACTCCTCGGCCTCGCTTGATGCTCGATGTTTATGCGATCGCCCTGCCCATTTCCTCAGCCCATCTCCTCAGCACTACACGCCACGCGCCCGCCTGATTTACAATCCCCCAGTTCCCCCTCAGGAGATTGCGCCGTGATCCCACGCTATACCCGTCCCGAGATGGCCCGCATCTGGAGCGACGAAAATCGCTTCCGCACCTGGCTGGCGGTCGAAGTCGCCGCAACTGAAACGCTGGCCGCCGCCGGCATCGTGCCGAAAGAGGCCGCCAAGGCGATCCGCGCACGCGCCGGCTTCAACGTCGACCGCATCTCCCAGATTGAAGCCGAGGTCAAGCACGACGTCATTGCCTTCACCACGGCAGTGGCCGAGATCGTGGGCCCGCACGCCCGCTGGTTCCACTATGGCCTGACCTCGAACGATGTGGTCGATACGGCGCAGGCGTTGCTCATCCAGCAAGCCTCGTCGTTGATCGCTGGCGACCTGGAGCGTCTCGCCGAAGTGCTCGAACGCCGCGCCTGGGAGTTTAAAGACACTCCTATGATCGGGCGCACTCACGGCATTCACGCCGAACCCATCACCTTTGGATTCAAGATCGCCAACTGGTATTCGGAGACTCAGCGCAACATCGCGCGCTTCGGGGCCGCCGCCGAAGATTTGCGTGTAGGCAAGTTCTCGGGAGCGGTCGGCACGTTTGCCCACCTCACGCCCGAGCTCGAAGAGAAAATGTGCGCCCGCCTGGGATTGAAGGCTGCCGCCGTGTCGTCGCAGGTGATTCAGCGCGACCGCCATGCCCACTACCTGGCAACGCTGGCCACCTTCGCCTCCACGCTCGACAAGATCGCAACCGAAATCCGCCACCTGCAGCGCACCGAAGTCCGCGAAGTCGAGGAATACTTCAGCGAAAAGCAGAAGGGCTCGTCGGCCATGCCGCACAAGCGCAATCCCGTTACCTGCGAACAGATCTCTGGACTCGCGCGTGTGGTGCGCTCGAACGCGCAGGCCGGATTCGAGAATGTTGCGCTGTGGCATGAGCGCGATATTTCGCATTCCTCGGCCGAGCGCATCATCATCCCGGACTCGACCACGCTCGCCGACTACCTGCTCAACAAGACGGCGAACCTGATCGAGACCATGTTCGTCTATCCCGAGCGCATGATGGCGAACCTCGAGAGCACGCGCGGCCTCGTCTTCAGTGGACAGTTGTTGCTCGACCTGGTCGAGAGCGGCGTTTCCCGCGAGGACGCCTATCGCCTGGTGCAGAGTCACGCCATGCGCGCGTGGAAAGAGAATCTCGACTTCCACGAACTGATCCTGAACGATCCCGAGATTCGCGGACGAGTGCCGCAAGCGAAGATCGAGCGCGCCTTCGACCTGAGCCGCCAGCTCAAGAACATCGACAAGATCTTCGCAAGGGTGTTTCCGAACAAGGCTGCCGTGAAGAAAGATACTGCGCCTTCAAAGAAGAAAGTTACAAAGCGGAAGAAATAGCGCTGAAAGGTTTTACTCGGCGCTCTCGGCTTCTCGGCGGTGAAAAGCCTTTCCGCCACGTACCAGCTCCAGCAACTCAATCAACTGCCTTAGTTTTTCCTGCCCAACGTGGCGAAGCATCTCGCGGCTGTGCTTTTCGATCGGATTATCCAGTTCGCGCAGAAGCTTCAACCCGGCAGCGGTGATCTTTCCATAGATGACGCGGCGATCGTATTTGGCGCGGGTGCGCTCGACGAAGCCACGATCTTCCAGGCGATTGAGCAGGCGCGTAATGTCGGGATCGCGCGTGATCATGCGCTCGCCGATCTCGCGGCACGGCAAGCCCTCTGCCCCAGCTCCGCGCAAGATGCGCAGCGCGTTGTACTGCGTGCCGGTCAGTCCGAACTCTTTGAGCCGGGCCTCGACCTGCGCCTGGAGCGCATCGGCCGTACGCAACAAAGAAAGATAGGCTTCCTGTTCCCGGCTGGTGAATGGGACTTTTTGCTTGAGTTCCGCCTGCAAACCTCGTTTTAGCAAACCACGGGGCATGGGCCGAGATTAGTCGTTATGACAAGCATTTGTCAAACATCGGTCAAACTCTGTAATAGTTTGTAAGACCGCGCTCCGAGAGCATCCCTCCCGGCCCGCCGGGCATCTATTTAACTAACTGGTTAATACTGTGGGGAACCGGAATTCCAGTAAGGATGGCAACCATGAAGAAACAAGGATTTGCGGTGACTGTGGCGTTGTTCGTCCTGCTGAGTATGACTGCAATGGCCGCCACCGGCCGGTACGATCAGCAGATCCAGCAGGCGGTCAGCCAGAAGATTCATGACGCGAAGCAACTGCAGAGTGTGAGCTCGAGCGTCGAAGATGGCATCGTGACCCTGACCGGCACGGTCGGCCTTTATCAGGACAAGCTCGACGCCGCGAAGAAAATCAAGAAGCTCGCCAATGTCAGCGGTGTTCGCAATGACATCGTGGTCGCGGGAGAAAACGTGCCCGATGGCCAGCTCCAGCAGAAACTGGCAAAGAAGCTGGCCTATGACCGCGTCGGATACTACGACAACGCGTTTAACTATCTTGCGCTCGACGTGAAGGACGGCGTCGTCACCATCAACGGCGATACCATATCCGATGTACCGAAAGACTCGGCGCTCGCCATCGTGGCGCGCACGCCCGGCGTCAAGGACGTCGTGAACGATGTCAACGTGCTGCCGGTTTCTCTGTTTGACGATTCGATCCGAGTGCGCACGGCTCGCGCGATCTATCGCGACTCGGTGCTTGGCCGCTACGCGAGCGACCCGGCCGATCCGATCCGCATCGTGGTAGACAACGGACACGTGACGCTCTATGGAACCGTCGAGAGCGCAATGGACAAGACCATTGCCGGAATGCGAGCGGGTTCCGTACCGGGCGCGTTCAGCGTCGAGAACAAGCTGGTGGTGGACTAACTGGTGGTGGGTGAACTGGTGAACGAATAAGCAGTTGCTCTCTCTTCGGGCGCGGCGCAAGCTGCGCCCTTTTTATCGGGTACGCGGATGACCTAGACTCTCACCGGCTCTGCGCTCCGGGTTTCCACTTGTTCAGGAATGCCAGAAAATCTCCCGGTGTGAGCGCTCGCGCGTTCTCGAATTCGCCGTTCTTCTGGCTGTAAACCAGCTTCCCATCGGCATCGAGCACAGCCAGCCCCGGAATGCCCCGTTTCATCGGGACCTCGTACTGGGTCATCAGATCCTGGTTCTTCTCTCCCTTTCCGATGTCCACGTGCACAACTTCATAGTTGGCGGCGAGTATCGGCGCTATGTCCGAACGATGAAAAGCCGTATCGAGGGCGTGGCAGTCAAAGCACCAGTTGGCTCCAAACACAAGAATGACGCGCTTGTGTCCCGCGGCGGCCTTCTCTAGGGCCGCTTTGATTTCGACGCGCGCATCGGCGCTCTCGTTGTAAATTTCTTTCGTCTTTGCAGCCGCTTGGCTAAAGCAGGCTCCGCTCGTGGCTACCACCGTAGTCGCGAGACTCAGCGTCAAAATCGACCGGTAGAAGTTCATCCTTGGTCTCCTGCACCTGAGAGGTGAAGCCTGAGTATAACTCGGGAAAAGTCGCTATTAAAACTGGTCTCATAAATGGTTTTGGTAGGGCACGGCTTCAGCCGTGCCGTTCAGGACCGATAAAAATGCGGGCTTTAGCCCCTGAGGGCCGGACAGCCTGCTCGGAAAACTATTTATGAGACCAGTTCTAGCTCTTGGCCTTTGGCTTTTAGCTAAAAGCTAGGAGCCATCTTTAGTTTGCCTGGCGGGAGTGCACCAGCTTCAGGCTGTCGCTCTCGAGGATGCGCTGGATCTGATGTTTGGCGTGGACGGTCCAGGGGCCGGTGGTGTCGAGCTTCACGTAGGCGCGCCAGTGTTGCAGCGCCTTGCGCGGCTGGCGCATCTTCTCATACGCCAGCGCGATATTGTAGTGCGCGTCCGCGTAGGTGGGCGCGAGTTGAATTGCGGCCTTATAGGTGTCGATGGCTTCCTCGACGCGTCCGGTTTCGTCGAGCACGTTGCCCAGGTCGAAATAGGCGAGCGCGTAGCGTGGATCGATCTGGATCGCCAAACTGTAGTGCTTTTCGGCGAGCGCGTATTCCTGGCGGTTGTAATAAAGCGTGCCCAGATTGATGTGCGCGGCGGCGTGCATGGGATCCATTTCGAGAACCTTTAAATAAGTAGCGATCGCCTCGCTTTGCGTCGAGGGATTTTCTTCCAGCACGATCCCGCGCGCAAACAAGTCGGCAACGTCGGTGATCACCAGTTCCGGTCCATTACGCGGCGGGCTGGTCACGACTTTCATTTCCTCGGACGAGAAATCGAACATGAACTGTCCGGCGATGGGCTCAAGCAGCCGCCCCTGGTGCCGGAAAGCGATGCGGTGTCCGCTCCGATAGGCCCCGGCCTCGAGCAGTGGGTTCTCCATGCCCGCAACCTGTTTCTGCATGGCTTCGAGCGATTGCCGGATGACGGCCGGACGAACGCGCTGGGCGCAAAGATCGCGCACCTTCTTGATTTGCACCAGATCGAAAAAAGAATAATTTTCGCTTGCTGTAACCAGTCCCGCCTTCTCCCAGGTCTGAAGCTGGCGAGGACCGATCCGGAGAATGCGCAGCAGATCCGCGCGGCTGTAGCGATACACGGCGGTCAACTCTCGTCCACGATTATCCGGAACTTGTGTGCGGGAATGCAAGTAGCAACGCGGTGGAAGGCTGTGGAGAATCGGGGTGAAATAGCACAAGAGTGACAGCTTATCTTGCATGCGCCAGCGGTATCGTCGAACACCACGAAATCGACAGCCTCGACGCGCCGGCGACTGATGGGGACGGGCGCCCCCGCGAGCCTGGCCTGTTTTGCCGAAACCCTGAGCGAAGCGAGGGGGAAGTCGAAGGGTCCAAGCCGAGCGCACCGCGGTCCCCGTCAAGCCCGGTGTTGGCTTGACGGGGTGGAGCAACTCGGCCGCTGCCTGTGGTCACAGCAACTCTGAATTCGCTATAATGTTGCCAGAAACTCGGCACTCTCGCCGGAAATCGGGCAGACCATAAAATCAGACGCGTGGCTGATTTTGCCCGAAGGGTCACAGATCCATAGAGATGAGGGCGGCTAGTGATGTGGCATCAATCATGCTGTCACGGACGAGCCTCCTGTACGCTGCGAGCCGATCGGAAGCCGATTGCACGGGGATAAAGATGATCTTCTGAGTGCGCTGCTTGAGTCTACAGGTTAACCGGAACGGGACAGTGGTTCCTGTTCTCAACATCAACTCCATCGAAGTGCAAGACACAGGGCGTCTCGGGAAACCTTGAGCGGCAGTCCAGTTGAGGAGCACTCGCTCCTCCCACCTCTGCATTGCCGGGTCACTTTGCCTTGCCACATCGAGGAACGCGGTTGAATTAAGGAAATGACTCCAATGTCTGATGCGCTGAGTTCTACGAACACTAGTTGTGCCCAGTGTTGGCGGGATTTTGAGGACGAGGCGGCTCTTCTTCAACACATTGAAGCGGAGCACCAGTCCGCCTGCCCCATTCCTCCATACCTAATCGCAACCGCAGACCAAAACCACCCCCGCGCTCGCCAGGCGGCATGATGGGTCGTTTGTCCGAAGCCGGGACAGTCTGGCGGAGTTCGAGAAAAAGGGCATGGTCGAACTGAGGGTCTCTACGTTAATCGTCCGCAACCAGCTTGCGTTGGAGCGGTTGGTTGCAGCTCACGTCAGGGGGCGCAGCGATGCTCGCCAAATGTATGAACCCTTCGTGTTCCGTCTCCTTTCGTTATCTGAATGAAGGAAGGCTCTTTCGGCTGGAGCAAAGCGACCCCGCCAAGTCGGCCAATCTCAGGGCAACAGAGTATTTCTGGTTGTGCAACCGCTGCTCGACCTCGATGACATTGCGTCTGGCTGAGGGCGGAGGAGTCATGACAGTCGGACTGGGAGCCGCGCTTCAAGATGTTCCCCAAGTCGCCTCGGCCCCACTGAATCGCCGAAGTGCGCTGCTCACGACTGTCAGTTTTCTTCGCGCCAACGTTTCCACGGGGTCAGGTGGAAACACGGGGGAAAACCGCCATGTTCCCTCAAGAGGACTCCCGTCTGGGAGGCCCTGACGAGATGCTGCCGTACAGATGCCCCTGCGCGTCCAGTTAATCGCCCCGCAAGGCGAGGTGCTGGACGAAGTACGCCGGTCTTGAGTAGTGTTGTTACCGTGGCGCACGCGCTGATTATCGGATACGGCAATCCTCTCCGATCCGACGACGGGTTTGGCTGGGACGCGGCGCAAAAACTCTCAACCTGCCTGCATGACTCAGACCTCGAAGTGCTGACCCGGCATCAGCTTACGCCTGAACTTGCGGAAACCGCGAGTCGCTTCCAATTAGTCATTTTCATCGATGCCGCCGTGGACCTCCCGCCGGGAGAACTCCGCTGCGAGCGAATCGCCCAAAGCGAAATTCACAGGCAACGCGAGGCGTCCAGCTTCTCCCATTCGCTCACCCCAGCATCTCTGCTCGCCTTGACTGCGGAGTTATATGCCAAGTTCCCGGACGCCTACTACATACAGGTCGGCGGCGAATCTTTCGCCGAAGGAGAGTCGATCTCCCCCGCCGTGCAAGCCGCCTTCGAGCCTCTACTGGCGCAGGTCCGTTCGCTCCTCGCACAAGGATGACCGCATCCACAGCTAACGCAAGGCCTTAGTCCGTGTGAGACTTGGATCACCACCCACGGTGATTCGCCTCACTGACGCGCTTTGCTCACAGAGCTAACTTGTTGGGTGGAGCAAAGTTTAGAGGATAACGTCTTACCGCAGGGCACGCCGGACTCTTTTCTTCTGGGAGCCTTGGCCCATACCCATCTCCAGGATTGTTATCAGTGCGGCAAATGCACTGCCGGGTGCCCGGTTGCCGTCCGGATGGATTTAGCGCCCAATCAGTTGATTCGCCTCCTGCAGTTGGACGACTCCGAGACCGCCTTGCGATCAAGCACCATCTGGGAGTGCGTTTCTTGCCAAACCTGTTCGGCGCGTTGCCCCAAAAGCGTTGATTGCGCGGGAGTTATGGATGTGCTGCGCGAGGCCTCGCTGGCCCAGCACAAGGCCGCTAAGCCGCAGCACGCCGTAGTCGCGTTTCAGAAAGCATTTCTCGACAACATAAGACGTAACGGTAGGCTGGCCGAGCTTGAGCTGATCGGCCTCTACAAGGCCGATGTCGTGTGGAACACCGGCCGAATTGGCGTCCTGTTCAAGGATGCCGGCTTGGCGCCGCAGCTAAACAAAAGGAAAAAGCTGCACTTGCTGCCAGAGAAAGCGAAAGACCGGGGCGTGGTCGAACGCATCTTTGCTCGGTGCTCTGCGCGTTGCTCGGAGCCGGAGAAGAAATGAACATCGGCTACTATCCCGGATGCGCGCTGCATGGATCGTCAAACGACTACGAGCAGTCGCTGCGCGCTTGCCTCGGCCTGCTGGATGTGCAGCTTCAGGAAATAAAGGACTGGATCTGTTGTGGCGCCACCGCTGCCCACTCCCTTAATCACAAGCTGTCACTGGCGCTGCCTGCCCGCAATCTTGCGCTGGCTGAACGGGACGGCCATAAGCAATTGTTCGCGCCTTGCCCGCTCTGTTCCATGCAGTTACTCAAGGTGCAGAAGGCAATCGCAGGCAATGGGGCCCGCGGGGAGCTTGCGCAAATCGTTGAAGCCGATCTTCGCGGGGACAGTCAGGTCCTCAACCTAATTCAAGTATTCCAGAATATCGGACTCGACCGGCTGAAAGCGGCGGTCAAAATACCGCAAAAGGAAATTACGGCCGCATGCTATTACGGCTGCCTTCTGACGCGTCCTCCGGACGTGACACATTTCGACGATTTCGAGCAGCCAACTTCCATGGAAGCGGTCGTGGCCGCAACCGGAGCGAAGACGGTGGACTGGAATTACAAGACGGAATGTTGTGGCGCGGGCATGACCATGGCGAACGAGGACACCGTTCTCGACTTAGCGCACAAGATCTTATCCAATGCCGCCGCTCATGGAGCAAACTGCATCGTCGTGGCGTGTCCCATGTGCCACGTCAATCTGGACATGAAGCAGGAAGCCGTGAACCGCCGCTATGGAAAGAAGCATGGAAAGAAGCTGGGGATGGTCGTCTACTATCTTTCCGACCTGGTTGGACTGGCATTGGGAATTTCGGCGGAGCAACTGGGAATCGACCGGCATTTCGTGACGAAAGCATAAGCAATGTCCAAGATTGGCGTATTTACGTGCTGGTGCGGCGAGAACATCGCCCGCACTGTGGACGTGGACGAAGTCGCAAAACGGGTGGCCGGATTCCCGGGCGTGGTCTGTTCGCTTAATTACAAGTACATGTGCTCGGATCCGGGACAGGCGATGGTGCGCGAGAAGATCGCGTCTGAGAAGCTCGATGGCATCGTCGTCGCGTCCTGCTCGCCACACATGCACCTGAAGACTTTCCGCAAGGCGGCGCAAACCGCGGGGCTGAATCCTTATCTGGTGGAGATGGCCAATATCCGCGAGCAGTGTTCCTGGGTGCATCACGACAAGCCAAGCGCGACGGCGAAGGCAATTGACATCATCCGTCTGTCGGTTGCGAAGGTGCGCAACGACGTTCCCTTGCGGCCGATCCAAGTCCCCGTCACGCGGCGGGCGTTGGTGATCGGAGGGGGAGTTGCGGGCATCCAGGCGGCGCTCGACATTGCCGATGCCGGGCATGAAGTGGTCATGGTGGAGCGCGAGCCCTCCATTGGCGGCAAGATGGCGGGACTCTCCGAGACCTTTCCCACGCTGGATTGCTCGCAGTGCATTCTGACGCCACGCATGGTGGAGGTCGGGCAGCATCCCCGCATCAAGCTCTATAGTTACTCGGAAGTGGAGGCGGTTGACGGATTTGTCGGTAACTTCAAGATCAAGATCCGGCAAAAGGCCCGCTATGTCGATGTTAGTAAGTGCACCGGGTGCGGCGATTGCTGGAGCGTCTGTCCTCTGAAGAAGAATCCCAGCGAGTTCGATTATGGCATGGGCATGCGTCCCGCCATTTACATTCCGTTCCCGCAGGCAGTGCCTGCGCGTCCGGTTATCGATAAGAAGGTCTGCGCGAAACTGATTCGCAACGGCTGCGGACTCTGCGAGAAAAAGTGCAAGGCCGGCGCCATCGACTTCAAAGACGAAGATCGAGTGGTCGAAGAATCGGTGGGCTGTATCGTTGTGGCCACGGGTTACAAGCTTTATAACATCGCCAAAGAGCAGCCCAAGGCGTCGCTCGCCGGTTACGGCGAATATGGTTACGGCAAGTACAAGGATGTTATCGACTCGCTGCAATTCGAGCGCTTGATTTCCGCTTCCGGGCCTACGGGCGGAGTCTTCAAGCGACCGTCCGATGGCGCCATCCCCAAGAACGTGGTGTTCATCAGTTGCGTGGGTTCGCGCGACAACGCCAAGGGTATGCCTTATTGCAGCAAGATTTGCTGCATGTACACCGCCAAGCACACCATGCTTTACAAGCACAAGGTGCACGACGGCCAGGCGCACGTTTTCTACATGGATATTCGCGCGGGCGGCAAGGGATACGACGAATTCGTGCGGCGCGCCATTGAGCAGGACGGCGCCAGGTATTATCGCGGACGCGTTTCCAAGATCACCCAGGAAAACGGGAAGCTGATCGTGCGTGGCGCGGATACGCTGGCGGGAACGCCGGTCGAGATTGAGGCCGACCTGGTTGTGCTCGCCTCCGCCATGCGCCCTGCCGATGGCGTGGAAGAACTGGCGCAGAAACTGAACATAGGTTACGACGAGTTTGGCTTCCTGATGGAATCGCATCCTAAGTTGCGTCCGGTGGAAACCAACACTGGGGGAGTATTCATCGCAGGCGCGTGTCAAGCGCCCAAGGACATTCCCGAGGCGGTGGCCCAGGCATCCGCAGCTGCCAGCAAGGTGCAGGTGATGCTGGCGGCCGACGAGCTGACGCGCGAGCCGGAGATCGCCGCCATCAATGAGCAGACGTGCGCGGCGTGTTACACATGCCTGCACACCTGTCCTTATCACGCCATTGAACGCGCCGAGGTGCGCACGGGTAGAGGAGTTTTCATCAAGAACACGGCGCGGGTGAATGCGGGGTTGTGCATGGGCTGCGGCACATGCGTTTCGGTTTGCCCCTCAAAGAGCGCGGACCTCCAGGGATTCAGCGAGCAGCAGATTTACGCCATGGTCGAGAGTCTGGTATGAGCGACGACAGCACGCGCGACGGCACTATGACGGAGAACAAGGGTTTCGAGCCGAAGATCGTGGCCTACGTGTGCAACTGGTGTACTTACCTGGGCGCGGACCTTGCGGGCACGACGCGGCTGGAATATCCCCCCAACGTGCGCATCATCCGGCTGCCCTGCACCGGGCGAATCGATTTCAATCTGATCGTCAAGGGATTTGAAATTGGCGCGGATGCGGTTCTGGTCTCCGGTTGCCATCCCGGCGACTGCCACTACACGGCGGGTAACTATCATGCGCGGCGGCGATGGATTTTGTTTCGTGAACTGCTCGACACCCTGGGATTCGATCTGCGACGCATTCACTTCACCTGGATTTCAGCGGCTGAAGGCAAGAAGTGGCAGCAGGTAATCACGGAGATGACGGAGCAGACCCGGCAGCTTGGCCCGTACACCGATCTCTACGCGAACGGCTCTGCCCAAGACTCTGCGAATGACTTGCCCAGCGGGCCGCCAACTCCGTTCGAATTCAAGACGCTGCCCGCGGAGGGCGCTCTGCGTGAGAGTTGCCGCAAGCTGCTGGCCGACGGCACTGTGAAAGTTGTAATCGGTTATGGCCAGCGCGGACCGGCCATCCTGACCCGCGCGGAAGACGCCGGCCGCCTGGTCTGGAACAACCGCTGCGTGAGCAATCTCACGACTTACTTGAAGCGAAAAGAGATCAAAGCGCTTGGTAAGCCGGCGGTGGTCGTCAAGCCCTGCGATGAAAAGTCGCTGGTGGTGCTCGAAAAAGAATCGCAGCTCGATCGCAAAAATATCCACGTCATCGGCATGGCCTGTGAGGGCGTGGGCGAGCCGAAGTGTACGTTCTGCACTGCCCGCACTCCGCGTTTCGCCGACGAAACTCTGGGCGAGGCGGCCGGGCCAGCGTCGCTGGCCGATCCTCCTCCCAACCGCTTTGCCGCATTAATGGCGATGGCGCCCGCCGAGCGCATGGCCTTTTGGGCGAAACAGTTCGACCGCTGCGTGAAGTGCTACGCCTGCCGGCAGGTTTGCCCGATGTGCTATTGCGAGCGTTGTATCGCGGACAAGAATCGGCCGATCGCCATTGATCCCGCGCCCAGCGCGAAGGGCAACTTCGCCTGGCAAATTGCGCGCGCCTTTCACCTGGCGGCGCGTTGCGTAGGATGCGGCGAGTGTTCCCGCGCCTGCCCCGCCGGCATCGACTTGGCTTTGTTGAACATCGCTTTGCACAAGGCGGCGCAGGTGAACTTTGGCTACGACGCGGGCGTCGATCCTGCCGCGGAGCCAGTCGTCGGCTCGTACGCTCTGCAGGATAAGGAGGACTTCATCGGGTGAGCGAGATCATCTCCCAGTCCGGATTGCGTCAGCTTGTAGCGGACCGCATCGCCGCCGGCACCATTGTTTCCGGGCCAACCCAGGTTAAGCCCAAGCTGGTCCTCTACGCTGTGCTGGGTTCTCCGGACGATCTTCTACTCGAAGGCTTTGTGCGGCCAGACAACTCGATCAAGGAATGTGTCTTCCCCAAACAGGAGGAGCTGTACGGATACCGCATCCAGGGAAACAACATTGAGTTGACCGACGGGTTGACCAATGACGATCTGACCAACGACGACGCGCCCGTGCCGAAACAGCTCGTGGTTGCGGCGCGACCCTGCGACGCAGCGGCACTGCCCATCCTGGACCACATCTTCAACTGGGATTTCAAGGACGAGTTCTATAATCGCCGCCGCGCCGCAACGACGGTCGTCACGCTGGCCTGCGACAGTCACGGTGAAAACTGCTTCTGCACCTCAGTGGGCCTTCACCCGGCAGCCGAGCGTGGATCTGACGCGATGTTGTTTGAACTAGGAGATGGAAGTTACGAAGTCCGCTGCATTACCGATAAAGGGCGCGCGCTGTTCGACGGCAAGACCGAGGAGTCGGACAAAGTTGGGCGGGCGGATGCGGGGCCGGAGAAGAAATTCGATCCGGAAACTGTCCGGGCATTCGTGGATCAGCACTTTGAAGATCCATTCTGGAGCCAGCACGCACTGACCTGCGTGGGTTGCGGCGTGTGCGCTTTCACCTGCCCGACCTGCCATTGCTTCGACATTGTCGATGCCGGGCCTTCGGCGGGCAACGCGCGCTACCGGACGTGGGACTCGTGCCAGTTCCCCATGTTCACCGCGCATGCTTCCGGCCACAATCCGCGCGCCGGCCAGCCCAGCCGGCAGCGCCAGCGCATTCTCCACAAATTTTCCATCTACCCCAACAAATTTGGCGAGATTCTTTGCACCGGATGCGGCAACTGCACGCGCAACTGCCCCGAGGGAATCGGGGTGCTGACTGTTGCCACGGAAATCGACCATGGATAATGCGAACGCCAACGCTAACGTCTACAAGCCGGATCTGATGGAGGTCGTGTCGGTTCGCCAGCAGACGCCCGACGTGAAATCGCTGTCGCTGCGCTTCATCGATCCCGAGCGCGCCCGCAGCTTCTCGTTCCAGGTAGGGCAGTTCGGGATTTTTTCAGCATTCGGCTACGGCGAGTCCACGTTCAATATTTGCTCCAGCTCGAACTGGAAAGACCGGATCGAGTTCTGTTTCCGCAAAGTCGGTCGTGTTACCGAAGCTCTGTGGAAGACCGAAGAGCATGACGTTGTCGGCTTCCGTGGCCCTTACGGCAATGGTTATCCCATGGACGTGTGGAAAGGTCACGATCTGGTCTTTCTTGGCGGAGGCATTGCCATGCCGCCCATCCGCTGCGCCGTTTGGTACGCGTTGGAAAATCGTGCCGACTATGGCGAGATCACCATTGTCTACGGCGCCCGCTCCGTTGCCGACCTCGTCTATGTGGATGAGTTGGATGAATGGGCAAAGCACGAGCGGGTGCGCGTGGTCCGCTGCGTCGATCCCGGCGGCGAAACCCCGGACTGGAAGGGTGAGATTGGATTCGTCCCTCACGTGTTCGAACGCGCGCAAGTGCAGTCGAAAGATCCGGTCGTGCTGGTGATCGGCCCACCGATCATGATCAAAAACACTCTGCCCATCCTCGACAAGATGGGCGTAACTCCCGCGTCCGTCTACACCAGTATTGAAAACCGTATGAAGTGCGGCATCGGCAAATGCGGGCGATGTAACGTTGGCCCCATCTACATCTGCAAAGACGGCCCGGTCCTCACCATGGAACAACTCCAGCAATTGCCGGCCGACTATTGAAGCATCCCATGTCCACTAGACTCGCGTAGGGAGACTTTCTCAACCCCGCAACCGAACCCCGGCCCCGTTGTACACTCGCTCTATGCGTTCGCGTTCTGCCGATTCCAGCAATCTTTTCTCTGCGCCGAAATCCGTGCCCGCCGCCCACACTGCCCACGTCGACGGCGGAGCCCGCGGCAATCCCGGGCCCTCCGGTTATGGTGTTGCTATTAACGACGCCTCCGGTCACCCGGTCGCCGAGCTCAGCGAATACCTCGGCCACCACACCAACAACTACGCCGAGTATCAGGGACTCCTCGCCGCCCTCCGCTACGCCGCCGAAAACCAAATCAAAGCGCTCAACGTAATCAGCGATTCCGAACTGATGGTCCGCCAGATGAGGGGCATCTACAAGGTGCGGCATCCCGAACTCCGCAAGCTGTACGAGCAGGCGCAGCAACTAGTCCGCCGCCTCGATCACTTCGAAATCCGCCACGCCCTCCGCGAACACAACCAGATTGCCGACCGCCTGGCCAATGAGGCGATGGATCGCGGGCGCTAGCGTGGGGTCCCGCAACTTCGCGGCATAAATTCACACTGTCATCCTGACCCTGAGCAGAGCCGAAGGGGAAAGACCTATGTATTTGAATCCGCTCCAATGCATAGGTCTTTCGCTTCGCTCAAGGTGACAACTCAAACTGATGCCACAAAACTTTCTCTTCCCTCCACCCGCCCCGCGGGATTACCATTGCGCCCGCATAGCCACCCTCAGGAGGACGACATGATGATTGGAACCCACTCATTTATTGGAATCAATCCCTGGGCCGTGCTGGTATCCGCCATCGCGGCCATGGTGATCGGATTTCTCTGGTATTCCCCCATTCTTTTCGCGAATCCTTGGATGCGTCTGATGGGATTCGACCCCAACGACAAAGCCAAGATCGCGGAGATGCAAAAAGGCGCAGGCAAAAGCTACGGCCTCGCGTTCGTCGCCAGCATCGCGTCGGCCGTGGTGCTCGCCAAGATCATTGACCTCACCAGCGTCAACACCATTCTCTACGGAATGAAAATCGGCTTCGCCGTCTGGTTGGGATTCGTAACCACCGTCCAATTAACCGGCGCGCTATTCGGCAAGCAACCCATCAAGCTATACCTGATCAACACCGGACACCAACTGGTCACCTATCTGGCCATGGGAGCCATTCTGGCGAAGTGGCCGCGCTAAAGCCAGGTTTCAAGGTTGCAACGTCTCAAAGTCTCAAGGTTTGAAGTACGCCTCGTGCTGTTAAGACCTTGAGACTTTGAAACTACGAAACCTTGAAACTTGCCCTTATTCCTCCCCAGCCGAGTGATCGTGCACAATCTTCCATCCCTCGGGAAACTTGCGGAACACGAGCGTGAACAACCCGTGCGGTGTCTTGCCATCCGGCATCGTCAGATGAAACTCCCCGCGGACAAATGCCGCCTCCGGTCCCAGTATCTCGATCCGCAAGTTTCTGAATTCGAGCTTCCCCATTTCGTGTCCCGCTCCCTGATAGCTTTTCTTATATCGATCAAGCGCCGCCTGCCAGCCCTTCGATTCATGCGCCCCTGAAAAGAATGTCAGCTCCGCGGAATTCCAATATCCCGCCATGAAGCCTTCCAAGTCCTGCCGGTTCCAGGCCGCCTGCTGCTCCTCAAGCACTTTCCGAATTGCCACCCGCGCGCCATCGCCAGCGTCCTGCCCAACGCCAGAGATGGCCAAAGTAGCAATCACCCCCACTAGCAAAACCAAATCTCGCATAAGCCCTCCGTGAGCGTCAGTTTCGCATCATACCGCTGAAACGGCCAAATTAGCTGAACGGGAACGTGCCTGGCCGCGTTTAGATCCAAATTTAGACTTGTGAAAACGGAAGCAGAAAGGGAAAGACGAGCAAAAGAAACGTCGCGAAGAACAAGAATCGAGTATTTCGAGAGAAGCGAGGAAACTACAGTTCGGGTGCGTAGAGGATAACTGCCGATCCTAGCTGCGCGCAGGATAGCAATCAGGAAAAGAGCTAAGAGCCAAAGGCCAAGAGCTAAGAACTGAGAGCTGACGGCTGAAAGCTGACAGCCGCGCAGCGTCCTACGCCCGGCCCTTCTTCGACGCCGCAGCTGCCTTCACCTTCACGGTCTCCCACGGCCGCTTCGGACGATCCACCTCCGGCTGGTCGCGGTCTTTTATGCGATCGTACTGATACGAATCGCTCACCGTTCCGAGCGATTCGTTGTAGAGGCTGGGCAGCGCCAGCGATTCCTTCATTTCTTCGGAGAAATCGTGCAGTGCCTTCAGGTGGTCGGCCGTCGCCGCCACTTCGGTTTTCGTCGTCTTCATAAACTGCTGATAGCCGCGATTGACCAGCTTCGAAATTTCGCTGCCGATCAGGTATCCCGGATACGCGAAAATTTTCACGCCGCCGTCGTCGGTCCTCTGGATCGCCGCCGAGCAATTGTACTTCTTCAGAAATACGCGCGTTTGCGCGCCCGGAGCTTCAATCAGGTCAAAGCCATGATCGCGCAGCCAGTTGACTGCGTCTTCGTAGGTTCGCGGTTCGACTTTCGCTGACATTTTATAAACTCAATTTTCGTTACATCAGGTTAGATGCGGCTTGTACGGTTTCGATGGAACCAAAACTGCCCGCCACGAATCTAATGACGTTGGAATCCAACAACGCTAGTATAGATATACCTTTTTAAGATTGCCGACACATTACTCTAGTCACAAGGGCATCGCATTCAATGACACCAGCAGCTTTCGGTTCCGCGCCATCGCATTCGCCTTACAAGGCGAAAGCCGCGCCTGGCCTACAAGGAGAAGCTCTCCTCGCGCGCATCGGCAACACGCCCCTGTTGCCGCTCGACGCGCTCGCCCGCGATCGTCCCCCGGTAAAACTTTTGGGTAAGGCCGAATGGAACACCGCCAAAGGAGCCAGGTTTCAAAGTTTCAGAGTTTTCAATGTTTCAAAGCATGCCTCGTGGTGTTTATGCCTTGAAACATTGAAAACTCTGAAACTTTGAAACCTAGCACTTTATGCTCAAGCTCCCTCAATCCGCCTACGTCTCCCTTCGTCAACACGGAGAGGAAACCTATCCCCACGAGTGCTGCGGCGTGCTGCTCGGGCGCTTCGACGACGGCTCGAAGACCGTCTCGCGCATCGCCCGCTGCGGCAACGCGCGCGCGGACTCGCCCCACAACCGCTACCACATCGCTCCCAAGGATCTCATCCGCATTCAGCGCGAAGGCCGCGAGCGCGGCGAGGACATCGTCGGCTTCTATCACTCTCATCCCGATCACCCCGCGCAGTGGTCGCCCACCGACCTCGCGGAAGCGCACTGGTTCGGCTGCTCCTACGTGATCACGAGCGTGGAGAAGGGCAAGGCGACGATTACGAATTCGTTTGAACTCGTGGGCAAAAACGAGAACGACAAGAAATTCGTGGACGACAAAACCGAAGTAGTTTGACCTGAAGCGCCATCTCCGCACCGATGACGGTAAGCTACGCGCGTTCGTCAACGTTTACGTCAACGACGAGAACATGCGCTACCTGCAAAAAGAAGTCACCGCGCTTAAAGACGGTGATACCATTTCCATCGTGCCGTCGATTGCCGGCGGCGGCGTTATGATTTGTTGACTATGGTTTGTCGAGTATGATTTTCTGAGTATGACTTGCGGCCTGACACATTGCCGAATGTCCCGCCCCTCGCACTGTCGCCGCTGTCTGTAGTTCGCCGTCAAACTGATTGAAACTGAAAAAGGACCCTATGGCCACCCTTACCGATGTCAAACCTGCCGAAGCCCAAGCCGAAGCCGTTCTAAGCAACGACGAGATCCTGCGCTACTCGCGCCATTTGATCCTGCCCGAAGTCGGCATGGACGGCCAGCGGAAGCTGAAGGCCGCGAAAGTCCTGTGCATCGGAGCGGGTGGACTCGGGTCGCCGCTCGCACTCTACCTAACGGCCGCGGGCGTTGGCACGCTCGGCATCGTCGACTTCGACGTGGTGGACTACACCAACCTTCAGCGCCAGATCATCCACACCACCAACGACGTCGGCCGCAAGAAGCTCGACTCCGCCGCCGACAAGCTGCACGCGCTCAATCCGTTCCTGAGTCTGCGGACGTTCGACATGAAACTGACCAGCGCCAACGCGCTGGATTTGTTTCGCGAGTTCGACATTGTCGTCGACGGCACCGACAATTTTCCCACGCGCTACCTGGTCAACGACGCTTGCGTGCTCACCGGCAAGCCCAATGTTTACGGCTCCATTTTTCGTTTTGAGGGGCAAGCCAGCGTGTTCGCGACCGAAGAGGGACCATGCTATCGCTGTCTCTATCCGGAGCCGCCACCGCCGGGCCTGGTGCCTTCGTGCGCCGAAGGCGGCGTACTCGGCATTCTGCCAGGACTGGTCGGAGTGATTCAGGCGGCCGAGACCATTAAGCTGATTCTTGGACAAGGCGATTCGCTCGCCGGGCGATTGTTGCTGATCGATGCGCTCGGCATGAAGTTCCGCGAACTGAAGCTGCGTAAGAATCCCGATTGCCCCGTCTGCGGCACGCACCGCACGATCACGAAGCTGATTGATTACGAGCAGTTCTGCGGAATCCGCGGGCAGGAGGAGCCCGCTGGAAATGACGTGCCGGCGATTTCCGTGGAAGAGTTAAAGAAGAAGTTAGACGCAAAGGCCGACGTCTTCATTCTCGACGTGCGCGAGCCGCACGAATACCAGATTTGTAACCTGAAGGGATATCTCATCCCGGTGAGTGACTTACCGAAGCGCGTGAGTGAGCTCGACTCGAGCCGCGAGATCGTGGCCCATTGCAAAATGGGCGCACGAAGCGCGAAAGCCGTAAACTTTCTGCGCCGCGCGGGATTCACGAAAGTCTATAACCTGACCGGCGGCATCTTAGCGTGGGCGGATCGAATCGATCCGAAGATGCCTAAGTACTGACGGCGGTTGTCAGTTGTCAGTCGGTGGCTTTCTTTGCCGCCTGGACCGCAGAAGGGAGCACCGGAGTGCTCCCCTGTTTGGTTTTATTTTCCAGGAGTGAGTTAGTCAGTTACTTGCTTGAATTTCCGCTCATTTCGGATTTCCCGGTCGCCCCGATCGCCAGGGCGTACTTCTTGCCGGCGAAGCGCAGTTCGGAAATGGCTGCCTTGCCACTGTCGTGGTCGACGATCGCGGTGTCATAGTCGGCGGCTTTGTCGAGTGCGATGACTTTCGCCGAAGCCTTTGCGACTTCTTTCTTGCCCTGCATGAAGCTTACCTCGACGTTCGAGCCGGTGCCGTCCCATCGCAGTTGATAGTCGCCGGGGGCGAGCTGCTGGCCGTTGACTTCGAGCGGCTCCTGCACCTGCAGCGAACCCCTGTTACTTGCGAAAGCGCTCGACGCGAGCAGCACGGCCAGCCCGAGCACAACGGTCTTTGCCAGATGGTTCAGCGCCAGATGGTTCAGTTTCATATGCTCCTTCTTTCTGCCCGGTTTCGGCCGGGACGTTAGGGGCGGCTGGTGGTGGTTCGACTGAGGGCTTGCCTTTTTCGTGCAAACTCCCGCAATGCGCGTGTCAGGGTGACGCAAAAAGACGCGAGCCTCAAACTCGTGCTTTTCGCCGGGACTCGGCGCACCCAGGGCCGCCAAACCATGTGCGCGCCAGTCCCGTCACCCTGAAAATTCTCTTAAGTGGTTCGAGATTCGTTTCGTACACCCCACGCTGCTTAGCTACAGGATACCGCATCCCGCCTTGAGTAAGCTCCCGATTTCTTTTTTCTTTGCGAACCATGTTTTCCGCGAACATGCGTATTGGACGCGCGAGCGCTCGGCGCGTTAGCAGAGCATGGTGGATGTTGCTGGAGTAACAAAACAGGAATCTTTTATCAGGAGTCCAGACGATGTTGAAGAACTGCAGATCCCTCGGTCCCCTACCCATCGCGCCAAAAGCGGGCGCGCTGGGGACCCCGGTCGCTTGGGAGGACAAATCTATAAGTTTTATGACAGATCCGGCTGGGAGTCGCTAGTTAATCTTCAGCACAATCTTGCCATAATTCTTGCCTTCCTGCATCAGCGTGTAGGCCTCACGCGCCTGCTCCAGCGGGAAAACTTTTCCGATCACGGGATGGAGTTTGCCGGCTGCCAGCCATTCGGAAAGCTGCTTCCACGCGGCTTCCATGAGCGGGCGGTTCGCACTGAGATAGGAGAGCCAGAGTCCGTGCACGCTCGCGCCTTTCGCGTAGAGAAGGCGAGTGTCGAGCTGCGGAATTTCGCCAGTGGCAGCGCCGTAGACGATGACACGTCCAAAGTCGCGCACGCAGCGCACGCTTTTCGCGACGTGCTCGCCGCCAAGCATTTCGAAAACCGCGTCGACGCCCTCGCCGCTCGTTAGATCCTTGATTGCTTCGACGTAATCGCGCTGCTTGTAGTTGATGCCGTGTTGCAGGCCGAGCTCGCGCACTCGGGCCAGCTTGTCTTCGGAAGAAGAAGTTCCGTACATTTCGATGCCGAGAATTTTTCCGATTTGCACGGCGGCCGTGCCGACCCCGCCGGCGACGGCGTGAATCAGGACGCGGGCGCCGGCGGACTTGTCGTTAGGCTGGACGCTGGGCTGGGCGAGCAAACCGGCCTTCCAGTAGGCGAAGTAGGCGGTGAAGAAATTTACGGGGAAAGCGGCGGCCTGTTCGGCGGTCCAATTTTCCGGGACGGGCCAGACGAGGTTGCGCTGCGCCACCGTTTTTTCGGCGAAGGCGGCCCACTGCGTGTAGCCCATGACGCGGCGTCCACTCGGCTCGTTGTTGGCGAGCAATTCGTTGCCGGCAAATTCGCGGCCGGCCGTGAGCGGCGGCTTGGGAGTGCCGGCGTATCCGCCGCGCGCGGTGAGCAGATCGGCAAAGTTCAAGCCGCCCGCCTCCACTTTCACCAGAAGCTGCTCCGGCGCGGGATGCGCGTCGGGGACCTGTTGCAATTGGAGGACCTCGGGACCGCCGAAACGAGTGATGACGAGTGCTTTCATGGGGCCAGTTTAACAGTCTCGATTCGATCGAGCATGGGCGACGGAGCCTGGGCGTCTTTGCAGCGAGAATCCGCTTCGCGGAGTTCAGCTTCGGCATCTATAATGGTGATCGAGTTTCCGATCCCCGTGGCCTGAGAGATTTCTGGCAGCGGGGGCGAGGGTTGCGCCAGTTTGAGAGGTGCGATCCGAGGGTGCGGATGGAAACGTCCGCGCCTCCCGTGTTGGAAAGGAAACGCTCGCCGGGGTTGTGCTAACCTGCCTGTTTCCTTTCACTGCCATTGGCTCTGGGCCTTTAGCTCTTAGCCTGACCCGCTCGGCTCGGCGACGCGGGGCCGAATCGCTAAGAGCTAAGAGCCAACAGCTAAATGCTGAAGCTTACCGACAATTTCGGGCGGTCGATCCACGACCTGCGGATATCGATTACGGACCGCTGTAACTACCGGTGTGTGTACTGCCGGACGGGAACCAACGGCGCGGCGTATGCCGAGCTTCCGTTCGATGATTATCTGCGGATGGCGCGGATACTGGTTGGGCTCGGGATCACGAAGATTCGCCTGACGGGCGGCGAGCCGCTGCTGCGCAAAGGCATTGTCGAGTTCGTGCGGGATCTCGCGAAGCTACGCACCTTGGACGGGAAAAAGCCGGAAATTGCACTGACGACGAACGGCCACCTGCTGGCCGAGATCGCGCAGCCGCTGAAAGACGCGGGACTCGACCGCGTGACGGTCAGCATGGACGCGGTGGATCCGGAGCGATTTGCGCGCATCACACGTGTGCCGAATGGATACGACAGCGTGCTGGCGGGAGTGCGCGCGTCGCGGCAGGCGGGGCTCGATCCGGTGAAAATCAATTGCGTGCTGCTGCGCGGCTTCAATGAAGATCAGATTATTCCGTTTGGGATGTTCACGCGGGAAGAGCGAGTGGTGGTGCGCTTCATCGAATTCATGCCGCTCGAAGAGGACCGCGTTTGGACGCCGGAAATTGTGGTGAGGCTCGACGAGATCGTCGAGCGCATGTCGGAGTATCTGCCACTGGAGGAGATGACACACGAGCACAGCGAAACGGCGCGGCGATATCGCTTCTCCGACGGTGTGGGCGAGATTGGTATCATCGCGCCCGTGTCGCATCCGTTCTGCGGACACTGCAGCCGGATTCGCATCACCTCGGACGGCAAGCTGCGCACATGTTTATTTTCCGCGTGGGACCACGACCTGCATGAGTTGATGCAGCGCGGCGCGACGGATGAGAAGCTCACGGAATTCATTGTGAAAGTGGTGGAGAAGAAAGAAGAGCGGCACCACATCGGAGAGCCGGGATTTGTGCCGGCGTCGCGGACAATGGTGCATATTGGGGGATAGTCGTTGGTCGTTAGTCGCTGGTCGTTAGGAAAGGCGCTTTCCCGCGCGCTCTGTGTCCTCTGTGGTTCAAGGCTTGACGTTCTATAATTCCGCCATGCCCCTCATCGATCAGATCCAGAAAGACATGGTCGCGGCCATGAAGGCCCGCGAAGAGCAGCGGCTCTCCACCCTGCGCATGGTCAAGACCGCGCTCAAGAATCGCGAGATCGAGAAGATGGCGCCGCTCGACGAAAAGGAATCGCAGCAAGTGCTCTCCACGCTGATCAAGCAGCGCAAGGATTCAATCGAGCAGTTCACTAAGGGCGGACGCCAGGAGATGGCCGATAAGGAAGCCGCCGAAATCAAGCTGATCGAAACCTACTTGCCCAAGGCCGCCGGCGAAGAAGAAATCGTGGCCGGAGTCCGCGCCGCTATCGCCGAGATGACGCCCGCTCCCGCCATGAAAGACATGGGAACCGTGATGAAAGCCGCCATGGCCCGCTTCGCCGCCGCCGGGACGCGCGTGGACGGCAAGGTGGTCAGCGAGGCAGTGAAGAAGGAGTTGAGCGGGAAAGTAGGGTTCACCGGAACCACGTAGGGGTGGACGAGGACGTCCGGGCCTACGTGGTCTGTGCTGCTACTTGCTCTGCTGCCACTCCCGATACGCTTCGCTCTTCCCAATCCCACGCTCTTTGGCCACTTTCTTCAGCGCGGCTTTTTCGTTTGCGTTCTCTTGGGCCATGATTTCGCGGACGCGCTGGGCTACGCTTACGGTTTCGGATGGGGACGCAGCCGCTCCCTCTTCAGCTTTCGCGATCAAGAGCGTGATTTCGCCCTTGACGTCTCCTCGGGCTTTGAGTTGTTTGAGAATTCCCCCTGCCCGCCCGCGAAGAAATTCTTCGTGGATCTTCGTCACTTCGCGGGCAACTACTATGTGGCGGTTGTTCCCAAGAACTTCGACCACGTCCGCCAGCGTCTGCAGCAGACGGTGGGGGGCTTCATAGAATACCTGCGTGCGCGGAGAGTCTTTCACGCTGTCCAGAAGCTTGCGGCGCTGTCCTGCCTTCGCCGGGAGGAAGCCGCTGAAGCGAAAGGAATCGGTGGGCAGGCCGCTGGCGACCAGTGCCGCGAGGAATGCCGACGCTCCGGGAATCGGCACGACCGGCACGTGATGACGGATGGCGAGCGCGATCAGGTGGAATCCGGGGTCGGAGATGCCGGGCATGCCCGCGTCGGTGACAAGAGCGATCTTGGCTCCGCCTTCGAGGTCGACGACGAGCTCGGCGGCCTTGGTCATCTCGTTGTGCTCGTGATAGCTGACGGTGCGCGTATGGATGCCGTAATGGCTGAGGAGCTTTAGGGTCTGGCGCGTGTCCTCGCAGGCGATCAGGTCGACTTCTTTGAGGACGCGCAGGGCGCGCAGGGTGATGTCTTCGAGATTGCCGATGGGGGTGGCGACTAGATACAGCGATGGGCCTCCAACGGAGGCGTCTCGTTCGGAGCCGCTGCCATTCCGTGTGTCTTCGGGCATGGGAAGAGTCTAGCAAGAAACTTTTCACCACGGAGACACGGAGGCACGGAGAAAGTCACAGACAAACTCTTTGCTTGCCTCCGTGGTGAAAACTTCGTGATGGAATTTTGCCGCGAAGAATTCCGCCACTGGCGCAAGGACAACATCTCCCCGAACCAGCGCGATCAATTTCTCGCTTCGCCTTTTATTCGCTTCGTGCTAAACTGACCAAAACCGATGTGACAGCCAACACTTCACACTCCAGCCCGCGGGTGTAGGCTACGGGGGATTCGTACCCCGGGATTCCAGATTCATAAACAGGAGCAGCCATTATGGCCGACGAGCGTAGCCGAGCAGACGAGCGCAACAATGATCGCAGCAACGAGCGCAACAAGGCAATCGACCTTGCATTCGCGCAGATTGAAAAGCAGTTTGGCAAGGGTTCCATCATGCGGCTGGGATCGAAGGAAGCCATCGTCCCGATCGCGGTGATTTCGACGGGCGCGATTTCGTTCGATGCCGCGCTGGGCGTGGGCGGCGTGCCGCGCGGGCGGGTCGTGGAAATCTTCGGTCCGGAGTCTTCCGGCAAAACTACCATTGCCCTGCAGGTGATTGCCGAGGCGCAAAAGGCTGGCGGGATGGCGGCGTTCGTCGATGCCGAGCATGCGCTCGATCCGGGCTATGCCAAAAAGCTGGGCGTGGACGTGGATAACCTGCTGGTCTCGCAACCCGACTATGGCGAGCAGGCGCTGGAAATCACAGAAGCGCTGGTGCGCTCGAACGCCATTGACGTGCTGGTGGTGGACTCGGTGGCGGCGCTCGTCCCGAAGGCGGAACTCGACGGCGAAATGGGCGACAGTCACATGGGCCTGCAGGCGCGCCTGATGTCGCAGGCGCTGCGCAAGCTGACGGGAACGGTTGCCAAGTCGCGCACCTGCCTGATTTTCATCAACCAGATCCGCGAAAAAATTGGCGTGATGTTCGGCAACCCGGAAACCACGACGGGTGGGCGCGCGCTGAAGTTCTATTCGTCGGTGCGCATTGACATCCGGCGCATTGCTGCCATTAAGGAAGGCGACGTGGTCACCGGCTCGCGCACCCGAGTCAAGATCGTAAAGAACAAAGTGGCGGCGCCGTTTCGCGAATCGGAGTTCGACATTCTTTATGGCGAAGGCATTTCGCGCGAAGGCGACCTGATCGATCTGGCGGTGAACAACAATATCGTGGAGAAGTCGGGTTCGTGGTTCAGCTACAAAGGGGAGCGCATCGGGCAGGGACGCGAGAACGCCCGCGCGTTCCTGAAAGAAAATAAAGACACGATGGCGAAGCTCGATGCCGAAGTGCGCAAGGCTCTGGGTATGATCCCGGCCGCGGCGTCGCCGGCTGCGGTTCCGGCGCAAGCTACCGGCACGCAGGGACGCGTCACGACCATGCCCACGGCAGCGGAAGCTGGAAAGGTGTCGGCGGCGAAACGGTAGGTGCCTGTGGATGATTAGACGCGGTCGAGAAGATTAGAAGCCAGCTCGATTTTCTGCTCGACCTTCAGGGCCTGGCGACGGGCGAGATCGTAGATTTCGTCGATCATTTGGGACACTTCTTCTTCTTCGGGAGAGGTGGGGAGATCATTAGCGGCGAGACGGAATATACGGTTCCCCTCCTGGTCCCTCATTGACAGCCAAATCTCATCACCGTCGTGGCATGTTTCGAAAGAAACGGAATTTGGGGTTCCAGTCCCAATGTCGCACCAATATGGTGAGACCTTACCGGGTTGGACAGATCGCCGCCCCCACTGAACCCGCCGCTGGCGCGTTTTCTCAAGCAGTTTTCTTATGATGTCTTTGTACTCGGCTGGGTCAGACTTCATGGTTCACCCCTAGCTTCTAGCCCAGACTGTATTTTACCCGATTCCCCCGACAGAATTCCCAGAATCGCATCGCACTTCTTGAGGACTTTCGCCTTGTCCTTCGCCTCCAACTGGTTCTTGCTGCGCATGAACTCTCTGACCTGTAGGGCAAGGCGGCTGGCTTCTCGAAATCGCTCCTTGGTGGTGGAATCCAGGAACTCCCACCTCGTAATAGCGCCATTAATTTCAAACCATAGATCTCTGGCGAGGAAGGACGCCACAGGAAGGTCCTCGTGCTCGATATGGCTACACAACTCCTTCGCGCTGGAGTCCAGATGATGGAATTTGTCAGCGGCAACGAGGCTCCGGACATCTCGCCGGGCTTCCTCCGCGCTTTGTTTGGCTCGGTTGGCGGCCCAGAATGCCAGAATACTGAATAGAACCCCGGCAGCACCGAGCACCGCGCCTACAATACTCGACCAATCGGCAAACTTCGTAAGCATTTGCTGCTCGTTAGAAGTTTCAGAACAGACAAGAATCCCCTTTTGTCACGGCAATCATACTACTCGAGGTCGTGCTGGCTCCAACGAACGGGTTCGGACAGCCGATTGCCATCCCCGCTTGCACCCGCATACAATCAAGGCTTTCCCGGCGAGGTTCCTGTGAAGCGTATTAAAGCGATTTATCCCGGATCGTTCGACCCTCCCACCAACGGGCATCTTGACCTGATTGAGCGCGGCAGCAAGATTTTCGACGAGCTGGTCGTTGCCATTCTTCAGAATCCCGAGAAGGACCCGCTGTTCAGCGTGGCCGACCGCCGCAGGATGTTGGAGGCGATGACCTCGGATTTTGACAACGTCTCGGTGGACACTTTCGAGGGCCTGACGGTGGACTACGCGTTGCGGGTCGAGGCGACGGCCATTCTGCGCGGCATTCGCGCCATCAGCGACTACGAGTACGAACTCCAGATGGCGCTGATGAATCGCAAAATCCAGCCTGGTCTGGAGACGGTATTCATGATGCCCGCCGAAAAGTATTCTTACGTGAGTTCGCGGCTGGTGCGCGAAGTCGCGCAACTGGGCGGATCGATTGACTGTCTGGTGCCTGAACTCGTCGCGCAGAGGCTTCGTGAGAAAATAGACGTGGCTCACAAATTCGACAACGCCGAGCAGCTCGCGGACAAGACGCCTTCCGAGGGCAAGAGCAAATCCAGAAAAAAGAAAGCTTGAGATCGTAAACATGAGCACAGTCGTGTCGCCCGTCACTCACCCCGTCCGCCTGACGGAACGCATCCATCGCATTGAGCCCTCCGCCACCTTGGCTGCCGTGGCCGAGGCGGAGAAGCTGCGGCAACAGGGGATCGACGTGGTTGACGCCACCGCCGGCGAGCCGCACTTCGCGACGCCGCAGCACATTAAAGACGCGGCTATTGCGGCGATTCAGGGCAATTTCTCGAAGTACACGCCGGTGGGCGGCACCGTCGAACTCAAGGACGCCATCATCCGCCGCCACGCGGCCGATTTCGGATCGGCCTACAAGCGCGAGGAAACGTGTGCCTCGGTGGGCGGCAAACACGCGCTCTTCAACGTCATCTCGGTGCTGGTCGACCACGGCGACGAAGTGATTCTGCCCGTGCCTTACTGGGTCTCGTTCAAGGACATGGTGCGCTACGCCGGCGGCAACTGCGTCCTGCTCGCGGCCGACGAGTCGCAGGGCTTCCGCGTCACCGCGCAGATGGTGGAGCGGCTGATCACGCCGAAGACGAAGCTGATTATTTTGAATTCGCCTTCGAATCCTTCCGGCGCGGTGATGAGTCCCGAGGACATGACCGCGGTAGTGCGGCTGGCGCATGAACGCGGCATCTGGGTCATCTCCGACGAGTGCTACGTGTATCTGAATTACACAGGCAAGAATTTTTCTGTTGGATCGCTGAACGAATATCGCGACCGATTTCTGGTGGTCGGATCGCTTTCAAAGACTTACGCCATGACCGGCTGGCGGCTGGGATTCACGCTGGGCCCAGCGCCGGTAGTAAGTGCTGTGCAGAAACTGCAGAGCCAATCCACATCGAATCCAACGTCGTTTGTGCAGAAGGCGGCGGTCGCGGCGCTGAACAGTTCGCAGCAATGCGTCGCAGAAATGCGCGCGGAGTACATCAAGCTGCGCGACCACATTGTTGGCGGCTTGCGGTCGATTCCGGGCGTGAAGTGTACCATGCCGGAAGGCGCGTTCTACGCGTATCCGAATGTTTCGGCATTTTTCGGCAAGAGCGGCATGAAGTCAGGCGCCGACATCGCGCACGGGTTGCTGCACCAGGCGCACGTTGCGACGGTTGCGGGAGAAGGCTTCGGCACGACCGATCACGTCCGCATTTCGTACGCGACGTCGATGGAAAATCTCGACAAGGCGCTGGAGCGGATGAGGAAGTTTTTTGGCGGGCTGTAACATTGTGTCCCGTAAATTCGCGACATAAACTTCCGTTGTCATCTCGAGTTTGCGTTGTCATCCTGAGCGAAGCGAAGGACCTCTGCATCACGCATTCAAATCCATAGGTCCTTCGCTTCTCTCAGGATGACAGCATGGATTTATGCCGGGAGCTTGCGGAACACGACACTGGTTTCAGAGTTTGCTTCGATGACCCAACTCTACCCACTCCTGATGTCGCCAGTTTTCGACCCGCGCCCCTGGGGCACGCTCGATCTTTCCGCCATTTATCCCAACCACAAATTCAACGAGCCCATCGGAGAGGCCTGGCTCACCGGCGACAACTGCGTGGTCGCGAATGGTCCGCTCGGGAAACGCTCGCTCGCCGACCTGAGCAAAGAATTCGGTTCCGAACTTGTGGGCACGGCCGCGCGCGACCCGCAGCGATTTCCGCTGCTTGTGAAGTTTCTGTTTCCCGAGGAAAAACTTTCTGTCCAGGTGCATCCCGACGACGCCACCGCGCAACGCTTCGGCGAGCCTTGGGGCAAAACCGAATGCTGGTACGTGGCCCATGCCAAGCCCGGATCGCAGATCGCCCTCGGATTAAAGCCCGGAGTTACCGTGGCTCAATTCGAGCAAAGCATCCATGAAAAGCGCGCGGAGGAGCTGCTCAACTGGATCAACGTTTATCAGGGCGAAATGATTTACGTGGCCGGCGGCACGGTGCACACGCTGGGACCAGGGTCGGTCATCGTGGAGACGCAGCAGCAGTCCGATACCACGTACCGTCTCTACGACTACGGACGCGGGCGCCCGCTGGATCTGGAGCGCGGCCTCGCGTCGGTCAAGGAGCACACTGCCGCTGGCAAAGTGATCCGCCCCGCACCGGTCAGTATCCACGGCGGCAAGAGCCGTCGATCTTCGATGATTGCCGCGCCCTACTTCACGGTGGACTTGTTTGAATTGAATGAGCCGCAGGTGTTCTCAACGGTTGACAATTCAGGCAAGACTTCCGTGCAGATCATGGTCGCCGTTGAAGGCTGCGGGTTTGTCGAGGCGCAGGACCGCGACCCGGTGACACTGGCCAAAGGCGACGCGGTCGTGATCCCGGCCGCTGTGCAAGGTTTCACAGTCCGCCCGCAGTGGCAGTCGGAATTCCTGAAGGCCAGCGTGCCCAGCGGGACCGTGCCGGAGCCCGCCACGCGCATGTGAGATTTCTCTCGCCCGTGCTCAGGTGGTAGGCTTTCTATTCCGTGAAGACGAACTCTCATTTCTATCCCGTAATCTTGGCCGGCGGCCGGGGCACACGCTTTTGGCCGCTGAGCCGCAAGCGCCGCGCCAAGCAACTGCTCGCGCTCGACGGCAACGAGACCATGATCCAGCAGACCGTAGCGCGCCTCGCACCCATGACCGCGCCGAGCCGTTTCTGGATCGTCACGAATGACGACCTGCGCCCCGCCATTCTTCGCCAGCTTCCGAAGCTTCCCGCGAAGCAGATCATCGCCGAGCCCGCCGGACGCAACACAGCGCCCGCGATTGGCTTAGCGGCATTTCTTTTGCTTCGTCAGGATCCAGATGCGGTCCTCGGTCTGTTTCCCTCCGACCACGTCATCGCCGAGCCTGCTCAGTACCGCGCTACTCTCAACGCAGGAATCGAGATCGCCGCCGCCGGGGAAAACATCGTTGTGCTTGGCGTCCGCCCGACTCGCCCCGAAACCGGCTACGGATATATCGAGGCCGGCGCGCCAGACCGTCAGGGCTCTCTGCGCGTGCGCCGCTTCACCGAAAAGCCGGATCTCGTCACGGCTGGGCGGTTTCTCGACGCGGGCAACTACTTCTGGAACAGCGGCATGTTTCTCTGGCGCGCCGACACGCTCGCCAACGCGCTGCGCGAGCATCTTCCGAACACCGCTCCGCTCCTCGAAAAAATTGCCGCCGCGTATGGCACGCGCAAGTTCGCGGAAACTTTTCGAAAGCTCTACCCGAAGTGCGAAAACATCAGCATCGACTATGCGGTTCTCGAACCCCGCTCGGCGAAGGGAGAAGCCCAGTCGCGCATCTTCTGTCTGCCCTCCGATTTTGGATGGAACGACCTCGGCTCCTGGACATCGCTGCACGAGCACCGCGTGGCGAAGGCGAAACCTGGCGATGGAAGCCTAGTCTCGGCGTCCGGCAGTTTTGCCTTGAATGCGAAAAACAATTACGTTCACGCTCCCGGCAAATTCGTCGCCCTGGTCGGCGTGAGCAACCTGGTGATTGTAGAGACCGACGACGCCTTGCTCATCACCACTCTCGACCATTCGCAGGATGTCGGTAAAGTGGTGAAGCATCTGGATGAGAAGAAGCTGAAGAAACTGGTGTGACAGTCGTTCGCCGTTCGCTGTTCGTCGTTGGCTGTTCGCGACTCCCTTTTGGATTGTCATCCCGACCCTGAGCGACGCCGAAGGGAATGGATCCGTATTTGCGAACAGCGAACCGCGAACGACGAATAGCGAACGACGGACCCCATGACCCAAATCAAATTCGGTACCGACGGCTGGCGCGGCCTTATCGCCGACGATTTCACCTTCGACAACGTGCGCCGCGTAGCTGGAGCGATTGCCAGCTACGTCCTCAAGCATGAAGACGCCACTCGCGGCATCGGCGTTGTTGTTGGTTATGACACGCGTTTCCTGTCCGACCGCGCCGCTCGTGCCGTCGCTCAAGTCATCGCTGGCGCAGGTATTCCCGTGCTGCTTGCCAACGACTACGTGCCCACGCCCGCGGTTTCCTACAACGTCAAGAAGCTGGGCGCGGCCGGCGGCGTCATGATCACTTCGAGCCACAATCCGTGGAACTGGAATGGCGTGAAGTTCAAAGCCAAGTTTGGAGGCTCGGCCACGCCCGCGATCATGAAATCCATCGAAAACGAACTGGACGGGGGCGCCATGCCCAGCGGCCGCGCGGCGAAAATCGAAGAGGTGGATCTGAAGCCCGCCTATGTCGAAGCGGTCACCCAGTTTGCGGATCTCGATCTCATCCGCCGCGCGAATTTCAAGTTTACCATCGACTCCATGTACGGCTCCGGTCGCGGAGTTCTTCCAAAGATATTCGACGCGCACGGCGTCCGCTACGTAGCGATCCGCCAGGAAGTAAACCCACTCTTCCCCGGCATTAATCCCGAACCGATTTTGCCGCACGTCGCGCTGCTGCAGGAAACCGTGGTGAAAGAAAAATGCCACGCCGGCCTGGCAATTGATGGCGATGCCGACCGCATCGGCGCTGTGGCTGAAGATGGGAGCTTCGTCGATTCGCACAAGTGCATGGCGGTTCTGCTGAACTGGTTGCTGGTGTACAAGAAATGGCCGGGCGATGTGGTGCGCGCTTTCAACACCAGCGGCATGATCGACCGCATCGCCGCCAAGTATGGACGCAAGCTGCGCGAAACCTCGATCGGTTTCAAGTACATTGCCGACCTCATGATGGAGCATGAAATTCTGATCGGCGGAGAAGAATCGGGCGGCATCGGATACGGCCGCTTTCTTCCGGAACGCGATGGCATTCTCAACGCGCTCCTGCTGGCGAATGTCATGGCGGAAGAAAAGAAGCCACTCGGCCAGTTGGTCGCCGACTTGCAGCGTGAATTCGGTGCGCACTACTACGGCCGGCGCGATCTGCACATTTCAGATGAGATCAAGAACGGCGCCATCCGCCGCGCCGCCGATCCGCAGAGTAAGAAGCTCGGCGCTTATCCCATATTGCGCAAGGAAGATCGCGACGGCGTGAAGTTCTACCTCGACGCTCCCAAGCATGGCAACGGCGCCGACGCGTGGGTATTGTTTCGAGCCTCCGGTACCGAACGGATGCTGCGGTGCTACGTTGAAGCGGCTACGCCTGAGCTGGTCGAAGAAATTCTCGAAGCCGGGGAAAGATTCGTGCGGCGGGGCTAATCCGAGGCGGAAAGCCAAAAGCTAAGAGCCAATAGCCGCGTCCCCGGCACTTTCGCGTTCAGGCCAGCCCAAGAACGCGATAGGATAGTGACAATCTCACGATGGTCGCCGCCAACGAAACCACGCCGGTTCTCGCCGATTCTCCGGAATCGCGCCGCTACAACCGCATCAAGCGGTGGCTGGGCGTCGCCGATTTCGCGATTGGCTCGGGGCTGCTCGTAGTGCTGCTGGCCACCGGCTGGACCGGAACGCTCCGCGATCTGGCTGAGCGCGGCGCTTCGCAGAATTACTCCTTCGCTGTTTTCCTCTACGTCCTGATGCTGATGCTGATCAGCAAAGTGCTGGGAACTCCGCTTGATTACTACGGCTTCCGGCTCGAGCACCGCTATAACCTTTCCAACCAGCGACTCCGCTCCTGGCTCTGGGACGAATTCAAGAGTCTGCTGATCGGCCTGGTCATGGCCACCATTGTGGTCGAACTGCTCTACATGCTCATACGCCAGGCCCCGCAGCACTGGTGGGTAATCGCGTGGATTGTTTTTCTCGGACTCTTCGTTCTGCTCGCGCAACTCGCGCCGGTTGTGCTTTTCCCGATTTTCTACAAATTCGAGCCGCTAGAAAACGAGGAACTCAAGCGCCGTCTGATCGTTCTGAGCGAACGCGCCGGCACGCGCGTGCGCGGTGTTTATAAGTGGCATCTCTCCGAAAAAAGCAAGAAGGCCAACGCCGCGCTGACCGGACTCGGCGCAACCCGGCGCATCATTCTCGCCGACACCTTACTCGACAACTATTCCGACGACGAAATCGAAGCCGTGCTCGCGCACGAACTCGGGCACCACGTGCACCGGCACATTTTGAAGAGTATTTTCGTGCAGGCGGGAATCACGCTGTTCGGCTTCTGGCTGGCCAACGAAGTTCTCAGCTACGCCGTTGGACGCCGCCACATGTTCGAGTACATGTCCGACTTCGCCAATCTGCCGCTGCTGATTCTGGTCTCGACCGTACTCTCGTTTTTGCTGATGCCCGCGCTCAACGCCTACTCGCGCTTCAATGAGCGGCAGGCTGACCGCTACTGCTTCCAGTCTGTGGCCAGTGTCGAGCCCTTCATTTCATCGATGAATAAATTAGCCGAGCAGAATCTCGCCGAAAAAACGCCTTCGCGGTGGGTCGAGTGGCTGCTGCACTCGCATCCCGCCATCGTAAAGCGAATCGCCGCCGCGGAAGCTTGGGCGAAGGCACAGAGACAATTGGTAATTGAATAATTTCTAATTTGGTAATCTGAAACCGATCACATGCCGCACCCGGCGTCTCGGGCTTGCATCTGAATTCCAAATTACCCAATTACAAATTTTTCTCCAGAATCTCTTCGACTCTCTGCACATCCTCTTCCGTGTCGACGCCAACGGTGTCGAACGGCGTTTCTGCCACGTAGATCGGGACCCCGTTCTCGAGAAAGCGCAGCTGCTCCAGCCGCTCGCTGCGCTCGAGCGACGACTCCGGCCAGCGCACGAACTTATCCAGCGCGTCCCTGCGATGCCCGTAGATTCCGAGGTGCTTGTAGTATCGGGGATGCGCGCCATCGCGATCGAAGGGGATCGTGGCGCGAGAAAAGTAGAGGGCGCGACCGGCAGCATCGGTCACCACTTTGACGGCGCCTGGATTGTTGACGTCGATGTCAGCCGCCGGCGTTTTCAGTGTGCCGACTTCGACCTCGGGTGGCCACATGACCTCGATCAGCTTGGCGATGTGTTCGGGGCGAGTCAGCGGTTCATCGCCTTGGACATCGATGTAGATATCGGCAGGAATGACCGTGGAGATTTCGTGGGTGCGCTCCGTGCCTGAGCGATGGGCGGGTGAAGTCATCCGCACGCCAAAGCCGCGCCGCTGGCAAAACTGGAAAATTTCGTCGGAGTCGGTAGCCACCACGACTTGGTCGAGTTGGGGGCAGCGACGCACGGCCTGGTAGGTTAGCGCCAGCAACGGCTCGCCAGCGATTTCGCGCAGCATCTTGCGAGGCAGGCGCGTCGAAGCCAGCCGCGCCGGAATCACAGCGATGACTTTCATGCGCCCAGTTTCGCATGAAGACGGTCGGTTTGACACGACATTCCATTGACACTCCATTCCATGCACTTTTAGAATAAGTCAGGGACGCGTCCACCCGCGTCTGCGGATTCTGTGCCCATTTCCGGGCTGTCCCTGGTTTCCTTCCGCGTATTTCCGGATTGGCGGTGTAGCTCAGGTGGTTAGAGCGACGGTCTCATAATCCGTAGGTCGTTGGTTCGAGTCCAACCGCCGCCACCAAATTTAAGATCCATTTTCAATAAGCTAGAGATGTTCCCCGGAGTTTGGGCAGCTCCAATATCGGGTGACTGTAATGAAATTGTAATGAAGGCAAATCATCGCTATAGAAGCATTGCCCCGCAACGCCTATGGTAAGGTTCTGAAACTCGAACTCCAGGACCGACTAAGGGTTCTCAAGTCTGACGTCGCCGGTGGAAGCGATACTGTTACGCCGGGGCGCAACTCATCCTAAGAGGTGTTTTATGAAACGCATTTACATCACCACCTATCATCAATCGAAATTCGGAAAACTCATGGGCATGACTGTACCCGAGATTCTTCAACGCGCCGTTACAGAGACCTGTGCGGAGATCAAAGTGGAACCCTCCGCGCTCGATGTCGGCTCTGTGGGCGCCGTTTGCAATATCTCCCTCAACCAGCAAGGGCTGCTCGCGGGCCTCGTGGCGGATATTCCGGGACTCGCCGGTAAGCCGATCGAATCGGTCGAAAATGCGTGCGCCTCCGGTGGCCAGGCAATTCTCTCAGTTATCCAGAAACTGCAAATCGGATGGGGCGATACTGGGATTGCGATCGGCTACGAAAAAATGCGCGACGCCGAAGGCAAGATGGATGGAAAGCTCATCGGCCAGGCCCTCGGCTATTTCTCGCATCCCGACGAACGGGAAGGCAAGGTATATATCTTCCCCCACCTCTTTGCGGAGGTAATGGAGTGCTATCTCAAAGTGCACGGCATCCCTGAAGAGTACCTGGCACAGATCGCCGTCACAGAGTACGCAAACGCCCGTCACAATCCCTACGCGCAGATGCGCAATGTCGAACTTACGGTCGAACAGGCGATGCAGATCGAAGGCATCAATCGCTACATTGTCGAAGGGCTGCCGCTCAAGACCTACGATTGTTCGCAGATCAGCGACGGGTATGCCGCGCTCATCCTCGCTACTGAGGAAGGGTTGGCAAAGCTCGGCGTCGACAAGCGAGACTGCGTCGAGATTGCCGGATACGCGCAGGCGACCGACCCTCTCAGAAAGTCCGGCCGCGATGTGCTTCGTCCCGCGGGTGCGATCAAAGCGATGCAAAGCGCTTACCGAATGGCGGGGGTCAAGCCGGACGATGTAAAGGTCGCCGAGATCCACGATTGCTTCACGGTAATGGGCGCCATCGGCACGGAGGTCTTAGGAAAAGCCGAATACGGCAAAGGCGCGCAATATTGGGTCGACGGAAAAGCCAGGGTCGGTGGCGAATGTGGCATCAATACCTCCGGCGGACTTATTGCGAAAGGCCATCCCATTGGCGCGAGCGGCGTCGCGATGCTCGGATGGTGCGCATGGCAATTGCTTGGCAAGGTCCCACAACCGTTGCAGGTTAAGGATGCCAATGTTGCCGCCACGTTCAATATAGGCGGACCCATCTGCGCCTCCGTTTGTACAGTGCTGAGGGCCACGACGTAAGGGCGGGGCGCGAGAAAAGGGACGATGCCCGACGTAACTGCCGGCCGCACTGGCTGCGTGTGCGTCCATCGCAATGTCTAGTGGGAGTATTTCGACCGCGGAGACGGCACCGGCTGTTCGCCGAGCTTGATGCCAACCCGCACGGATACCGGGCCACCCAGACCCCCACGCTGACTATCGGGAATCCCATCCAACCGCTCTGCAAACGACAAAGTGACCCTGACCGGGTCAGCCGGCTGGCCCCCAAAGAGCACCGGCAACAGGAACGGAGGTGCCTGCACATCGGTAACTTACTCATCAGCGGCAGCCTCTCAATCTTGTCCGCAGGCGCAAGACTTCGCGGTTTTGAGGACGTTGACTTTCTTCCCGGAATTTCAGATAATCTATCAGTCGAGTATCGGCGCGAGATCGTTCCCTCCGCCATCCCCAGCTTGGCGATTCCCCGCTATATTCCGATTGAGCAACACCGGCTTTTCGCAAGCCAACAGAGACTGCAGAGGAAAAGATCCTGGCGCGTTCGTTACGAGGTTGACGGTTGCGCAAATACTATCGATTCATCGACGGCCTGCGGAAATTCGCGAAATCGCGAATGGAACCCGGGGAGGCGATCGCCTTAGCGCGATTGTTGCTCCAGAAACGAATCGCCGAGCGCGAAGGCAATTTCTTGCGCCTTGCGGAGCGGAGCATTTTCGGCTATTCGCGCAGCCCTTACTTGCCACTGCTCGCCGCCAAGCGAATCGCCTTCAGCGATCTCAAGTCCTGGGTTTCAAAGGACGGCCTGGAGGCCAGCCTGCGCGCTCTGGAACTCGAAGGGGTCTATTTCACGGTGGACGAGTTCAAGGGAAAGGTGCCGGTTCGACGCAATGGGACCACGTTTGTCTGCGCAGAGGGAATGTTCGATAACCCCTATCTGTCTTTCGTGTATGAAGTGAGGAGCGGGGCGACTCGAAGCGCTGGCACGAGAATCCGGATCGACTTTGATTACCTGCACCAAAGGTCTCTCTACGATGCGTTTTTGCTTAATCTTCATGGCTGCCTAACGGCTCCGATCGCAAATTGGTTCCCGGTGTTCCCGGGAGCGCCGGGGATCAACTCCAGCCTGCGATTCGCGCATATCGGGAACCCGGTCGAGCGGTGGTTCTCGCAGGTTGCGGAAGACCGGGTTCGGGTTAACTGGGAAAAGAGGTGGGGCACGAAGACTATTTTCGCGGTCCATCGACTCTATGGTTGTCCCTTGGCCGAGCCGGAGTACGCTGGACTCAATGATGCCCACCGCATCGCTCAATGGGCTTCGGAGGCCCTCAGCGAGCACCCGAACTGCGTCATTTACACATTTGCGGCTTCGGCGGTAAGGGTGTGTATCGCCGCGGCAGAGGCGAACCTGAATCTTAAGGGCGCCAAGTTTCTAGTAACCGGCGAGCCTCTTACGCCACACAAGAAGAGAGAAATCGAATCCACTGGCGCCGCTGCGATTCCGGTCTACGGAATATCGGAAGCCGGCGTAATCGCTGCGGGCTGCAACCAAGCCCATTCGCAAAGCGATCATTGTCACCTTTACAAAGACACCACTGCGATCATCACTCACGAGCACGTGGTTCCGAACTTCGATATCCGCCTGGATTCCTACCTTTTCACCAGCCTGCTCTATGAATCGCCCAAATTGCTTCTGAACGTTGGCATGGGCGATTTTGGCGGTCTCGATTCGGCGGCCTGCAACTGCGAATTCGGAGAGCTCGGTTTCGACACCTGTCTCGGCAATATCCGCAGCTATGAAAAGCTGACCGGCGAAGGAGTGACGTTTGTCGACACGGACTTCGTTCGAATTATCGAAAACGAGCTGCCTGAGACCTTCGGCGGGAAAAGCACAGATTACCAGTTGATCGAAGAGGAAGACTCGAAGGGATTCACCCACCTGCAATTGTTGGTCAGCCCGCGAGTGGGAAAGGTAAACGAAGCCGAGGTTCTGGACAAGTTCATGATGCTGCTCAAGCGTGGTGAAGCCAGTCCGGAATCATGGGCGCAGTCTGGAGTCGAGATGTGGCGCCAGTCCAGCATGGTGCAAGTCAGGCGCAATTATCCAGTCTGCACAGCAAGCGGCAAGATCCTGCCCTTCCAGTTGCGGAAACCAACTAACCAGCATAGCGAGTATGCGGCGAAGTGAAAGGAACTACCATGGGATTCCCAACACAAAGACTTAGAAGGCTCCGGCAGAATGAAGCGATTCGAGGGCTCGTCCGCGAAAATAAGCTTTCCGCCAGCAGCTTCATTTTGCCCCTTTTCGTGGTCCCCGGCAGCGCGGTTAAGGAGGAGATCGCAGCGCTTCCAGGCAACTATCATTTGTCGATCGACTGCTTGATCGAGGAAGCTGTCGCAGTACGCGACCTGGGTATTCCCGCGGTTCTTCTGTTCGGCGTGCCTGAGACTAAGGATGAACAAGCGTCTGGCTCTTACTCCCCGAACGGAATCGTGCAGGAAGCCGTGAGAGCTTTGAAGAGCAAAGTTCCCGGGATGCTTGTCGTTACAGATGTGTGTCCTTGCGAATACACGACGAGTGGGCACTGCGGACTTATGCGCAACGGCTATCTCGATAACGACTCCTCGCTGGAGCTAATCGCAAAAATCACTCTCTCCCATGCCGAGGCCGGCAGCGACATAGTTGCGCCAGCTGCCATGCTGGACGGGCAGATTCATACGATGAGACAGGCGTTGGATTCGCGCGGATTCCACAACCTGCCAATTATGGCGTACGCGGCAAAGTTCGCCTCAAAGCTTTATGACCCCTTCTTTAAGGAAGGAACACACTCGACGCTGAAGTTCGGTAACAAGCAAACCCATCAAATGGATTTCTCCAATTCCAACGAGGCCATGCGCGAGATTGCCCTGGACATCGAGGAAGGCGCGGACATCGTTATGGTCAAGCCCGCGCTTTTTTACCTGGACATCGTGTATCGCGCCAAGCAAGAATTCCAAATGCCACTCGCCGTATATGACGTGAGCGGAGAGTACGCAATGATCGATGCGGCGGCGCGGCTCGGGCGTTTGGATAGAGACGCGATCATGCTGGAAGCGCTGACTTGCATGAAACGCGCGGGCGCGGACATCATCATCACTTATTTCGCGAAACGGGCGGCAGAGCTGCTTCGCGGCAAATAACGCTCAGGCTGTACGCATTCTGGGCGCGACGTCCTCAAGAAAGAATGAACGGCAGAATAGTGAAAGATACTTTCTCGAAGAACGATCCCCGTCCCGGTGCTGCTTTGCTTTCGCCTTCGCAGGAGGGGTTGTCCGGGAAAACAAGAGATCTGCGCCATTTCATTCAAGTTCTCGCGGACGCTGGCCGCCTCGTGCGCGTCAGAGAAACAATCGATTGGAAAGTCGATATCGGGAGAATGACCAGAGAGAGCCGGACATCGCTCCTCTTCGAGAACGTCAAGGATTATCCAGATCAACGCGTGTTTACGAACGGATTGTGCGATACCACCTCGATCGCGCTTGCTCTCGGCCTGGAGTTAGGAACCACCCGGAAGACTCTCATAACAGAAGCCAGGAAGAGGATGGCCACGCCCGTCAAACCGAGACTCGTCGAGACTGGCCCGGTACTGGAGAACATTGTTCAGGCGAGCGGCGTCAGCCTTCTGAATCTGCCCGTTCCTCAGTGGAGTAACTACGATAGCGGCCGATATATCGGCACCTGGCACATCAACGTAACCAAAGATCCGGAAACAGGCTCTCGAAATGTAGGCGTGTATCGGATGCAACTGTTAGGTCCAAAGCAGGCGACGGTTAGCGCTTCTCCAGGGAGCCACCTGGGGCGGCATGTCGCCAAGGCGGAAAAAGCGGGCCGATCTTTACCCTTGCCCATGGCGGTCGCCATCGGCGTCAGCGAGGCAGTGATCATGGCGGCCGCCGCCGCATACCCCGATGGCATGGACGAATACGACTTAGCCGGAGGTCTCCTGCAGGAAGCTGTTCCGCTTGTCCAATGCCAGACGGTGGACCTCGAGGTCCCCGCACAGTCTGAGATCGTAATCGAGGGCTTGATTCAACCCGGCGTCCGCGTCCAAGACGGGCCCTACTTCGATTACACTGGAAAAACTAACACGAATCCCAACGCGTTCCTGTTCGAAGTTACTCAACTTATGTTTCGGAGCAATCCCATTTTTCGCGGCACCTCAATCGGAGTGCCGGGCGCGGAAGATCATCAACTCTTCGCATTCCTCGCCGAGCTCAACCTCGTGGACTTTCACGGCTCTCGAGTCAAGCAAGTGGCGCAGAACCTTTTGCTGAAACAGCGCCTCTTTCGGACATTCCAATTCGTGGGCAAAATCGGATCGGTGGTTCGTGGTAAGAGGAACCAGTAGGCAAACGTAAGCCGTAGTCCGTAGGTTCGAGTCCTACCGCCGCCACCAACATCGAGCTCCTACTGCACTTTTCCGTCGGTGTCCATCAGACGGAACTCGCCGAGTCCCAGTTCTTGCACACCGGGTTCGATCTTCGCGCAATCGCCCACAATGATCCTGATCAGGGTATCCGGGCGCGCACTTTTTTTCCGGCAAACGATAGTAATGGGATGGGTCCGCCGCTTCTATCCGCCAGCAGCCGGGGCATAGAAAGGCGAACGGAGGAAACGGAATGCCGATCCAGCGCCGCATTTCGCGGGTTCACGATCGAGGTGCGGACAAGAATTGTACGCGGAAGTCAGTACTTACGTAACTTGAGGTAACCGTATCGCTGCAACATGATGCCTCCAGGGAAGAAACGGGAGAAATTCTGAACTCCCGTGTGTCAAAGGGGGTATTGTGAAGCGCGTAACCGTTGCGCTGTTGCTGTCGGGATTGATCACTCTTCTTACGCTGGGTCTGTCAGGATGTAGCAACTCGAGTCATCCCATCGGTGTTGCGTTAACACCAAGCGGCACAACGGGCATCGATCAAGCTCAAACTGTTTCCATCACCGCTTCGGTTACGAACGACGCGAAAAACGCCGGAGTATCGTGGGGCGTTTCGGGTAACGGCACACTGAGCGGCCAAACCACGACCTCGGCCACGTACAACGCCCCCGCCTCTGTGACCAGCGCGTTCACGGCGACCGTGACGGCGACTTCGATCACAGATACGACGAAGTCGGCCACCTTGCAGATTAAGGTCAGCCCTCTGCCCACCATCACGACGACCTCTCTTGCAGCGGCAATCGCAGGGACCGCCTACAGCCAAACACTGGTCGAGTCCGGCGGAACAAGTCCGTTTACATGGAGCGTCACCAATGGGACGCTGCCTCCGGGATTGAGTTTGACCACCAGCACGGGAGCTATCACCGGCCTGCCGACCGGCGGCGGCAGCGGCTCGGTCACCTTCAAGGTCACCGATGCAGTGGGCAATTCCTCCAGCAGCCAGCCCATCGCCGTCACCGTGAACCCACCTCCAGCGTTGGCCATCACGACTATGTCTCCCTTGCCGGCGGGAACGATTGGCACGCCATACAGCCAAATGCTGACAGCGACAGGTGGAGTTCCGTCCTACAAGTGGAGCCTTACGGCGGGAAGTTTGCCCACCGGTTTGAGCTTGAGCAGCGCGGGTGTGATCTCGGGCACGCCGAACGCGACCTCCGCCAGCACGTCCAATTTCACCGTGACCGTGACCGACTCGCAGACGCCGACGAACGCCACCCAATCCGCCGGTCTGAGTATCACCATCAGCATTGCGCCTCTGAGCATCACCACGACGTCGTTGCCGTCCGGCACCGTCGGCACGGCCTACAGTGCGACGGTGAATGCCACCGGCGGAGTTCCGTCCTACAAATGGAGCGTCAGCGGCAATCCGTCTTGGCTCTCCATTGACTCCAACAACGGGGTGCTGTCGGGAACGCCGACCACGGCCGGAACCACCCCAACCTTTACGGTTACGGTCACCGATAATGAAAGTACGCCGGCCACAGCCCATGCCAGCCTGAGCATCACGATTAATGCCGCTCAAGCCTGCACGAGCACGAACAACACCCTCCTCTCCGGGTCCTATGCCCTGATGCTTAACGGCTGGAGCAGTGCAACGACGGCCACCTCTGCCATAGGCAGTTTTGTGGCCGATGGAGCGGGAAACATTACCAGTGCAAGCATGGACATCGCCGATCAGGCCAAATCGGCGCCCGAGACCGACACGTTCACCGGGACGTACTGTGTAGGCTCGAACAATCTCGCCACTATCAACTTGACAAAGTCGAGCAATGGCAATCAAAGCACTTTTGAAGCCGCGATCGATGCCAGCGACGGCAACGGCCATATCATTGTCTACGACACCAGTGGCAAACTGGCTTCAGGGCTGTTGCGCAAGCAGGACACCACCGCGTTCTCGACCGGCAAGATCAATGGTAACTATGCCTTTGGACTCGTCGGAGCCGATAACAGCGGGAGTGCTGGCAGCTTCGCCATGGCTGGTGAATTTAACTCCAATGGCAGCGGCGCCCTTTCTGGAGTGTACGATGCTGACGACGCCGGAGCGCTTCAGACACTGCAAACGATTAGCTCCAGCGATTTCAGCGTCGCGTCCACTGGTCGTGCCACTGCAGTCATGACCTCCAGCACTGGCAACATGAACTTCGTCTTCTACGTGGTCAGCGCCTCCGAGATGCTGATGATGGCAGAAGACACGTCACCGCCGCCGATGATAATGGCTGGTCAAGTATTACAGTGGCAAAGCGGTTCGTTCACCGACGGGTCGCTCAACGGCGTCAGCGTCATCGAAGACCAATACCTCGACGGTGGAACCACGCCTACAGCAGAGACCGGACTCGCGACCGCCGACGGCGCCGGGTCGTTGTCCGTGAGTATGGACGTGAACGACGGCGGAACCATAAGCACGCAGGGCGGGTCGGGGAGCTATAGCGTGGATCCAACGACCGGACGTATGACGCTGATCGGTGTCTTCAGCTACCCACCGGTCTTCTACCTAGTTGGCCCGAACCAGGCTTTTCTGGTCGGGACCAGCCCTGGAGGGGTGGACTTTGGCGTGATCGAGCCGCAGTCGACGCCTCCTGCTGGGGGCTTCACGAACGCCTCGTTGTCCGGGAATTACCTGGGTGGAAGTCAATACCCGGTCAGCGCGAACGTGGACGAGGAGGTCGACTACGTAAACGCCAATGGAACCGGCACTCTTAGCGGAACGTCGGACAAGAATAGTAGCTCGGGGCCGTCCTCAGGTGCCATTAGCTGGACTTACTGCACGGCGAGCTCTGGCAGTACCTGCACCGCCGACTCCAGTGGGCGAGTGCTCGTGACCCAGGGTGGCGTCCAACAGGCGATCATCTATATAATCTCTCCCTCGGAGGTCGTCGCCCTGGGGACGCAAAGTAACACCCCGAAGCTGATTGACTTTCACCAGTGACGTTATCGTCAGTGCAAATCGCGGACCGGTAGCTTGTCGCCGCCGGTCCATTTCTTTTCCCGCCACAAGCCGCTACTGCACCTTGCCGTCAACGTCCATCAGGCGGAACTCGCCGAGTCCCAGCTCGCGCACACCGGCTTCGATCTTCGCGCGATCGCCTACTACGATCCAAATCAGGTTATCCGGACGCACCACTTCTTTTGCGGCTCCGTTGACATCACTGGTCTTGAGCGCGCGGACTTTTCCTGCGTATGTATCGTAGTAATCGTCTGGGAGGCCGAATTGCACCAGGTCCACGATTGACTGTCCGAGCGCGTCCAGCGTCTCGCGAGACCCTGGGAGTTTCAGCGTTTCGTTCGCTTGAATTTTTGCGAGCTCGTCGGCGCCGATCGGATGGTCGCCTACGATCCCGCGGAACTCCTTGTTCATCTCCACCAGCGATTCCTTCGTCTTGTCGGTTTGCACGGGCGCGAATGCGAAGAACGGCCGCTGCGCCCGGGCTTCGCGAAGAAGGGTGCGCACTCCGTACGACCAGTGCTTGTCTTCCCGCAGATTCGTATTCAGCCGCGAGCCAAACGTGCCGCCCAGACTGTCGTTCATCGCTTCGATTGCGATTTCCTGCGGGTTCGCCCTAGGCGGCGCCACCACTCCCGCAATGATCACCGATTGCAGCGCTCCAGGTTTGTCGATCAGGTACACGGCGGACTTCGCCGCAACCGGAACGGTCTCCACATTCTTGGCCGGAACGCTTCCGCCCTTCCACCCTGCAAAAAGCTTCTCCAGCTTCGGCGTCACCTCCGTCAGCGTTGTGTCGCCGACTACGATTAGCGTCGAGTTGTTAGGACGCAGCCACGTGTCATGGAACTTCACGAGGTCCTCTCGCGTCAGTTTGGCCACGCTTTCCTTTGTTCCAGAGCCCGTCAGCGGATTTCCGTACGGGTGCCCCGCTCCGTACAACAGCGCCGGCAACACTCGCAAAGCCAGCGTCACGGGCGCGTTTTGTTCGCGCTCAATTCCGGCGAGCGCCAGTTTCTGCTCGCGCTTGACTTCGGTCTCCGGAAACGACGGATTCAAAACCACGTCCGCAAACAGGTCGAGCGACGGGTCGAGTTTCGAGGTCAACGCGGAAAGGGAAACGAACGAGAGATCGAGGTTTGAATATCCGCGCAATGTGGCTCCGAGCGCTTCCAGTTCGTCGCTGACTTCGAGCGTGTTGCGCGTGCGCGTCCCGTCGGTCAGCACCCGCATCGCCAGGTTGGCAGTCCCCGGCGTCGCTGATGCGTCGGAAGCGAATCCGGCGTCGGCCGCCAGCGTGAAATTCACCAGCGGAACCTCGTGACGCTCCGCCAGGATTAGTTTCAATCCATTCGACAGCGTCGCCCGCTGCAGCTTCGGCAGCTTCAACTCCGGCGGCGTGCCGGTATCCGGCGCTTTGCTGCGATCCGCGCCTGCGGAAGCGGTCTTGTACTCGGGGAAAGGATCCACTTCGAGGATGTAAACGCCGTCCGAAAGCCACTTCTGCGCCGCCGCTCTCAGATCCTCGGCCGTCGCCAGTTGTACGCGCTTGAGCGAGATCTTGTAGGCGTCCGGACTTCCGCGAAACACCTGGCTTTGCGCCAGCCGGTCCGATTTCCCGCCGAACCCTCCGATCCGCTCGATCCCGCGGATGAATTCCGCCTGATATTGCGTTTTGACGCGCTGCATCTCCGCGGGCGTCGGTCCGTTTTTCACGAAGCGCGCCAGTTCTTCATCCAGTTCCTTTTCCACCTGCGCAATGCTCTGTCCCGGCCGCGCTGTCGCCCGCACCATGAACTGCCCGCCAATTTCCTGCAACTCGGTGAAGGCCGCGGCATCGGTCGCGATTTGGTCCTCATACACCAGACGCTTGTAGAAGCGCGACGATTTCCCCGAACTCAGGCAATCGCTCACCATGTCCAGATAGTCCGCTTCCGCGCTGCCATACTCCGGAATGTTCCACACCTTGTAGATTCGCGCTTGTGGCACGCGGTCCTGCACCACCTGGCGGTGCGTCCCCGTCATCTTTGCGATCCACACTTCTTGGTGCGCCACCGGCGGTCCCGCCGGGATGTCGCCAAAATACTTCTCGACTTTTTCTCGCGCTGTCTTCGTGTCGATGTCACCCGCCAATACCAGCACTACATTCGACGGCCCGTAATACGTCTTGAACCACTCCTGCACGTCCTTCATCGACGCCGCATCGAGGTCCGCCATATCTCCGATGGTTGTCCACGAATACGGGTGCCCCGCCGGATACGTATTTTGCGTGAGCAGTTGCTCCGTCACCCCGTACGGCTGGTTCTCGCCCTGGCGTTTCTCGTTCTGCACCACGCCGCGCTGCAAATCGAGCGTCTTCTGGTCCAGCGAGCCCAGCAGGTGCCCCATGCGATCCGACTCCATCCACAGCGTAAAATCCACTGCTGAGGTGGGGACATTCTCGAAATAATTTGTGCGGTCGGAATTGGTGGTGCCGTTCAAATCCGTCGCGCCAATTCTTTCCATGGCATCGATGTACCGCCCGGGCGCGTGTTCGCTGCCTCCAAACATCAGGTGCTCGAACAGATGCGCGAACCCGGTCTTCCCCGGTTTCTCATTCTTCGACCCCACGTGGTACCAGATGTTAATGGCCACGATCGGCGCCTTGTGATCCTCATGAAGGATCACCGTCAGCCCGTTGTCCAGCACAAAGCGCTCATAAGGAATATCGATCTCTTTAGTCTGTGCCGAAACGCTCGTCACAAGTGCGACCAGAAGGAATAGAACCGCAAATTCCACCCGCATCTTCAACCTCCAAACTAATTTCCTGGAACTGGCATTCTTCAACGATGTTTCAGCCGCCGGCTGACATCGTACGAACTGTTTGATTTTGAAAACGGAAATTAGTTTACACCCGAGGGTTGAAATCCCCCCAGCCCAGCTTCCCAGCCCCCGGATCAGCCCTCGGCGGTGTTATCCTATGGCGGGATCACGCCGCAGGGCTGTAACCTGTCATGTCCAATCCAGAAACGTCCAATCCAAACATGTCCGAACCAAGCACGTCCAACCCAAACACGTCCAACTCGAGCACTCCCGAACCCACGCCCGCCAGCGAGCCGGCCGAGTCATTCAAAGATATTTTTTCCGAGTACGAGCAGAGTCATTCCCGCAAGAAGGAACCAGCCGCTCAGGGCCGCGAAGGCACGGTGATTGCCGTGACCGCCGACTCCATCATTCTCGATATCGGATTCAAGACCGAAGGCGTTCTGCCGCTCACGGCGTTTCCCGCGGACAAGCCGCCGAAGCCCGGCGACAAAGTGCAGGTCACCATCAAGGGTCGCGATCCCGAAGGCTACTACGAACTGACCCGCGGCAAGGTCGAGCGTCCAACCGACTGGGCGTCGCTGGAAAAGGCCTTCGCAGAGAAGTCGACGATCATGGGCACCGTGACCGGCGTGGTCAAGGGCGGTTTGAGCGTGGATATCGGAGTGCGAGCCTTCATGCCCGCATCGCGCAGCGGGACCCGCGACGCGTCCGAAATGGAGAAACTGGTCGAGCAGGAAATCCGCTGCCGGATCATCAAGCTCGATGTGGAAGAAGAAGACGTGGTGGTCGATCGCCGCGCCATTGCGGAAGACGAAGTACGCGCCGGCAAGGAGCGCCGCTTCTCCGAACTCAAGGAAGGCGACATCGTGCACGGCGAGGTCCGCAGCCTGACCGATTACGGTGCGTTCGTCGATATCGGTGGCGCGGACGCCCTGCTTCATGTCGGCGAAATTTCATGGCGTCGCGTGAACAAGCCTTCTGACGTGCTCTCTGCGGGCCAGCAGATCGAAGCCGTGATCGTCAAGATCGACTCGGACAAGCGGCGCGTTGCCATCAGCATGAAACAGCTTCAGCCGCATCCGTGGGACGCCGTCGCCGAAAAATACAAGGCCGGCGAACGCGTGCGCGGCACTGTCACCCGCATCGCCGATTTCGGCGCGTTTGTAGAAATCGAGCCGGGTATTGAAGGCCTGATTCACATTTCCGAAATGTCATGGGCCAAGCGAGTGAAAACTCCGGGTGACGTGGTGAAACCGGGCGAGACCGTCGAAGCTGTGATTCTAGGGGTGAACACGGCAGAACGCCGCATCTCCCTAGGCTTGAAGCAGGCGCTGGGCGACCCCTGGGCCGGGGCCGCACAAAAATTTCCGCCGGGCACGGCGATCGAAGGACCCGTAACCAGCTTGACGAAGTTCGGTGCCTTCGTGCAGCTTGCCGAAGGCGTTGAGGGCATGATTCACGTAAGCGAAATCAGCGCGGAGAAGCGCATCAATCACCCGCAAGAAGTGCTGAAAGCCGGGCAAGTGGTCAAGGCGCAGGTGCTCGCGCTCGACACCGAAAGGCGGCTGATCCGCCTAAGCATGAAACAACTGATTCCAACCGGTTTGGATGAATATCTCGCTGAGCACAAAGAAGGCGATATAGTTACTGGCCGCATGATCGAGGTTTCCGAAGGATGCGCGCGCGTGGAGCTAGGCGAAGGCGTCGTGGCGACGTGCCAGATTCCCGAAGAGCGTCCGGCGAAGGAAGCGAACGAAGACAAGCGCGCCGAACCGGATTCGCCACCATCCTCAGCCAAGCCCGACCTGTCGTCGTTAGGTTCCATGCTACAAGCCCGCTGGAAGAGCGGCGCTCCCGCCAGCGGGGCTAAGCCCGAAGCCGCGCGGACAGGGCAAATCCGCAAGTTTCGGATCGCCAAGCTCGATCCGGCCACAAAGAACATTCAATTGGAGTTGGAGTAATCCCAGACCTGCGCGCCCGTGTGGGGACGGGTGCCCTCGCCCGTCCAAGCCGAGCGCAGCTCGGCAGCTGCCTGTGGTCACAGCAATTCTGGATTCGCTATAACCTCGAGTTCCGACTAACAACCAACAATCAGACTCGAACCCGCCTTGTTAACGGCGACTAACTGCCTGAGTTAGCCATCATGAGCGCAAACAGCGCGGGCAGATAGATGATTGTCGCCCGCAGCAGGCGCCGAGCGTGGGGTTTCGATGCCGGCGCCGTTGCTGGCAGTTGCGGATACGCCATCCCCATGGACACACGGAACAGCGCCGCGCCCATCAAGATGGCCCCAACCAAATAAACGCGTCCCGCCATTCCCATCGCGACCGGCAAAACGCTCACCGGAATCAACGCGCCGGAATAGGCCAGAATCCGCCACACCGTGGACTTCCCATCGGAGTCCACCACCGGCAACATGCGAATGTCGCCTTGCGCATAGTCCTCGCGATAGAGCCATGCGATCGAGAGAAAATGCGGAAACTGCCAGACGAACATGATGGCAAAAAGAATCAGAGTTTCGGCTTCCAGTTTTCCTCGCGCCGCCGTCCAACCGAGCACCACCGGCATCGCCCCCGGAAACGCGCCCACAAACGTGCACACCGGAGAAACCTTTTTCAGTGGAGTGTATGCCGCCAAGTACACCAATGCGGTCAAAAACACCAATAACCCAGTTAGCAGGTTGGCATAAATCGCCAGATAAGCGGAGCCGCCCAGAGTCAGCGCCAGACCTACTATAGCCGCGTGCGCTGTGCTCATGCGTCCCGAAGGCAAAGGACGCAGCACCGTCCGCCGCATCCGCGCATCCACGCTCGATTCGAGCACTTCGTTCAGCGCCGCCGTTCCGCTCGAAACCAGCGCCACGCCCAGCAGGGCATGGACGAGGCCCAGCGACCACGACGACACGCCCATCCGGTGCGCGCCAAAGAAGTAACCGCACCACGCCGTAAGGACGATCAGAGTCGTAATGCGCGCCTTAGTCAGTTCGGCGTAATCGCGCAACAGAGAAACTAATTTTTGCAACATGGACCCCACACTCGCCCGTCCCTTCCGCCCCCATCCGGCGGCTTAACTCAAACCGGTAGCCATCGACCAAATCCCCGCAGAACAGACCAACGCCACAGGACAGCATTGCTATCGCGCCATCGGTTCAATGTCAAGCCAAAGCCTAAAACGACCCCGCGCTTCGCTCCCACAATGCTCGCATCAAACGCAGTCGTTGGCAACTGGCAGTCTTGTCCAATACAAGATGAGCCTGAAGGGGAGGTGGGATTCCAACACAAGATGAGCCTGGAGCGGATGGCATGCTGAGGATTGACCATCAACATGCACGAAGCCGAGCAACTGAGCCTGGAGCA
>Ga0208937_1000178_pt1 | contig 59284 bp, 51 predicted proteins | sample June2015DPH_11_5_FD_184705 | JGI IMG/M metagenome (GOLD analysis project Ga0208937, IMG submission 184705) | Peatland microbial communities from SPRUCE experiment site at the Marcell Experimental Forest, Minnesota, USA - June2015DPH_11_40... | ecosystem: Environmental > Terrestrial > Soil >... | reverse complement strand
GCCAAAAAGTGACCGGCTTGAAATCGGAATCCGCGCCCGGCTTCATCCCGGAATCGTGCCCGAGTTCATTTCGGAATGCTGCCCGGGATGATTTCGGAATCGTGCCCACCTTGCCCCGGAATCCGCAATATCGATTGAAGTGTATTAGGATGACGTCCGTGAATGGGCCAAACGGGTCTGGCGATCCCTTTTCGAAGCTGCTGTAAATTTCGATTTGGCAATGGTTGCAAAGGCGAAGTGTGAAAAACTGGTGATCGCATACCTCGTCCCCCAGCTCTGCTCGGAGATGTTCAACGTACCTGCGGCCATTAAGTGTGAGCGGCGCAATGAAAGCTGGCCACTCAAGCCTGCCGTAGAGCGTTTGGTTCAGCTCCGCGGTGTCGAGCATCGCGAGCCGGTGTCGGGTCAGCGAGCCCAGATAATGCATGACAAATGGAAACAGTTTAGGTCTCGACAGGTCATAGGTCAACATTGAAGGCCCCGGCCGTGGAGCCAGTTGTCTCCGGATTTCTTCTGTTAGCAACGTGAGGTGAAACTGGACCTTGCTGCAAAGCCCCCACAACCCGGCAATGAATAGGTCAAGACCGGAAACCTCCGCTGAGCCGCGTACGGTTTTGTCTGAATAGACATTTGAACGAAGTTCCATAGTGACCTGGTCATACTCCTCCTTTGTGTAGGTCGCCAAATCAAACAAACCATTCAAATGGGAAACGAAGGTCACGTCCAGTACGTTTGCCTTCGAGACGGAGAGGCGGGGGCTTTCGTCGCCCAATCCGCTTCCGCGATCGACAATGGTGTGCTTGATGTCTAGCCAATAAAGAGCCTCTTTACGGGGATCGAAGAATACAAGAATCACAGGAATAATAAGGGACTGCCAGTATGCCAAGTCATCGCGCTTCGGGCGAAAAGAAAATGAATCCTGGGTCTCATCCTGGATGTAGCTTCTTCCAGACTTCACCTGCACCGCTACAAGCTTGCCTGTCGGATATCCGTCGTGCACGATCTCAATCGTTCCGTCGATACCGACATCTTCCTGCAAAAGATCACGCCAAATCAGTCCCAGGCGGTTGAACGCGCTCGCGGCCGCGTTGAGGCCAGCTCGCTCAATCTGGGCTTGAGGGTTTCTTCGCTTCATGCAGACCTCCTCCGTGCAACAATTAAATGCGTCCAACAGCATTCGTTCGCTGAAAAGTTCGCTCTTCGCCTGGCCCTGCTCTCTCGGCGTCGAACCTTAGTGGCGTCAATTCGGCTCTGACGCGGACATGTACTCCTATTTGGACCAATCACGTTTCAGAATCGCCCAGTCAAATCCTGAAGTAGGGAGGCAGAGTTGTTTGACAAACTCTGCGGCTCTTCGACGGTTCCCGAGTATACAAGCCGCGGAGTTCAAGAACAACTCCGCGCTACCAAAACAAAGGGCTCGGCTGCCGGCCCGACCGAGCCTGCCTGATTTCCCCTCGGATTACCGGCGCGCCTCGCCGCCTGAGGACTTGGCGGAGAGATTCGCCTTCCAGAAACTCCATGGCGATGTAGGGCGTGCCGTCATCGGCCTGGCCGGATTCGTAAATGGTGACGACGTTCGCGTGATGAATGCGCCCCGTGGAAGCCGCTTCATTCTGAAAACGCAGCAGGAACTCGGGGTCATCCAGCAGCTTGCGGTTCAGGACCTTGAGCGCCAAGCGCCAGGGGGGTGTAGGGGCGAGCGGCGCTCGCCCCTGGGCCGAACGCCGTTCGGCCCTACACAGGACCGTGCCCATGGCGCCCGCGCCCAGTCGGCGGACAATGCGAAAACGGCGGGAGAGCCCGGCGGCGAGATTGGCGTCGATCTGGATTCCCGCGTCCGCGGGAGTGACACGATGGAGGCTGTCCGGGGAAAGGGGTGAGCCGTCGCGCGGACAGGAATCAGTGTCGTCCGGATACGTTCTCTGGCATTGGGGGCAGGCGCGCATCGGGTTCCTCGGCAAGTCTAAGTAGCTGCCCAGTGTCGAGGATAATACTACAGCGATCAGGAAGGGTACGACCGCCCGCGACTACCTGCCGCCCAAAGCCTTCTTGGTGTCTTTGTGACTTGGTGGTAAAAGCCGATTGAACCACCAAGACACCAAGAGCCGACCCTACTCCTACCTCCTCCGAGAGACCGGGGCGGACACGCTGTCTCTTGACAAGCGGAACAACGTAGGCTAGCATAGTAAGTTGAAGCCGTGCAGGCGGTCATGGTCTCCTGGGGACGCTATGCTGCATTGCCACCTTGCTGGTAGGTCGTGGGTGGCAGGTGGGGGAAAAGCAGGGGCAAGTTACAGAGACCAGGGAAAGGGGCCAATTCTTTTGCGGATTCGGAATCGTAAAATGGATTGTGAGTCGCCTTGTCACTTCTGGCAAGGTGGACAGCAAGTCCCTTCTTGGAAGAGAAAGGGGAAGAGCAAATTTTTAAAATTGAACGACCAATGCGGGAATGTCATTGAAAACAAAGGACCGCTGTGGAAAACTTGGGGCTGAAGCTGGAATGTCTATGAAAACAAATGTAGTTAGCTCTTCAAGGCGGGGATGTTATTGAAAACACAGATACTTAGTATGTGGCAGGCAGGGGCGTAAGAGTCTGCACGGTCAAAGCTTCTTTCGCCCCTTCCGGGGCTCACTCCCGTGACGCGACCCCAACCCAGGGCTTGCGCCCTCGGCTAAATTCTCCCGCCCCTGACTGGGCTATGCCGGGGGAATCCCCTTCGCCGCGGTTGCTCTTTCTGACGCGAATTTCCGTCGGTAAGTACCAGAACAAGTCGCGATCATTGATCCCGAGTTCCGAACTCAGAACAACAGTTTCAAGGCGAGCTGGATCAGCCGCGGGTCGCGGGCCTTGGACACCTGACCAAAGGTTGACCCGTCCGTGATGTTACCGTCCGGCACATAGAACTGGGCATGGTTGAAGGCGTTGAAGAACTCCGCTCGGAACTGGAGCTCTTTGTGTTCCGCGAGTCGCGTTGTCTTGAGCAAGGCGAGGTCGGCATTGCTGATTCCCGGGCCGCAGCAAATGGATCGCGGCGCATTCCCGATTGTTCCCAGAGCCTGGGGAGCGAATGCATTGGGGTCAAAGAACTGATTGGGGACAGACTGGCATGCAGTTGCGCCGGGTCCGGCAGTGGGGCCGGTTCCAAAGGCGCAACCGGACTTGCGAGAGTTCTGAGTCCTGAACTTCCCAACCAAGTCAGGCTCGCCGGGATACTCAAAGTCGTCGCTGTTCTCGAGTTCCAGGTCGCTCGAGGAAGTGATTCGGATGGGAAACCCGCTCTGGAGACTAAAGATGCCCGACAGACCCCAGCCATCCACAACCTTCCCCAACAGCCCTCGCTTTTCCGGAACAGGCAACTCCCAGTAGTAACTCAGCACGAAGCGCTGGTCGGCGTTGAATAGTGAAGGGGACCGGCTGCAGCGGAAACAGAGCGGGTTGAGGGTATTCTCGAAACTCGAGGCCTCATCAAATGATCTGCTCCAGGTATAGGCGGCAAGGAATTGGAGGCCTTTGGAGAAGCGCCTCTCGAGGGATACCTGCAACGAGTTATAGCTCGAGTTGGCAATGGTGTCCTGCGCGAAAATGCTGGAGAAGACCGGAGTGCCATCCGGCGGACATCCGACGCCCGTGGTTGGCTGGCAGACCGGAGAGGAGTACCGGCGGAGCCCGACCAAAGTTATGGCGGGGTTGTTGGGCCCTGACACCACGGGCACTGACCCGTAGGGAAGATGCACACTCATTCCGGCAGGAATGGAATTTGCCGGAATTGTGAAGGAGCTGTCGGCGTAGAAAGGGCCACACGCCAGGCTGGAGGAAAGCGCCGGACTGGAATTGGCGTAGTAGTCTGAGAGGCTCTGCAAATCCAGGCAGGTTTGCGCGTTTCCGTAGTTCAAGTCGTGGGTGGCCAGCAAGCGATGCCCTTGAGAGCCCACATACCCCACCTGAAGCACCATGTTTCGCGTCAGCTCGCGCTGGATGTTGAAATTATATTGAGCCGCATATTGCGGGCGGATATTGGGTTGAAGCTCCCCAAACATCAGGATCGGCCGGAATGAGGACCAGTCGACCGGCTGACCACGAGTCGGATTCAATATTCCGTTGAATGGATTCGGCGAGATCGAACCGTTTTGACCCACAAAGGGAGTATTGAAGAGGGTCTCTGAAAGGTAGACGCTCCCTCCGAAGGGGGGTTCGCCGCTGAATTGCTCGAGCACGAGCTGTTCGATCGGGTTGTAGAAAAGCCCCCACCCCATTCGGATGCTCGTCATCCCTGGCCCTCCCGTAATCTTCGCGAGCGCGCCATCGTTCCACGACGGGCTCCAGGCAAGGCCGATCCGCGGCGCGAATGCCCGGTAATAGGTTTGCGTCAAGGCGTCGGAGATGCCCTTGTCTCCCGGCACCACCAACCCTTGCGGGAAGACAGACTCGCCCGGACTCCCCGGCCCACAATCGGTGGTCCCGAACACCCCCACCAAAGGGTTGCTGGGGCTCAACTGACAGGGGAAGACCGTGGTGTCTTGTCCCGGACGGAAGGTTTGTGTGCGCATGCCGACATCCGCCATGGGCGTGTTCAATTCCCACCGCAGGCCGTAGTTCAAGGTCAATGCAGGTCGAATTTTCCAGCTATCTTGCGCATACAGATAAAGGGACGAACTGCGCACGCTTTCGTGCTGCGCCGAACCTTGCAAATACGAGTCAGGAAGGCCGAGAAGGTAATTGGGAAAAAGATCGCTATATCCGGGATCATTCGGGCCACCACCAAGGAAGGAGTAATCGCCATTGACGTTAAAGTACAAAAGCTGGTCAAACCGCTGGCGGCGAACATCCGCACCGAATTTCAAACTGTGCTTGCCGGCGACTTTACTGAAATTATCCATCCACTGGAACGTATTGCCGATTTGGGGAAGTTCCCCTTCATAGTTGTTCCCGATCACAAATCCGCCGGAAACCGAAACGAAGGGCACACCCTCGTGCCCGGCCCCCAAATTAGGAGTGATCCCGAGCGAGGGATTGCTGGGGTCTGAAAAACACTGGTCCGCCGGCACGGTGGCACAGGAGTCCTGGACCAGGTTCGCATGCTGAGGATGGTTGAATTCCCCTTGTGCCTCGCGGAAGGCGACAAAACGAATCTCATTGATTGCGGTTGGGTTGACCACCCAGGTATGCGTGAGGTTCAATTGCTGATATCGGTTGTTGTAAAGACCTCCAAACCCCGGGACGTTAGCGCCCGCAGCCTGGAAGAACGAAAAGGGCTGGGTGTAAAACTGGTCGTCAAAATAGTAATAAGCGTTGAATTGCTGGTGGTCACTAATCTTGTGATCGATGCGGCCGGTGAATTGGTCATCGTACTCACTCGCCGTGGGGACGGATTCGTACTCCGTCCCATTCAAGTTAGGCGGGGGCACAAACTGGTTCATCAAATCCTGCGCCGTCGGATCAAAACACGCAGGAGGGATATAGTTGTTCGGAAAGATGGCTGAGTAAGTTGTGCCGGGAGCAATCGGCGCCCCACTGTTTGCGGCAACTGCGGCTGCGCACCCCGGGCGAGAGTTCAGGAGAGCGGACACCGTGCCGTTGGGGTCGTTCAGTGTTCCCGCGAAAGGCGACCCTGCAGAAAAATCGCCGCTCCGCTCGGCGGCGGTGGGCACAGGAAAGGCGGGCGAGGGAGTTCCCTGCCGGATTCGGTGTCCCTCATAAGAGCTAAAGAAGAAGGTTTGATCCTTGCGGATAGGTCCGCCCAGGGTGCCTCCAAACTGATTCTGCTTGAAGTCCGGTATTGCGGTGTCAAAGAAACCACGCGCGTTGAGCACATTGTTGCGGAGGAACTCGTACAGGTCACCGTGCAAGGCGTTGGTGCCGGACTTCGTTACTACGTTCACCACGGCGCCTGAATTGCGCCCAAATTCGGCGTCGAAGGTGTTGGTCAGGACCCGGAATTCCTCGATGGTATCCGGAGAAGGTTGCACTCCCGGCAGATTCACAAACTGGTCGTTGGCTTCGCCCCCGTTCACGGTGTAATTATTCGAACGCCCGCGCCCGCCGTTCACCGAAACCACACCCGGCTGATCGCTGCCATAGAAGAGGTCTGACCCCACCTGCGACTGCACCCCGGGTTGCAATTGGAGAAGTTGATAGGTGTCGCGAGCATTCAGGGGAAGCTCGACAACCGCCACATCATTCACCACCGCTCCAATCTGTGTGCTGGCGATTTCGATGAGGGGGGCGGCAGCCTCAGCCGTAACCACCTGTGAAATTTGGCCTAATTCCAACCGGACGTCCACCACGGTGACGTGACCCAACCTTACCTCAATTTCGTTAAGCCGGGCTTCCCTGAATCCGGCGGCCTGTACTCCAACGATGTAGCGTCCCACAGGCAAGGCAGGAAACTCGTAGTCCCCGCTCTCATTCGTCGTCGTGGCGCGACTAACGTGAGTGTCACTCTGAATGACCGTGACGTTTGCACCCGGCACAACCGCGCCGGAGGGATCTGTAGCCGTACCGCGAATGGTGCCCGTAGTCTGAGCCCAGCCCGCGCCGATTGAAAACACAAAGAAAAAGAGTCCGAGTAGACCACCGAAAGATGCTTTCACCCTCATTTTCACTCCTGTCTGATCGCGCCCCCGACGGTTGAAGCGTGTCCCACTGGAATGTTGACATCCCGGGAATCTGAATTTGCAAACTCTGTAGGAAAGTTAAGGTAAGAGGCAAGCCGTCGTCAAGTAAAGACTTTCAAAAAGAGCAAAAAATTTTCGGGAAGAGGAGACGGCGGGTGGAAGGGCAGGTGTCAGGGCTGGAGCTTCGACAACAAAGCCTTCTCGACGGCTCCCTGTAGTTCGGGCAAGAGCTTCCTGCCCTGTGAGGTAAGGTAGAACACATCGATCACTTTTTCCCCTTCTGTGTCGATCAAGGCAATCTCGATGTTGCACCCAAGCTCGGCGAGAACGGAACTGACTTGGTAAAGCAAGCCCGGGCGGTCGTAGGTGATCAGTTCGAGAAGCGTGCTGTGGGAAGAGCTCGATTCGTCAAAACGGACCTGTGTTGGTATCGTTACTTTGGGTTTCTGCACGCTTCCAGACCTGATGCGCCCACTCATGAGCTTACTGAGTTCCATCCTGCCCTGAAGGACGTCGACCAAGTTCGACTTGAGGCGGTCAGCCTCCGAAGGGTTCAAATCCAGGGTGTGATAAAGGTCCACGAATCTGAAAGTATCCAGAACCACCCCCGCAGCATTTGCAAAAGCGTCGGCCTTCACAATGCTCATCCCCCAAGCCGCCAGCGTCCCCGTAATTGAAGCAAAGAGAAATGGCCGGTCCAGGGTGATGACGGTGAGCTCGTGGAGACTTCCCGGGGTTCTCAGGTCAACCTGGACAGCCTCCTGGCCAAGCCGCCGAGCCAACTGAAAGTGCGGCGCAATCTCCTCCGGCGAATGGGTAGCCAGGTATCGCCGAGGGAACCCCTCGAGGAAACTATCGACTTCTTCTCGAGTCGCCGAAGGTGCCAGCAGGGGCAGAATCTTCTCCGCCGGCGATACGGTGGCGGCCACGGGCTTCACTCTCTCCTTGTCCAGGCTGCGCGCCAGGTAATTCGCGGTGGCGGCGTAGAGTCGCCACAACAGTTCTGTCTTCCAAGGCGTCAAGGCTTCCGGATTGACCGACTTGATATCGGCATAGGTCAGCAGGGACAGCATCTTCAATCGTTCGGAGGTCTCGATTTTCCCCGCGAATTCTCGCACTGTTTCCGGGTCGAATATGTCCCGGCGCTGCAATGTAGTGGACATCTCAAGATGGCTGGCGATCAGAAACCGGACGGTTGCGCGGTCTCCCGCCGCGAGGTCTAATCGTGCCATGATCCCTTCCAGTGCCTGAAGACTTCCCGCGATGTGATCCGGCGCTTCCATGCCTTTGCCGACGTCGTGAAAAAGTAAGGCGAGGTAGAGAAGTTCCGGCTTTTCCAGTTCCGAGAGGATCTCGGCGAGTCTATCTTCCCACTCCGACCCCATGCCGGAATTGGCCCGGCCTTGAGACCGCGAGCGCGATGGAGCAAGGGCGTGCAGGTTCTGAATGGTCATGAAAGAGTGCTCGTCCACCGTGTAGCGGTGAAAGAAATCCCGGATGACAAGGGAATCAATCACCTGGAACTCCGGGAAGAGAGCGCTGAGCACGCCCAGGCGATTCATGTCCCGCAAGGCTTTGGCCGCCCAGGGAAAAAGGAGTATCTGCCGAAAGTGACCGAAGAACACCGAAGGATCCAACGGCGTGACTGGGACGCGAGTTAGTGCTTCCGCGACCGCTCTTTCTGCCTCCCGGCTGAGTTCGAGCCCGTGCCGGGCGACCATCTCGAACAGCCGCAAAAGCAGCGCGGGGTCTTGCGCCAGGGCCGCAGGCTGGCGGACGTAGATATTCTCCCGAAGGACCGAGAAATCCGCATTGGAGAGGCGTGACCTCCAATTCTGGAATAAGCCATAGACTCCCGCCCGCGCCGGGGCGCTATGGTCCAGCAGGTGCATGGTGAGCCGGTAAATGGAGCGGACATTGCGGAAGTAGATACGCATCCAGTCCGCAGCGGTCAGCCGTTCTGCTGGCTGGCGCGCAATTCCACGAGCGCATGCCCGGTCCTGGCATTCGTAACTTAACTGATTGTCATCGCGCTCCCGGAGATAGTGAAGAAAACACCGCGTGGCGCAAAGGAACTCGAAAGCTGTACCGATCTCGGCACGCCAATGCGCGGGCCACAGATCCTCCGGCGTGCCCCAGGCTTTACGCTTCTCGAGTTCGGAGATGCGTCCCAGCCATCGGCAAACATGGTAATCCCGGAGGCCGCCAGGAGCTTCTTTGATGTCGGGCTCGAGGTGAAAAATGGTATCGCCATACTTCGCGTGCCGCTGGCGAGTCATGTCCGCCAGGTTGCGAAGCAGGTCTTGATGATCTCGAGCCACCAGGTGTGGAAACACGTCATCATGCAGGCGCACGTAAAGCCCGCGGTCCCCCGCCAGGTAGCGGCAATCGAGGAGTGCGACGCTGAATTCCAGGTTATCGCGGTAGAGCCGGCCACACTCCGCAAGCGTGTGCACGCTATGGCCAATGCGGAGCCGCAGGTCCCAGAGTTCCCGCAGGATAGCCGCCACCGCGTCCCTTCCGGAAGACTGCTCCCTGCTGCTTTCGGTAAGGAAAAGCAGGTCGATATCCGAATGTGGAAAGAGCTCCCGGCGACCATAGCCGCCCAGGGCAAGCAAGCAGAAGTTTGGTGGTTCATCAAGCTGCGGGGAAAAAACCCGTCTGTAGAGGCTGGTAACCACTACATCCACCGCCTCCGAGCGTCGGCACAGGACGGCCAAGCCATCGCCTGTACTTTCGAAGCTTCGCTGGGTGGTCAGGGATTCGGCGGAGTAGTAGTCCGAGAGTTCAAGCGCGGAGATTCGTCCTCTCGCGGTGGGATCAAGTGGCATTGGGCGCCCCCTTGTCATTCTGAGGCCCCCGTCCTTTGGGGGCCGAAGAATCCCCGCAGTTTCTTTACGCAGGTGGGCCAGGCTCGCGACCCCCTCACCCGGCCCGCCCCGGCTGAAGAAAACGCCGGCGACGGGCCACCCTCTCCCCCTTTTTCCATTTTCTATTTTCCAGTTTCCATTTTCACTTACAAGGCCGCATCGCCCCGCTCGTCGTTCCGGATGCGGATGGCGTCGTCGACGTGCGTCAGAAAAATCTTTCCGTCGCCGATCTTCCCCGTCTTCGCCGTTTTGAGAATGGCCTGAACAGACTGTTCTGCGAGGTTGTCCGGGACTACCATCTCAATTTTGATCTTGGGAAGCAGATCAACCGTGTACTCATTGCCACGGTAAAACTCGGTGTGTCCCTTCTGCCGGCCGTGCCCCCGCACTTCTAAGACCGTCATGCCTTCCACGCCGATATCATGGAGGGCATCCTTGACCGCATCAAACCTTGAGGGCTGAATAATCGCTTCGATTTTTTTCATTGGCAATTGTCCTTTGACCTAAGACTTGGCACCCTGGAGGAACTCCACCCCAATCCCCGGAACCCTCCGAACAGCAAAGCTCCCCCCACGCCATCGAGCTCAAACCTCCAGATTGTAGCCTTCTTCCCCGTGTTGAGACAGGTCCAGACCCTGAATCTCTTGCTCGGTCGGAACGCGCAAACCCACGACCACATCCACAACCTTCAATATGATGAGCGTGCCGACGATGGCGAGCACCCAAGCAAAGCCGATACCCACCAACTGGTTCAAGAGTTGATGGGCATTACCGTCAATCAAGCCCACCGGCAAGGCATTACCGTGGCTGTCCCTAAAAATCGAATTCACCGCCTTGGCAGCAAAAACGCCGGTCAATAGCGCCCCGATTGTGCCGCCCGCGCCATGAACCCCGAACACGTCGAGAGAATCATCATAACCGAAGAGTTCCTTTACCTTGGCCACCATCAGAAAGCAGAGTACCCCAGCAATCAGCCCGATGGCCAGAGCGGACATAGGTGCAACAAACCCTGCCGCGGGGGTAATTGCCACCAACCCGGCCACCGCACCTGAAATGGCCCCGAGCACGCTGGGCTTTCCGCGCCAAAGCCACTCTGCCACAGCCCACCCCAGCGCTGCCGCCGCAGCACCGAAATGCGTAGCCACAAAGGCGCTGCTGGCGAGACTTCCCGCCGAAAGCGCACTTCCGGCGTTGAACCCGAACCAACCCACCCAAAGCAGGCAGGCGCCGATGAAGCTCAGCACGACGCTGTGCGGCGGCATTGCTTCTTTCGGATAACCCAATCTCTTGCCGAGGTAAAGCGCGCAGACGAGCGCTGAAACGCCGGAAGTCACATGCACGACGGTGCCCCCGGCAAAGTCAAGGGTGGGGATGGCCCCCCCCAGCGAAGCATTGAGCAAGCCGCCCTTTCCCCAGACCATGTGGGCCATGGGGTCGTAAACAATGACGGTCCACAATGCCATGAAAAGCACCATGGCGCTGAATTTCATCCGTTCCGCAAAGGCCCCCGTAATCAAGGCAGGAGTAATAATAGCGAACATTAATTGATAGACCATGAAAGTTTGTTGGGGAATGGTGGCGGCGTAATCCGCGTTAGGCATAGCTCCAACGCCCCGGAGAAAAACATACCCTAGATTCCCCAAGACCCTCCCGCCCTCATGGAAGACCAAGCTGTAACCGAAAAGAGCCCAGAGCACTGTCACCAACACCATAAGCGTGAAGCTTTGCATCATGGTGGCAAGGACGTTCTTCTTTCGAACCAAACCTGCGTAGAAGAGCGCCAGGCCCGGGCCGGTCATCAAAAGAACCAGCGCCGCGCTGACCAGCATCCAAGCGTTGTCGCCCGAGCTCCGCGCATCTGCAATCTGTTGTTCGAGCTGGGCTAGGCGTTCGGCTGTGCCGGAAGTGGAGCCGGACTGCGAATTTGGGGCAGAAATATCGGATGGCGCTGAGGATTGAGCGAACCCTCGACCAGCCATCAATCCCATAACGAGCACCAGACCGAGAAGGAGCCGGGTTAACAACCTAAGCATATAATTCTCCTCCAGTGTATTTGTCCGTCATATATGGCGAAGCGAGAATTTCATTGTCGTTCTTTCGCCCTGTCGAGTGAGGAGGAAGTCCTGAGCTATCAGGCGTCAACTTCCAGTATTGAGGTGTTCTTGTTGATGGCAGAAGGCTGACGGCTAAAGGTATCACTCCTGACTTCTGGCTTCTCACCGTGGGGATATCAAGGGCGCAGCCCCTGGCTGATTAGTTGAACCCATTCGTGTAAGACGGGAGATATTATAGGAACCGGTCGGGCACAGGCCCAAATAGAAACATTTTATCAGTACGATAACTTAATGGTGGGTCTTGTGGCCGCAGAGGGTACACACCTGCTAGCGGTGCGCCACCGTCGCGGTGGCATTTGCCGGTCTCGCCGTGCGGGACGGGCGCAACGCCGAGCGCATTGTCCAGACGTTTTGTGGACACTGCACTAGTTTACGACCGATTGCACCTTGAGATCGGGGCTAAAACGGAGGATGGAACAAAATCCCGTAACCTGGGATCGCCGGTTCGAGTACAATCTAGCCCTCCCATTCACCAAGGTGTGAGCTGGGGGGTGAACTGCAGCTCGGCCATAGGCAAGATCCGTCTCGATGGTGCTGAAGACGCACCGTGGACCCAACTTGGCCCCACAATCCCTTCGCAAGGAGACAAATGAGACCCATTCTTAGACTGCTCGATGATGAACTGATCGATAGAATCATCGCGGAAGCGCGCGAAGTAGTATGCAAGCTAGGCTTCGAGATCCACAATAAGCCTGTGCTCACCATGCTTGCTGACCATGGCGCGCAGGCGGACGAAGGCAACTTGAACGCCCGCCTCACGGAAGACCTCATCGACCAGGCGCTCGCTACCGTCCCCCGCGCTTTCAAACTCTACGATGTCCTGGGGAACGAAACACATGACTTTCGGGGTGACAACGTATACTTCACGCCTGGCTCGACCGCGCTCAACATCCTGGATAACCGGAGCGGCGAATTGCGCCGACCCTCGACACTGGACTACGTCCGCTACGTGAAGGTAACGAGCGGCTTGCAGCACCTCGCTTCTCAAAGCACCGCCCTGATCCCCGCCGATGTTCACGACAAGATCGCGGATAGCTACCGACTCTATCTGAGCCTCCTGTACGGTGAGAAGCCGGTGGTCACCGGGGCCTTTACGGTGGAAGGGTTCGAGATCATGAAGGACCTGCAAGTCGCTGTGCGCGGAAACGAGCCGGCACTCAGAGCAAAGCCCCTGACCATCTTCTCCGCCTGCCCCACCGCGCCGCTCAAGTGGAGCGATGTGACAAGCCAGAATCTGGTGGACTGTGCCCGCTGGTCGATTCCGGTGGAGCTGATATCCATGCCGCTTTCCGGACTGGTGGCGCCCGTCACTCTGGTGGGGAGCCTTGTCCAGCAGACCGCCGAGAACCTGAGTGGGGTGGTGATTAGCCAGCTTGTGAATCCCGGCCATCCGATCTTGTACGGCGGCTCGCCTGCCATCTTCGACGTCCGGTTCGGGACCACTCCGATGGGGGCTGTGGAAACCATGATGCTCGACTGCGCGAACAGCGAGGTGGGGAAGCGCCTGGGCATGCCCACCCAGAGTTACATCGCCCTCAGCGACGCGAAGCAATTGGACGCGCAGGCGGGCCTCGAGACGGGCATAGGCGCGATCTTGGCGGCGCTCTCGGGAATCAACAGCATCTCGGGCCCGGGGATGCTGGATTTTGAAAGCTGCCTGAGCCTGGAGAAGCTTGTCGTCGATAACGAGATCTGCGCCATGACCTACCGCCTGTTGCGCGGGATCGAACCGCGGGAGGATTTCCCATCGCTTCCCCTCTTCCAGGAATTGCGGCGCGAAAAGTATTTGCTGATCGCCGACCACACCCGCCGTCACCTGCGCGAGGAGATCACTTTCCCTGGCCCGGTTATCGATCGCGCCAACCTATCGCGATGGCTGGAGGGGGGGCAACTGAGGTTGAGGGAGCGCGCCGCGCGGGAGGTTTCGCGCCTCATCGAGCAATACACGCCCTCGCGTCTGCCCGAGGAAACCAAATTGGAGCTGACACGCCTGATGCAGCACGAAGCCCAGCGCTACGGGATGGACGCCCTGCCAACCGCAGACGAATGAGGCCGCACAGGTAGACTGAAAGCTCGTAGGGAAGAGGACCGAAGATGCCGGCTGTCGGGAACTATGTCGAAACCGGGAGGTGTTGTATTATGGGAGCAGGCGGAATCCCCAGGAGGAATAAAAGAAATGAAGGCCCAGGTTACCCCCTTGATGCTTCTCTTGTTGCTTGCAACTGGCCCCGCAACGGCGCAACACACTAAGCGCGCAGCCAAAGGCGAAGATACGGGCCCCGTCAGCGTGACCCGGTCGGCCACCCTGAGGGTAACGATTTCCAGCGACGCGGTAGGGATTTTCAATTACCTGTCAGATTCCAGGAAGCTAATCCTCTGGTTTCCGGACCAAGCCATCATCGAACCACAACTGGGAGGAAAGTACCACTTCCGGTGGACCGGCACGCAAGGCGTGTGGAGTGGCGTGGTAACGGAGTTCATCAGGGGTAACACCTTGGGTTTTACCTGGCAGCCACCCGACGAAACCGTGGTAACAAACGTGAGGATCAAGCTCTTTCCTCAAGGCGCGGAAACTGCTGTCGAACTCAGTCACAGCGGTTTCCCTTCCAGCGACGCACTGGACAAGGCTGTAGGGAGCTGGACCCTTTACCTCCAGAACCTGAAGTCCGTCATCGAACAGGGCGTTGACATGCGGGGACAGATGCGCCCCAAGACGAAGCACACCACGTCTGTCCGGCCCAAGCGCAGCGGCTAGACACTCGCCAGCCTTCCCGGGCAAAGTACACCGGCGACTCAATGGTGAGATTGGAAGGCTAGGTCTGGGTACGGATTTCTGCGCTTGCGGCGCGCAACTCTTCCGCCGCCAGTTCGGGCCGGACCGAATTGTAGTAAACCTCTTTCACACTATACGACTTGGATTTTGGCTGGCTCGCCGGCAGTATCTCAAAGTGCCAGTGAGAATCGTCCGCCACGGTCATCCAGTGCTCTGTCCGGTCGTATTTTGCAGCCACGTTGGGTGTGGTGTGAAGGACCAGATGATAAGCGGGCGACACCGACTCCAGCCGCCGCAGAATTGACTTCAGAAAGCGGGCTAAGTGTATTTGGCGGTCCCAGGTGATGAGGTCCTCTTCGAAGGAACAATGATGGTTAAGGGGCAGAATCCAGGTCTCATAGGGTACCCGTGAGGCAAATGGACAAAAGGCGACGAATTGATCATCCCACTCGACAGTCCGCACTTGGGAGGAGATTTCCTGTGTGGAAATGTCGCAAAGAATACATCGTTCCTTGAGCGCGTAGTACGCCTGGAATGATCGCAACTCGTAGATCACCCTTCTGGGGATGAAGGGAGTAGCCGTGATCTGTGAGTGTGGGTGCTCCAGATCCTGTCCCGCCAAGGCTCCCTGGTTACGGAAAACGGTAACGTAACGGAAACGGCGGTCTTTCTTAAGGTCTGTAATTCTCGACACGTAGGCTCGCAAGACCTGCGCAACGTCTTCGTCACTCAGATGCGAAAGCGAGGCATCGTGATTCGGCGATTCCACAACGACCTCGTGGGCGCCCAAGCCGCGCATCTTGTCGTAGATACCTTCCGCCCGGCGTTGTGCATCCCCTTCAATTCGGTAAAGGGGGCGCAAGTGGGGCGTTACGCGGACTTGCCACCTGCCGTTGCCATTCCAGTACGAGTAGATCGTCTGCGGGGAAAGGGCTTCCTGGCCGGGGCATAGGGGGCAAGCAGCAAATCTGGGCCATGGGCCTTCGCCATCCTCCTGAATCACCCAGTTTTGCGTAATGGGATCCTTTCGTAATTCCATGAGTCCTCCAAGAACATGCAACGACTTCTTACCAGAGGCCAACCGATAACTCGCCTCAGGCGCCTTCCAATAGAATCTGCGGCGAGTTCGATCCATTGCCGGGAACAACTCCGCAGCGATGGACCGCAGGGTAACCCCAGACCCAACGTCCGGGGATTTCATGAGACGGCTTGCCTACTGGCTTGCTTAGCGAGTCAAAATGTCGTGCGGCTCGGCTATTCACCGTTAACTAAGAGTCAGGCGTCCGAAAAACGTTCATGAAATCTTATTCCGCAGGACATATTAAACAGGGCGAATAATTTCTTGTCAAGTGCTGAAGGAGTTAACAGCTTGCAGAGGTCAAAGAGGGAAAGGAATTCACTTCGGCGGTTGGAAATCTAGAATTGTGCTTTGCACTTCCGCTCGCTCAAAGGCGGAGTTTTCGAGCGATATGGTGATGTCGCGGTTGATAATGGTCGTGTTAGTCTTAGGACATGGGACTCTTCCTTGGTATCGAGGGCGGTGGAAGCCGCACCCAAGCATGCCTGGGTGACGAGCGAGGCCGCATTCTCGCCAAGGCTGTGGCAGGGCCTTCGAACCCGCTGAAAGTGGGGATTGAAGGAGCCAAGAAAGAACTCTTACGGGCCGCGCGCGCGGTCCTAAGAAGGGTTTCGACTGCCGCCGCGCGGGACGAGCCTCCGGTTGTCGGCGCCGCTCGAGGGCAGCGTCACCACAAACCCTTGCTCGTGGCCGTTTGCGCCGGTGTGGCCGGAGTGGACCGTCCGGCTGTGAGCCGCCCGCTTCTGGCGTGGCTCCGCAAGGCCATCCCCGCGCGGCATCATCTCCTGGCGACGGACGCGGCGATTGCTCTGCACGCCGCCCTAGGAACCGCTGCCGGGATGATCGTGGTCTCGGGGACAGGTTCCATCGCCTACGCGCGTAACCACCGAGGGCAAACCCTGCGCGCCGGTGGTTGGGGCGCTTCGTTTGACGATCTCGGGTCGGGCTATGACTTGGGACGTAAGGCCATCATGGCGGCTCTGCGCGACTTCGATGGGCGGGGCGAGCGCACTTTGCTGACCCAGAAGATTTGCCGGGCTCTGCAGCTCACTGACATCACAAAAATCGTGCTGAAGAACCTGGACACACAGCAAGTGGCCGCGCTCTTCCCGCTGGTTTCGGAAGCGGCCCGCCAAGGCGATCGAGTGGCGCGACGCCTTTTGGCCCAAGCCGCTTGCGACCTCGCCCAGTTGGCGCTGGCGCTGGCGAGACGCTTGGGGCGCCGCCGAATGGTCCCCGTCGTGTGTGCCGGCGGCGTCTTCCGCTCCAGCCCTACTTTACGGCGCAGTTTTGCGCGCCACGTGCACCAGCACATGCCCTCCGCGCGCGTGCGGCTTTTGCAGCGTGAACCCGTCGAAGGCGCCCTGGCCATGGCGCGGATGCTGGCAACGTAGGGGCGAGGCTTTCCTTTCTTTTTGGCGATCGGCGTGCCCTCCGGAACTTTCCGGTTGCGGGCCGCCCCTGCTTGCGTATAATTTCTGGCCTTTGGGCTCGCAATCTGAATGATCTGTATCCCGGTGCCTTATGTCTCAAATGATGGAGGAGATTTTGGAGCAGCCCCTGGCGCTCAAACGCACGCTGGCCGCCGAGCGCCACCATGCCTTGGCATTCGCTGACTTCGCCCGCAAACAGAATTTCCGGCTCGTAGTTCTGGTGGCACGGGGCACATCCGACAATGCGGCGCTGTTTGGACGCTACCTGCTTGAGTTAACGACGGGCATCCCCGTCTCATTGAGTGCTCCGTCGATTCACACCCTCTATCGCGCGCGGTTGGATTTTCGCCAAACTTTGGTGGTGGGCATCTCGCAATCGGGCGAAGGAACGGACATTAATCTGGTGCTCAAGTCGGCGAAGCGTCTTGGCGCTTACACACTCGGCATCACCAACGAAGCCCGTTCGACGATGGCGGGTTTGGTGGATGAGGTGTTCCTTGTCCATGCTGGGAAGCAGCGCTGCGTGGCCGCGACCAAGACCTACACCGGTCAACTGCTGCTGCTCTACTTGTTGGCCTCGAGCTTAAGCTCTCAAATTGACCTTGCTGATATCAGCGAAATCCCGCACCGAGTCGAACAGGCAATCAAATTGGCGCCGGAAATCGAGGAGGTGGTCGAGCGCTATCGTTACATGCGCCGCTGCGTCGTGGTGGCACGCGGCATTCACTATGCCAACGCCTTTGAACTGGCCTTGAAGCTGATGGAAACCTGCTATGTCGTTGCGGAAAGATTCTCGGCTGCTGACTTCCTTCACGGACCGATTGCGATGATCGAGCGGGGCTTCCCCGCGCTGCTCTTCATGCCACCCGGCAGGACATTTCGAGAACTCTTGAAATTGACGGCGCGCCTGCACGCTCTGAGAGCGGACACCCTGGTATTTTCCTCCTCCCATGCGCGTATACCCGGCGCCGCTCGAGTGATTCGAATCCCCGATCCTGTCCCGGAAATCTACACGCCCATCCCCTACATCGTGCCGGGGCAAATTTTCGCAGCCCTGCTCGCCGAGGTGAAGGGGTTGGATCCCGACAAGCCACGGGAACTCAACATTGTGACCCGGACAGTCTGAATAGTGAATTATGAATTGTGAATTGAAGAAGCGCAGCCACCAGAGATCCTGGGCGCGCAAAGCAAACTCTGCGTCCCCAATTCACAATTTACTATTCACCATTCACTATTCATAATTGCGCTCCTCACTGTTTCCCTGGCACCTGAAACCTCTACCGACGGGGAGGCTTGGTCTTATGCCTGGAGATGTAGCGTGCCGGAGTCGCGACCTTTTTTTTCTTCGGCGGCTCGGGCTCGAGCTGAGCGGGTTCCTCAGCAGGCGCTTGGGGCTCGGCTTCGGGGGTAGATGCTGTCTTCACCAAAACCTGCTCAAATAGCACGGCCCGGGGGCTTGGTTTCTTCTTCGGAGGCAATTCCGCGTTACGGTACGGGTGCTCAGTATGGCAAGTCTGGCAAACGACTTTCACCACCTTGTTGTCCACCAAGCTTGCCACAGCATGGTTCAGAAGCAGGCGGCAGCGAGTGCAATAATCGTCAATGGTATCGCCTAGTCGTGGAACGGGCTCAATCATGAAAGATTCCCCGCAAGATCCTCGTCGTGAAGGAACTAATGTTGCGAGTGCCCATTATAGCGCGCTCTCGGCAAGAATCAAACGAATCACCGCTTTTGGAGACGGCCTGAAAACCCTGCTTTCGTAGTGCAAACGCCCCTGGGGCAGGCGCCCCTAGCTGCTCGGATAGAGGTGATAAAGCATCCAGTAAACCAGCACGCCCGTCACCGAGACGTAAAGCCAAAGGGGCAGGGTCCAGCGGGCGATTCGTTTGTGCTGCTGGAAGCGCTCCCGCCAGGCACGGTAAAGCGTGGCGATTGCCAGCGGCACGATCAGCACCGCAAGGACTGTGTGCGAACCGAGTAGCACAAAATAGAAAGTTCGAACGGCGCCCCGTCCGGGGAAGTGGGTTGTCCCGTGAAAGTAGTGATAAGTGAGGTAGCAGACCAAGAAGATCGTTGAGGTCACAAAGGCCGAAAGCATGCACGTCTTGTGAGCTCGGATGTTCTTTTCTCGAACGAAGAAGAACCCCAGGACCAAGAAAATGGCACTGGCGGCATTCAGGCTGGCGTCGACGGTGGGAAGGTAAGGGATCATGCTGCGGTCGGCTGCTTCTTGTCCGAGGCGTTATCGGGCTTGGACCCTTTGCGAAAGTGACGCAGCATTCGCTGCGCCTCGCCGGTGTAAAACGACCAAGCGAGGTTGCCGCCGAACACTGCTGCCAAGGTCAGGCTGATCAGGCTTAGCCACAGGCCGTCAATCAAGAAAATCCTGCCGCTAATCGCCTCCAATGCCACTACCACCAGCGCCATCACCGCCACCAGAAAGCAGAGTGCTAATAACACCAGTCCCTCGAGCATGGGCTGTCGCTCCTCGCCAGAGCTAAAAGGAGTTGCAGATTCGCTTCCAGCCATTTAGTTACCCTTGGAGGCAGCAATCTTCACCTTGGCGCACTGCCAGTCTGGGTGCAAGAAAGTGGGCAATCTGACCCACTCTAAAGCGTTCGAGTTACCCATTATTCCACATAAGTTGCTTTATGTCAACGCGTTGCCATTGGTTACGAAATTGCTTCGAATCAGGTGTGCGGGGCTCGGCACTGATGGGGCGTCCCCACCTGGAATCCTGAAGGAGGTAAGAAGGCCATGCCAGCCGACCTCAAAGAAATTATAGACCAACTGAAATTGGAGAGAGACATCTTGAAAAACGGCGGGTACGGTCGCTCGGTCCGTACCCCCTGGAAACCCACAAAGCTCTTCCGCGATTCGGTCACGTGCCTGAATTTCGACGAAGTGGTTAAACGGCACCCCTGCAACGAATGCCTGTTGTGGGAATGGGTGCCGGAAAAGTACCGGGACGAGGACATCCCTTGCCACTTTATCCCCTTGAACGAACGTGGTGAAAGCATCACCTCTCTTGAAGACGCCAAGGATCGCGAAGAGGCTGAAAAGGCTCTCCTCCATTGGCTGAATTCGGCCATCGAGCAGTTGGAAGCAAAGCTCGCTCAGCAACAGGCAGGCCTCGCCTAAAGCGGAGTTTTGTCCACCATCATCAAGGCGAATACCAGAGGCAAGTAAACGACTGAGGCAAGGACCAAACGCCGGGCAAATGAATTCGACCGGTTAGCCGCCAGGCGCATGCCATAGTGCAAGAACCCAAATCCAAGCACCAAAGCTCCCACCAAATAAGCCTTCCCCACCTGCCCCAGGAAGACGGGCACTATACTCGCAGGTAACAGGACGAGTGAATACCCCAGAATCTGCCGCACCGTCGCCCGGCCTTCGCGGTCGTTCCTGGGAAGCATCTGGAGGCCAGCACGGGCGTAGTCTTCGCGGTACATCCAGGCAATCGCCAGCAGGTGCGGGAACTGCCAGAGGAAGAGAATGACGTACAGCGCCCAGGCATCAGGGCTCAAGCTGTTGCGCGCCGCCGCCCAGCCGATGAGCGGCGGCATGGCGCCAGGGAAGGCCCCCACAAGCGTGCAAAGCGGCGTTCTCTTTTTGAGTGGGGTATAGAACAGGAGGTAGGCGCCAAGCGTTAACAAAGCGAGCTCGCTGGTCAATGGGTTCGTGAACACCCACAACTCCCAGCCGCCAAACGCCGCAAGCAGGATGCCGAACCAGAACGCCTCGGGCGGAGCTAGTCTCCCTGCCGGCAGGGGGCGATTGGCGGTTCGGCGCATGCGCTTATCCGAGTGGCGTTCGATGTACTGGTTCAGCGTCCCGGTGCCGCTGGCCACGAGCAGGGTGCCCAGCAGCGTATGCAACAGCCGCCAGAAATCCAGCGGGCCGCGCGAGGCGAGATAGAAACCCACTAGCGTACTTACCAGCACCAGGAAATTCACTTCCGGCTTGGTCAGCGTCCAGTAATCCGCCAAGCGAACGAGCCACTGCGGGGGCGCGTTCTTCCTCCGCGACACGGAATTGGCTCCCGGGTTGTCTGATCCGCGGTTCATATGGCCGCCCCGTGTGGGGCCGAAGCGATCTTCACCGTCTCGCCCGGAGCGGTGAGAAAGCGATGGGACTGATAGGTCAGGTACAGGCTTGTCACCAGCACCAGCGCGCCCACGGCCACGTGCGCTGTGGTCATGTTCACCACCGGGGGCAGAGGTTGAGGTGCGTTCCGGTCAGCCATCTTCACGATGTAAGCGCCGATGCCGAGGGACAGTTGAAGCATGACCAGTGCGCCCAGCAAAAGTGCGGGCCTCAGCAGCGCGGGCTCTTGCGAGAACTTCATCGCGATTCGTGAGACTACCCAGGCCACCAGCATGGTGACCACGCAGGCGCCCACAACGTGGGGCTCGACGCCCATCCCGGAGTGGCGGTACGCGGCCCCCAAAACCAACTGCACAAGGATGACGGCCGTCATGGCCACGGTTAGGTGCTGGAGCGAGGGAGTGGAAGCGTCTTCAAGTTTGGGTTCGTCCCATCGCCAGCCGGCTCGAGTGAAAAAGACCAGGCTCGCGGCGAGGCAGAAAAAGACTTGGGCCAGCGTGGCGTGACTCGTCGAGATGGCCACGGGCAAGTAATAGAGAACCGTGATGCCCCCCATGGCGGCCTGGGCCAGCACGGCCAGCACGGCGGCCCCTCCAATCCATTTCACCCAACGCCTGGAATCCTTGATCCAGAGCGCAAGGACGAGAATTAACGTGAGGATTCCCACAGCTCCGGCGATCATGCGGTGGCCGTGCTCAAACTTGACCCCGCCCACCATGCGCGGCATTCGGAAGCTGCCGAATGAAGTCGGCCAATCAGGCACGGACAGACCGGCGTCATTACCGGTCACCAGCGCGCCCGCGATAATCAGAAGAAAGGTGCAGATTGCGACGAAGATTGCGTATCGATGTAACCACGGACTGTACGGTTTCTTTGGCATAGGTCGATTGACGCCCACAAGTCGAGGAGTCGAGAGTCGAGAAGTCGAGAGTTGAAGGTCGAAAGTAAGAGGTTGAAAGTTCGATCGTAAGAGCACGGACGCCTGCGCTCCGACGCCTTAGCACGAGGTTGTTACTCTCGACCCTCGACTCTCAACTCCTCGACTTGTAACGTCAGAATCCTTTCTCGGGGATCAGATCTTTCAATCCTGTCCATCCGTATGAGCATTTCGCGCAATTCCCGCTCTCGCTCAGCACTCCAATCAGCCGAGCCGTTAAACCGGTCCCGGGAACGATAAATGACTACGAAGATGCCTGCAAACATTATGAGCGCAGGGACAAGCAGGATGAGAATTCCACTTCTCAATGCTTGAACCGCGCCAGCTCTTGCCGCCGCTGCGCTGGTATAGCACATCGCGCAGCCCTGCGCATAGGCCAGGGTAGAGGACGACAATACTCCGGCAAGAGCCGCCACCCAGCGCAACCACCTAAACGACCACTGGAAATTCAAGATTGATGAACCTCAAATTAAAAGTCAAAGCCCCAGACTTAAACTTACACCTAATGCGGCCTCATCGCCAATAGCCTGAAGCTATCTGGGAACACCATGAACATCAAAAGTATAACCATCACCAAAGCGGGCATCAGGGTGGCTGCCATGCTGGGCTTTTCGTAGCGCAAGTGCATGAAGTAGGCGATGATCAATGAAGCCTTGATCACAGAAAGGCCCATCAGCAGGATGATCATGATTCTCACTTCAAATGCCTTGTAGCCGAGGAAGACTTCCACACCCGTCAGCGCCAAAAGCCAGAACCACACCACCAGGAAAACTTTCACGCCGCCTTCGCTGTGCTTAGATGTCTGCTCCATGCAGCCTCCCGTGAGAGCCGAAACTCGAAAATCGAAACTCGAAACTCGCTGCGCGCAAGGTTGAATAACTCCCCCGAAAACTTGCCCTGGGCATGCCGAAGCCCGAGGTGCTACGAGGCCGTGGATTCCCGCTTTCGCGGGAATGACCCATTGGGCGAATCTCGAGTTTCGAATTTCGATTTTCGAGTTTCCGATTTTTTCACCCCATCTTCACCGAGAGTATGTACACCAACGGGAAGATGAACATCCACACCAGGTCAACAAAGTGCCAGTACAGGCCACTGACTTCCACATCCTCCGAGCTCAGTTTTCCTTTGGCGACGAGCACGGCGACTACGGCCAGGTAGCAGACGCCACAGAAGACATGCGTCATGTGTAACCCGGTCAAAGTGAAGAACGCCGCCCCGAACAGCGGTGCTCCCCAGGGGTTCTTGAACAGGCGGACGCCCTCTCCGATCAAACCCGCCCACTCGGTGGCGTGGATGAGGACGAAGGCCAGCCCTGCGGCCATGGTCGCCCCCAACCATTTCACAACGCCCGACCTGTTGCCCAGCTTTGCCGCGCGCACGGCCATCACCATGGTGACGGAACTGGTCAGGAGGATTAGGGTCATGAGCGTTGCCTTGAGAATGCCCGGATAGAACTCGAAGGGCGTGGGCCAGTTATCGCTCGCCACACGAACGTAGCTATAGGCCATGATCAGCGCAGAGAAGGTGATGGCGTCCGAGAGGATGAAGAGCCACATGCCCAGCTTCTTGGAGCCGGTGGCAAAGGGCGCCACACCTCCACCCCACGCTGATTCCGTCACCTGGCGCAAGTTCGCGCTCACTGCTTCGTGGCTGGCCATCCCTAACCCCCATCGCGCCGAGCCGTAGCTTCGGGCTTCCTAACGCAGGGCAGCCCGGCATTGCGTATCCAAAGATGCTTACACCCATCTCACGAGCATGAGGAAGACGTAAATCCAAAGTGCATCCATGAAGTGCCAGTAAATCGCGGTCACGTCCACAGGCGTCCGCCGTGCCCGGCCGAGCGCGATGCGGCGGGCGCGAGAAGCAACATAGGCAAGAGCAACAACACCACCCAGCAGGTGGATGCCGTGCGCAGCCGTCAACACGTAAAAGAAGGAGCTGCCCGGGTTCGTGCCCAAATAAATTCCGCGAGACGCCAGCTCACGCCAGGCCACCAGTTGGCCGCCAAGGAAGCCCAGACCCAGGACGACCGTCGCCGAAAGCCAGCGGATGAATTCATGGGCTGAGCCCGCACTAAGCGAACGGCGGGAGAGTTCCAGGGTCGCACTGCTCGCCATGAGCACGAATGTGTTCAGCCACAGGACCCGGGGCACGCTAAACGAAACCCAGTCGAACGACATTCCTTTGCGGACCACCAAGGCGCTCGTGAAGGCCGCGAACAACATCACAATGCCGGTCAGCGCGAAGCACATACCCAGCCGATAGGTCCGCTCGGGAACTCTGTATTCTCCCCCGCTGTCATCCCCACCGAAGTCGCCGAAGCGGAAGCCACCTCCACCCTGGCCGGTGTCATCAATCCTGGCGGTTTCTTCTGGCCTGGCTGGCGTTAGCGTCGTGGAACCCATAGGAATCCTCAAGAAACTTGAAGCTCAGAACCAGCGTTTGTTGCTTGTCCCTAGTCAGTCGTCCGTTGTCCGTTGCTACTGACCCGCCGCGGCGGGACAACTGACCACTGACAACTGCCCTTAGTGCCCTGCCGCCACCCTCTCCGGTGAATTCTGCATGATGAAGTCCTGCGCCGCGCCCGGAACGCTAAACTCATAGGGGCCGTTGTAAACCACCGGGTGCTTTCCGGCGAAGTTGTCGAAGGGCGGCGGCGATGGAATCGTCCACTCGAGCGTCGTGGCCTCCCAGGGGTTCTCCGCCGCCTTCGCGCCCCTGAACATGCTCCAGAGAAGGTTGAAAAGGAAAATCAACTGCGCCCCGCCCGTAATAAACGCTGCGATGGAAATGAACTTGTGCACGGAAATCAGCGGCACCAGGAAATTGTCGATTAACTCCGAGTAGCGCCGCGGGTTTCCCTCCAGCCCCAGGTAGTGCATGGGCATGAAAATCGCGTAAACGCCCACGAAAGTGATCCAAAAGTGGATCTTTCCCAGCGTTGCGCTCATCATCCTGCCGAACATCTTGGGAAACCAGAAATAGGTCCCCGCAAAAATCCCGAAAATGGCAGCTACGCCCATGATCAGGTGGAAATGCGCAAGGACGAAATAAGTGTCATGAAAATAGAGATCGATGGGCGGCTGGCCCAGGAAGATGCCACTGAGGCCGCCGGTGACGAAAATCGAAACGAACCCAATGGCGAACAGCATGGGAGTGGAAAAGCGAATCTTGCCGCCGATCAACGTGCCAATCCAGTTGAATGTCTTGATGGCGGAGGGAACTGCAATCGCCATGGTGAGAACCGAGAAGGCAAACGCCGAATACGGGCTCATGCCGCTCACGAACATGTGGTGTCCCCAGACGGTAAAACCCAGAACGCCGATCGCCGACATGGCGTAAACCATGGCGCGATAGCCAAAAATCGGCTTGCGAGAGAATGTCGAAAGGATGTGTGAAGTCACGCCCATGCCGGGAAGGATGGCGATGTAAACCTCCGGGTGCCCGAAGAACCAGAACAGGTGTTGCCAAAGGAGCGGGGAGCCGCCGGAGTGCGGAATGATCTTGTCGCTTACGATCAGGCCGCTGGGCACGAAGAAACTGGTGCCACCGACTCGATCGAGCAGCAGCAGGACTCCCGCCGCCAGCAACACGGCAAACGAAAGCAGTCCCAAGATGGCGGTCAGAAACCATGCCCAGCAGGTGAGGGGAAGCTTCATCAGTGAGAGCCCACGGGCGCGAAGATCAAGTGTTGTAGCGATAAAGTTGATGGCGCCAAGCATCGACGCGACGCAGAATAAGGCGATGGAAACTATCCAAAGATTCTCACCCACCGCCATGCCGGGACCGGCAGCGCCGCCCACCGCGCTCAAGGGCGGATAGGAGGTCCAGCCCGCGATGGGCGGGCCATCCTGGATGAAGAAGGTAGCAAGCAATACGATGAAGGCTGAGAATGTGACCCAGAAAGAAAGCATGTTGAGCCGCGGGAAGGCCATGTCCTCAGCGCCGATCTGAATCGGCAGGAAATAGTTTCCGAAGCCGCTTTGCGGCGCCGTGGTCAGAACGAAGAAGACCATCAACGTGCCATGCATGGTCAGAAGCGAGAGATAGTATTCGGGCGAAATCACGCCGTGGGGCGCCCCGAGCGGAGAGAGCTTATCAAGCAGCGGGACGCTGGCTTGCGGCCAGACAAGGTGAAGACGCATCAAGAGCGAGAGGGTCAGGCCGACGAAAACCGAGACTAGAGCCAGCAGGTAATACTGAATCCCAATCACCTTGTGATCGAGGCTGAAGAGGTACTTCCGGATGAACCCCGTGGGCGCCTCGTGACGTTCAATCGCTTCCGCGTGTGGTTGTGCCATCAATGACCTCCCGCCTTTCTTACACCTAGGTCCGAGGCCCAAAGTCTGGACGCCCAAGGCCCGAGGCCCCGGCTCGCAAGCTACTGCCTCTTTACCTCGCTCATCAGCGCCATCAAGTTGTCTTCCGAATCTCGGAAGAACGTCATCCACAGATCATGGTCGGGCATTGTGGCGATCAAGTGCGGCTCGTCCTCAAAACGCACACCGCTCTGCTTCATCTGCGCATGGGCCGCCTGGATGTCGGGCACGGCAAAATACAGAACGGAGGAGGGGTGGTCGAACTCGGGTTTCTCCGGGCTATCGATCATCAGCCGCACTCCGCCGCAGTCGAAGAACGCGAGACCGGGAGGCGCCTTGAACAGCAGCTTGAGTCCGAGTGCATCCTGATAGAACGTACTCGCCCGCTCGACGTCGTGCGCCCTCACCTGAATCTGCCCCAACCGCAAAATTCCCACTCCCGCGTTGGCAATCTTCATAAGATTTACGTCCTCCCCAAGGAGTCAGAAGACAGAATCGAAAGTCGAAATTCGAAAACCGAAATTCGAAACTGGAAAATCGAAATTTGAAAATCGGGAAAGTGCGCAATGAGTCATTCCCGCGAAAGCCGGAATCTACGGCCTCATAGACCCCCGCCCTTCAGCACGCTCAGGGCAAGCTTCTCGCGGGGGTGACGTTGCGCAAAGCGAGTTTCGAATATCGACTTTCGAATTTCGGTTTTCGAGTTTCGACTTTCGAGTTTCCGCATCCTCCTGACTCCCGAATCCTGAATCCTGCTTTACTGCGCCTGCGCCATGCTCTGGAGCCACTTCTGGTAATCCTCCGGCTGCATCACGTTCAGGAAGGCCCGCATCTTGTAGTGGCCCAGGCCACACAACTCCGCGCAGGCAATCTCATACGTGCCAACTTTGGTGGCCGTAAAGTGGATAGGAATTTCCATCCCCGGAACCAAATCTTGCTTCAACCTGAGTTCGCGAACGAAGAACGAGTGGGTAACGTCCTTGGAGCGCAAGATGAGCTCCACCGGCTGATTAACTGGGATAGCGAGCGTGGCAGTAACGATGTCGTCTTTGGAATCCAAATCGCGATCGCGGTCGAGACCCAGAAAATTCCCCGTGGCGTCATCCACTTTATCCACGTGCACGGGACCGAACTTGCCATCGGGGCCGGGGTAGCGAAAGTACCAGGCGAATTGTTCTCCCCAAACCTCCACCCTCATTGATCCCGGCTGCGGTCCCATAAAGTGGACGAATGCCCAGATGTGGTAGCCCATCAGGTTCAGTCCGATGAAGATGATTGCGGCAGCAGTAGTCCAGGTGAGTTCGAGCTTGTTATTGCCGTGAGAATAGCCCGCTTTTCGCCCGTCTCGACGGTCGCGATAACGCCATACGGCATAGGCCAGGGCCAGTTGGGCGACCACAAAAATGGTCCCCGTGATGGCCAGCGTCAGCATGAACTGGTGGTCGATGGCGTGCCCGTAATTGGCCGTGATGTCAACGGGGAACCACCACGTCTTGGCCAAGAAAAAGTAGCCGGAGAGAAGGGTGATAAGGACTACCACCAGAGCAAGAGCCAGCCCCATAGGTCATCGCTCCTGTCGAAAATTCCCCGCCCCACCAAGCCGCAAGGTGAAGAACACACGCGGGTCAAATTTTGATCGAAAAGCCCTGTACAAACAGTGCGGAACTTTCCTTTAACTTAGATGAAAACTTCACCCCGTAAGGTTCGGGAAAAACAAAGTTCAGAACGTGTCCTTCCGATCCCGCAGTCGCGGGAGGGGAATCTCGCTCTGAGCTGTCATCCTGAGGAGTCCGCCATTCTTATTGGCGGACGACGAATGATCTCTGCGGTTCGCAGGCAACGTCCGCTGCCCGATCGTACAAAGGAACTGCAGGGATTCTTCGGCCCCCAAAGAACGGGGGCCTCAGAATGACAGGGGGCGCCGCGAGAGGCAGCGCCGCAAGACAGCTTAGCTTAGGTTTGCTTCCAATGTACTCAAGCAACCCCTCACCCGGCCCGCGTCCCGATGAAGTGCATCGGGATCACGGTCCACCCTCTCCCCAAGGGAGAGGGGTTCACTTCCGTGGGAGCTCGACCGTCGACTGTCGACTACTACGAAGGCGCCTTAAATGTGAAATCGGCAGTCTTTGTTTCCTTGGCTCCCACGGTCACATTCTGCTCTTGAGTTTGGCCCTGCCCGCCGCCAATGGCAGTCCAAGCCCCAATGGTGTAATCACCCGGCGGAAGGCCCTTAATTGTGTACGTGCCATCGCTGCCCGTCACGGCGTAGAAGGGAGTTTTCAGCACGCCAATGTGAGCGCGCATCCAGGGGTGCTGGTTGCACTTTGTCGGGATCATCACTTCTTCGCGCGTGAATTTCTGCTCGATAGGAGCGGCCCCCGGCGCCTGAGACATGTTCCATTCCCGGTTGTCTTTGGGCATGGGGTGTATGTTATGTGTGGTGGCGTCGCTGGAGACGATATTAAGCGTTTGCCCCACCATGAGGCCAAGCACATGCGGCTTGTACATGCAGCCGTCCTGGTCCAGGGTCACGGAATCTGAAGGGGGAGCGAAAACGTACTTTTCAGCCCCCGACTTCACGTACACGAAAACATTGGGCAACGTCCCATTGGAATTCACCTCATCATCTTCGGCGAAAACCGGGCCGCTGTGCTTCTGCACGCAAACGGGGTCCTGATCCATCATGATCCGGTAGGGCTTCGGTTTTGTTCCCTCGAATGAGACCTTGCCGGTGACTTCGCCCACCGTGGATTGGTCGATAGTGGTCGGCTGTGGCGCGGTGGTGGTTTCCGCAGGTTGCTCGGCGGTCTCTTCCGTCTTCTTGCTGCAAGCGACCAGGAACAGAGTCAATGCAGTCACAATTGAGATCGAAAGGATGATTCGTTTTTCCATTGTCATGACCTTTCCGCGCCCTTCGAGTGCGGCGCTGTGATTGAGCTAATGAACTTTACTGAGCCTGTAGGGGCGGTTCGCGAACCGCCCCTACGCCTGACTGAGGTTTGCGCCGGTTCTCCGTTGTTGAGGGTTTTGCCGAAGCCGGATTCAAATTGCTCCCGCTCATCTGGATGAGCCGTTGCTGCTCCTGAGGAGTCAACTCGAACAGGTAGCGAACCAACAGCTCCGCGTGGTCGCCGTCATAACCCTTGAATGTCGGCGGCGTAGGACCCGCGAAAACATAATGGTCCGCCTGAAGCTTGAACAAGCCTGACGGCATGGCCGTGCCGGGATCGATCAAAGCCGGGTCGAGGATCCAGTGGCGGGCCCAATCGGGCTTCAGCCGGTCGGCTGCCAGCAGGAAATTCGGCGCCGTCGCATACTGGTCGTGGGACGGAGACCCGATCGCATGACATTTCAAGCAAGGTGCTCCCGGGCTGGTAAACAGCGCCCTGGCCATGGCGATTTCCTGCTCCGTGAGCGGTTCTTGTTTCACAGGGATGTAAGGCATGGCTTGTTGTGACAGCGCCTGGAAGAACCTTACCAGCTTCCGAATCTCGATTGGAGAAAAATAAAAGGTTGGCATCCGCAGTCTCAAGTAGCTGCGCACGCCGTCGCGGTCGGTATCTTTCTCACTCAAGGCAGGGTTGGCAAGGAACCTGGCCAGCCACTCGGGGTTGACGCGCGCGCCTTCCGTCAGCAGGCGGGGCGGCAATTGGCCCTTGCCATCGGGCGTCTGGTACTGCGGCAAGTTCATTACCACGCTGCTTTGGCCAAGCGTGAACTGGTGGCAACCCATACAGTTGTATTTCTGGACGATCCACCAACCTTCCTGGATATCGCGGCGGTAATCTGCCGGGCGGTAGAAATACCGCTCGGGGTACTGCGATGTTACACTGCCGATCAGAAATGTGGTGAGATCTCGGATTTCACCCGGCTTGTTCTCAAAATCAAAATCCGGCATCTTCAGTTCTTCGCCTTCGGCCTTGATCATCCCCGCGTCGAAGAGCTCCGGCTTGGCCAGCTTGTGCTCGAAGAAGCCCTTATGACTGTACCAATCCTTCTCCTTGGCCTGCTTGATGAAGAGGGCGAAGTCCATCTGCTCGAGGGGCTTGCTCCCCTCCGCCGTTAATTCGGTCCCGATCCTTCCCTCATTCTCAAGGCCCGCAATCTCATGACAACCTGCGCAGCCGTAACGCCGGACGATCTCTTCTCCTTCGGCTTTCATCTTAGGGTCGTTGAGGTAAGGAGCCGGCGGATAACTGGATGGATCCTTCTCCTTCAGAGTCATGAGGTAACTGGCGATGTTCCGCGCCTCATCCCAGGAGAGGCGGAGATTCGGCATAGGGGTCATCTGCTCGACCAGCAGCTCGTGACCATCGTTCGGGCACTTGGAGTGGTCGAGGTCGAAGACGAAGGGCAGGCCATGTTTCTTGTAATCGTCCGCCGTCAGGTCACGTTTCTCATAAGGGCAGTAAGGACTCGTGCGCTGGCGAGGATCGTGAATCCAGCGCGACAGGTAATCGTAGTTATCCTTCTCTCCTACCCGGCTGAGATTGGCGGCGAACCACCCACCCACGGCATTCGACCCTTCGCCCACCGAGTGGCACGCCAGGCAACCGCGTGTCTGGAAGCTCTCCTTACCCTTCACAGGATCACCCCCAGGCTGCTGGGGGAGTTGCCCGTTAAGCCCGCTCTGCCAGATGAAGGCTGCCACGGCCGGCAGTTCATCCTCATCCAAGCGGAACCGCGGCATTTTCGTTGTGGGCCGGAAGGCATGAGGGTTGTCGAGCCAGACCGGAACCCACTCCGGCCGGAGCTTCATGCGGACCTCTTTGAGATCAGGCCCGACCTTCTTCATGTCTTGCATCAAGTTCTTGGCGCGAAGGTTTTGCAGGTCGATTTGCAGGTTGATCTTGCTGATGGAAACTTGAAGCTCGTTGGCCTTCAAATAGAGCTTCTGCGCGGTTTCGTTGTCAGGAGCCTGGTCACCCGCCAGGATGCTCTTTTGCACCTCCAGCTTTTCCTCCGCGCCCTGCCGCTCTAACTGTTCGATGGCGCGCTGGGTGGAAATCAGGTCTTCCGGCTCGGCGTCATATCGCTCGTAGCGATGACAACCCATGCAGCCCCGCCACTCGAACAGTTGCTTGCCCCGTGAGAGAGTCGGAGCATGGTCGAGCACCATGTCGCTTGCATGGCATTGCTGGCATCCGGCCTCGACATTTTCCATGGGATGGAGCGGCCAGAGCCAGTGCTCGTCGTGCCCATGGGCCTTTTCCACTCGGGCGATTTCCATGCCGTTGCCGTTGTGACAAGGCGTGCATCCGAATCGGTCCGGGTCGTGGATGCGGAGTAGTTCCGTGTCAGGATGAGATGTGAAGGCTGCGGACAGGGGGTCTTTCATTCCACCCATGTCCTTGCGAGTCATCACCACAGGCTCGCGGATTCCCACGTGGCAAGTCTCGCAGCGGTCCACAATCCCGGCGTCGGGGTTGTTGATCTGCTTGATCTCCACCTCAAAGTCTTCGTTCTTTTTCTGAAGACCCCGCAGAGCCTCGACCGTTAGCCCGTCAATGTGGTCTTTTACGTAAGAGTCAACCTGGTCCTGCAGCTCCGAAACAGGGTGAAGCAGGCTCGCCTTTTCGAGCAGGAGTTTTCCTTTTTCCTGCTGAAGATCGTTGAACTTGTCCTCGAGCGCCTCGAAAGTCAGCCGCAGATTTTCTTCCTTGGCGCCGGGCTGGGCAGGAGGAAGGGTCAACTCGAATGGCCCACTTTCGTATTTGTCGAGATCTTTCTGAAGCGATTGTTTGCTCCTGCGGCTGGAGGTGTGCTCAATAACATATATCTGTGAGCCGACGTAAGCTCGCGCGGTGGTGAGCATGTTGAGGAGCGCGGTGGTGCGTGCCTCCACCAGCGCCGCCTGGGCATCAAGATCCTTGACCTTGGGGGCCGTTTCCTTCTCCAAGTCCTCGAGTTTCTGCTTGAGCGCCAGGAAGTCCGGAGAGTTCTCAGTTGTCTTTTCCTTGGCGCGCTGAACAGGCAACTGCTTCCTCAGAAAGGCGCTGTACCGCTGGACAAATGCCCTCTGGTAAGCCTTCCAGGGTCGCAAGCCAAAGAATTCATCACAGAGAGACCACACCAGAGTAACGAGCAGGAGTACCGAGGCGAGGAGCAGGTACACCGCAAGGGACTGGCTTACGACCGGGTCTTTGTCCGGCGAGTCAGGCAAGCCGTACCTCCTGGAGTTGACGGCGATTAGACCTTAGACGTTGAACCATGGAGTAACCCAGATGTACTTGATCCGGAACAAATGGCGAATCAGGATCTTGATCGGTAACAGCAGCATCATGATCAAAAAGACTTGCATGGTTGCATACTGAAGGAAACTCATGCGCGCATAGACTTTCCGGTTGAAGGCCGTGGCCGTAACGATCTTGTGAAGCCCGAAGCCCGCGGCGGCAAAATACAGTCCCATCGCCATCGCACCCAAAAGGATTTTCCCCCACATGGCGCTTATGCCAAAAAGGTCGGGGAGGTCGCGGTTCACCTCGAACACCACACGGCTTGGATCCCAGGTCTGCCCCGGCCAGAACCACATCCATCCCGGGCCGCGGATAAAGGTGCCGATGACCACCATCAGTAGCCACAGGAGCATGAACCCCACACAGAACGTCCCGATGGCGAATTTCCTCTGCTTCAGCGTGTAGTAGCCGGAGCCCAGCGGATTGGCGTCGATATAAGGGATAATCATCAGTCCGATAATAATAAGTGTCGGCATCACCACACCGGCAATCCAGGGATCGAAGTAGACCAGCATCTCCTGGAGGCCCAGGAAGTACCAGGGCGCCTTGGCGGGGTTCATGGTCAGGTTGGGGTTGGAAAGCTCCTCGAGCGGGGCATTGAGCGTCAGCGACCAGACCATCAGAATGACGGTCAGGATAATCGCCGCCAGGAATTCAATCCGCATCAGGTAAGGCCAGGTTTGCACTTCCCGCGCCCAACCGGGCATCCAGGGCTGCGTCTTGCGGTGATGCGTCTTGGCAAGTTGCGGGTCAGCTTCAAGCTGCGCAATCAATCGATCGTTGGCACGCGCCTGCCGAATAGCATACCAAGTGTAGAAAGGTACCAGAAAGAGGATGGCGACAATGGGCACATTATCGGGAGCGGAGATTATTTCCCAGAGTTGACGCCAGTCCATTTACGAACCTTTTTCGAGTCGAGAGTCGAGGTAAAGGGGTGAAGGGTAAAAGGTAAAGGATAAAGGGTAAAAGTTTAGCTTTTCGTTATCCTTCAATTTCTTACCCTGCCCTTTATCCTTTACCTTTTACCCTTTACCCTTTACCCTTTTTACTTTTCTTCGACTTTCGACTCCTCGACTGCCTTTCAAAACTTTCTTTCCGGCTTTATCTCGGACTCCAGCATCATCGGGGCCGGCCCGGAGATTCCACCGTCTTTCCTCACTCGCCAGAAGTGCACGCCCATGAAAGTCGCGGCAATAAGAGGAATGGCGAGGCAATGCCAGATATAGGCTCGAAGCAAGGCGTTGGCGTCCACAATCGAGCCGCCCAGCAAGGCGAAGCGCACATCATTGTATGCGGTCATTCCGAGTTGCGGCCCAAAAGGCCCCTCGTGCCCCAGCAGCGGTGTGGCCCGCGCCATATTGGTTCCCACCGTGACCGCCCAAAACCCTAACTGGTCGTCAGGCAGCAGGTAGCCGGTGAAGGAAAGCAGCAGCGTCAGCACCAGCAGGACCACCCCTACGCACCAGTTGAATTCGCGCGGCTTCTTATACGAGCCGGTCAGGAAAACCCTGAACATGTGCAGCCAGACCGCGATGATCATCAGGTGTGCGGCCCAGCGGTGCATATTCCTGAGCAGCCTGCCGAACGGAACGTCGTTCATCAGATAGACGATGTCACGATAGGCCTGCCCCTTGGAGGGGTGGTAATAGAACATCAGCAGCACGCCCGTGATGGTCAGCACAAGGAAGAGATAAAACGTCATGCCGCCCATGCCCCAGGTGTAGTTGTACCGCACGGCGTCGCGGTTGATCTTGGCGGGATGAAGGTGGAAGAAGACGTTGGTGAGGACGCTCAGGGCCCGGCTGCGTTCGCTCTCGTCGTGCTTGACGCGGAAGATCGACTTGTAGAGCTGGGTCTTTTTTGGCTTCTTGAGGGTCTCGAGGTCTTCTTTTGCCTTTTCCTTGAGAACTTTGACGTCCTCCCGGACTTCCTCGAGTACGCCGGCAAGACCTCTCTTTTCGGTGTTCTCGTTCGGCTCGTTAGCCATCCACCTCTCCGTTCAAGTGGTTAGTGGCTAGTGGCTGGTCACTAACCAACCGCACTAATCACTAACCACTCCCCTTCACACTAGCCACTGCCCTTACACGGTTATAAAAGCGCCGGGATCATCAAAGTCGTCTGGGCCGCCCTGGCTCTTGAACCAGGAATACAACCGGCTGGTATCCACCACGATCTGTCCTTCGGACCCCAGCTCCACGTGGGCGCGATCCATGGGCCGCGGTGCGGGCCCTTCAAAGTTGACCCCTTCGGGTGTGTAACCGCTCCCGTGGCAAGGGCATTTGAACTTGTTCTCGGCCGGCTTCCAATCCGGCGTGCAACCCAGGTGCGTGCACTTGGCAAAAATGCAGAAAAGACGGGGAGGCTCTTTGACCACCCAAATTCGGTAGGCCTGCTTGTATTTCTCATTGACCCCGATCTGGAAGTCCGAAGGATAACCGATGACGTGTACTGTCTCCGGCTCAAAAAGGACACGCGGGAAGAAGAAACGCAGGAACATCAGGAAATTGGCGATGACGAATCCCCACACGCAACTCCAGATGAACCGCCGTCGCGTCTTCCCTGAGTCAGGAATCTCTTGAGCGGAGCTGCTTGCAGGTTTGGGTGGAGCGGCTGGCTTTGCCCCAGGCTTAGGGGGAGTGGCAACAGCACTAGCCCCTGCAGCCTTCGCTGAGGTCGTAGAAGGCGCACCGTCCGCATTCGCCATGCTCGAAGCTCCTCTAATTACGGGGTAGGAGAGAGATTTGTTTTCCAGCCAAGCCCAAAAACCCAATATAAATGAAAGCTGAAGCACGTGTCAACGTCTGGTAACAACAAATCGCGAAGAAATCAAGAGTTGACGCAGATCAAGAGAAACCTGCCTGATATATCGCAGCGTGATTTGGTTCCCAGCGGAGGGTTTGGCAAGAACTCCCCTCCCACCGCGGCAGGAGGGGAGCCAGCGCGAAGTGAGCTAGGCAGGGACTCCCCTCCTCTAGAATTTGGCCTTTTGGGGTCGCTCTTTCGCTTCGTTTGAGTTTTTTTGCATACTCTTGGGACATTTTTCGGCCCCTTTTGCACGCCTTTTGGGTTCGTTTTTTGGGTACTTTTGTTGATTCTAAAGGACTTCGTCGGTTCGTTCCGTTAATATTAACATCTTTTGTGAACTTCCTGCGCGTCTCTGGAACATTTGCCGCGGCCTTGCTGGAGCACTCTGTCGCCGGAATTGGCATCGGCCTGACCAGCCGAGGATCTTCGCTAATGAAAATCAGTCCTACCTCCCTGGCTTCGCAGGGCCGGTGAGGGCTGTAACCTCGCAAGCTCCGGACGGCCTCTTCGTCAAGGTCCATGTTAGTAGGCTACCTTAGGGCCGCGCATTTGTCAAGACCTTCGCAGTCTGTGGTCCCGCCAGGGCGTGAAGCACAAGGTCGGCAAGGGCCCGAATGAATGTCGGCGAACCATTCAAGCCCGTCGTGACATGAAAACCTTGGATGCCAAGACGCTCGGCTAACTCACGAGCTTCGATATTGATTTCGTAAAGCGTTTCGACGTGGTCGGAGACGAAAGAAATCGGCACCACCAGAACTCGCTCGCTTCCGTTTGAGGCAAGAGCCTGAAGAGCCGCGTGGAGGGAGGGACCCAGCCATCGGCCCGGACCGGAACGACTCTGGTAGCAAAGGCTGTGCGGGTTCGGCCACGCCCCCCGCTCCATTACCAATCTCACGGTGGCTTCAATCTGTGCCTGGTAGGGATCGCCGGACTTGATAATGGTCTCCGGTACTCCGTGGGCGCTGAAAAGCAAATGGACATCTGAAGGGAGGCGCAGGGCAGATCCATTCGTCTGCCGAGACTGCTCGAGACCTTCGTTCACACGCTCGACGATCGCTTCAATGTAAAGAGGGTGGGTGTGGTAGTCGCGGACGATTCTTACATCGACAGGGTGGCCGGGTGAGAAGTTGCGCTCCCACTCTTTCAGACTGCTGCCGGTGGTGACGACGGAGAATTGGGGATACAAAGGCAGCAGCACAAGCCTCCGGACTTGATGATTCAGGACTTGGCGGACAGCCTCTTCGGTTAGTGGATGCCAGTAACGCATGGCTACGAAAACATGCGCGTCGAGAGAATTGCGCAACTCGCCTTCGAGCCTGCGGGCCTGAAGTTCCGTCAGTTCGCGGAGGGGAGACCTGCCGCCAATCCGGGCATAGTGTTTTTGGACTCGCCTGGCACGCCGCGACGAAACAAGTCGAGCCAGAGGCTCGCGGGCCAGCCGAGCAAACGGGAAGTCGATGATATCGGGATCGCAGAAGAGGTTATAGAGGAAAGGCTCGACCGCCTCAAGGGAGTCCGGGCCGCCCAACTGGAAGAGGACTACCCCTACCCTACTTCTGCTTTCTGCCTTAATTGGACTCACTTTGCGCCCTTAGTCCCTGCACTGTAATATCCTACACAGGCCGGTAGTAGCACCGCAAGTGCTGACCAAGCCTTGACCATCCTAGCGGGTGCGTCTTATGATGTACGAGTTATAACTTGTGAAATGACCCTGGCTCTGCTGGGAGGGAAGTATCATGGCACGCCCTATAGAAGCTACTCCGATTTTGAAGGGAAAGGATGCAGATGCGCTTCTGCGCAGGGCCGGAAGTGTCGTTGTCACGAAAAAACACATCTCTTTCCTAAAGACCGCTGCCCTTCAAAGCAAGAAGGCCGAGAAAGACAGATAGAGACTCAGTGCGGAAGAATTCATACTTGTTCATTTCATCCGAATAGGGGATTCGTGTGCGTGAAGACTTTCCCGTACATCGAAAAAAACCAGAGCTGATCTGGATTTTCAGGCGTTTTGCGAGGGATCGAGATGAAGAGGGATTTAAGCAGTTCCTCACTGAGAAACTGGGCATGGACTCTGATGAGGAGAGGTACGCCGTCGCGATGAGCGCTTTTTGGAATCTCGTGAGGTCATTTGAGCATGAACCTCATCGATAGCTTCTAGCCGTTTTTTCCTTTGTGCCGCTGGAAGCTGGTTGAGATGTGCCTCGATAACTTTGTAGAGTTTTTCAAGAGCTGCATCAACCGAATCAACACTGGGGGCAGACGAACCTTTTGACATCATTAGCACCAAGGATTTCGATGTTCCGGCCCTCCTCCCTCTCGGGGTGAGAGCCTCTTTCCCGAACTTTCAAACGCTGTCGTCCTGTAGTCTACTCCACCGCTTTAGCTCGTAGCCGCATTTCACAAGCAGCTTGGGATAGAATAAGTCCACTCGTTAGGATTGTCAAGCAATCTTAGCGTGCGTTTTAAGCATGCGGTTTGAGCATCTAGCTGTTCAGCAACTGAACACCTCACGACTCCTTCTAATAAACGTGGAGTGCAGTAATGTACTCTTACGACTTCTGGCACGTTGCCCCGGTATTCAACTCTCTTACCGCTTGACGAGCCTCCTTATGACTTGGTATAAAGAAATGGGGCATGATAATTACAAAAAAGGCTTGGGCTTTAGCGCTCTCGCTCCTTCTTTCCCTCGTTCCAGGTGTGTCGCTGTTGGCTCAGAAAGGCCAGCACGCGGGGTGGTGCGCTTCCTCGGCCTTTTGCTGCTGCAAGAACTGCCCAATGCATTCGTCACATTCCTCGATGCCTGAACGCTGCCCGATGTCCAAGGCACCCCAGTCGCGTTCCATGATGACGTGTACCTGCGGTATTTCGCAGGATCCCCCGGCATCTGTATTGACCACTTCAGTTCGCTTAATCTTTGACCTGCCCGGGTCCGATGAGCCCGCGGAGCTGGACTCATCTCCTTACCGTCAAGTGGCCAAATCAGTTGCACCAGAAGATGCTTTTATCCCCCCACCGGATCAACCTCCACGGACCCTCTAGCCCCCATTTCTCACCAAAGTTGAACGGGTTTCTTTGCGCGGCCGGAAGGGCGGGGCTTTAGCCCCGCCGCAAAGGTGGCCTTCTCTCCTCTGGCCGTCTCGCGCCCGGCACAGCTCGCCGCGGCGAGTTGTGCCGGGCGCGAGACAAGGGAATTATTGGCAAGGTTCTGAAACGGCGGGGCTAAAGCCCCGCCCTTCCTCGCCCCGGTGAGAAATCCGAATTAGCAACTCGCTGTCCCCCAAGTTCTGCGCGGGTTGTTGTGTTTTCGAGGAGGTTAGACATGCGTCCACGGCATGCCTTTTTTGCCGTTGCGTTAGTCCTGTTGTCAGCACCGCAGTTCTACGCCACAGTTCCTGCAAGTGTTCGCGGTATCGTTCATGATCCGACCCACCGCCCTATCCCGGGCGCGCAGGTGACCCTTCGCGCTCCCGCTTCAGAATGGACCCAAACAGCGCAGTCGAATGGTGACGGCGAATTTCAGTTCGACGCCGTCCCAGTGGGGGACTATGAGGTCTCGGTGAGTGCCCCAAACTTTGCGCCCTCTCGGCAACAAATCACCGTGACCTCAGGCAAGGGTCCGATTTTCCATTTCCAACTGGAGATCGCGGGGCTCAAACAAACGGTGGAGGTCTCGGGCGCGGTCAGCAGACTCAACACGCAGTCCTCCACTGTCCAAACCGCGGTCTCGCCGCAGGAAATTGTGCAGACTCCGGGCGCGGATCAGACGAACAGCCTGGCCATGATTACCGATTACGTGCCTGGCGCCTACGTGGTGCACGACATGCTTCATATGCGAGGCGGCCACCAGGTGAACTGGTTCTTCGACGGCATTCCCGTGATCAATACCAACATCGCCGCCAACGTGGCGCCTTTGATTAACCCCAAGAACGTGGAATCACTGGAAGTCCAGCGAGGCGGCTACTCGAGCGAGTATGGAGACCGCACCTACGGCTTTTTCAACGTCATAACGCCTTCGGGGTTCGAGCGCAACAACGACGCCGAGTTGGTTACTTCCTATGGCAACTTCCACACCACAGATGACCAGCTTAACCTTGGTGGACACACGGAGCGCTTTGCCTATTACGCCAGCTTGGATGGCAACCGCTCTGACTTAGGCCTGGGCACGCCCACCTCGGCTGTGATTCACGACCAAGTGGGCGGACTGGGCGGGTTCCTTTCCCTTTTGTATAACTCCTCTCCGCAAGACCAGGTGCGGTGGATTGCCTCCCTGCGCGGTGACCATTATCAAATCCCGAACACGCCTGGCGGCCAGGCGGCCGGCATTCGCGATCTCGATCTCGAACGAGATTACTTAGTGGGTTTTCAGTGGGTTCATACCACGCGCGGCGGATTGCTGTTCTCCCTCTCTCCTTATCTCCACTTCAACGACGCGCACTATGTGGGCGGGCAAGGGGATACGCCGATCGTCCTGGACGACAATAGCCGCTCAACTTATGTGGGGGCACGTGCTCTGCTTTTGGCGCAAAAGAAAAGGCACAACGCTCGAACCGGCCTCGAGGTCTGGGCTCAACACGATAACACCTTCTTTGGCTTGACGGCGAATCCGGGCGGCCAAGTGGTTCAACAGCAGGAGCGCCATTGGGCGAATACGGAGTCTCTCTTCGTGGAGGACCAGTACAGGGCGACTTCCTGGCTGACCGTGGACGCCGGCGTCCGGCTGACGCATTATGGTGGGCTGCTCAGCGAGAATGCCGCCGCCCCTCGGCTGGGTGGCGGCATTCGTCTGCCACGTCTCCATTGGATTGTGCGGGGTTACTACGCGTACTATTATCAGCCTCCGCCGCTCGAGAGCCTTTCCGGTCCTCTGCTGCAATTTGCCCTGAATCAGGGTTTTGGTTTTGTTCCGCTGCAGGGCGAACGGGACATCCAACACGATATCGGTTTGACCATTCCATTTCGCGGCTGGGCGGTTGAGGTGGATAACTTCCACACCAATGCTCGCAACTTTCTGGACCATGATGTGATCGGCAATTCCGGCATCTTTATACCGTTGACCGATCTGGCCGCGCTCATTAACGGATCGGAGGTCACGGTGCGCTCACCGGAAATCCTTGGCCATGCTCAACTACGGATTGCCTATTCGAACCAACTGGCCGAGGGTCTGGGGCCGATCACGGGAGGCTTGATCGAGTTCGCGCCCACAAGTTATTTCTTGCTCGACCACGACCAGCGCAACACTTTGAGCACCGTCCTCTCCCTCAGACTGCCTCGCCGCTTTTGGGCCACCCCCACCGTTAACTTCGGGTCAGGCTTCTTGAACGGCGATGGCCCGGCACATCTGCCGCCCCACACCACGGTTGGCCTTGCCCTGGGCAAGTACTTCGGAGAGAAATGGTCGGTCTCCCTGAACGCGGTTAACTTGGCTAATAACCGCTTTATGTTGGATGACAGCAATACTTTCGGGGGCACACACTTTGTGAACCCGCGCCAGATTTACGGCGAGCTGCGCTACCGGTTCCACTTTTGATTGGTATGGAATCGCCAGCGGCTGAGGGGCAAAGAACAAAAATGAAACCAGAAACTAGAAATCAGAAAGCAGAAAAACGGAACATTCTCGGGCGTGCTGCGTATGACTAAACCAGAGGACATTGCGGAGGTTCGCCGATGGTCAAATTCTTCCTCTGGTGTATACTCTTGGTTCTTTGCTGGCCGCTGGCGTTGCTGGCCTTGGTTCTGTACCCGTTGGTCTGGTTATTGCTTTTGCCCTTCCGCCTCGTAGGCATCGCGGTGGGAGGGGTCTTTGAGCTGCTTGCCGCAATCATCACCTTGCCGGCGCGCGTCCTGCGCTGGCCGCGCCAGGCCTGAGGCGTACAACGCGTTCGGGCGACCTCCCCGTCCACAGTGCCGTCACCTCATGCTGCAACTCGCCCCCGGCTCGCGTCCCAGACCACTCTCATCCCGCGCTTCAGGGCGACGTTTCCGATCCAGGAAGCGCGCGCCGCCTCGATGCCCACTTGGATGTTGGCATTGGGAGTCTTGCGACTGCGCACGCACTCGAGGAAGTTATTGACGTTGTCAATCGTGCCCGTGATCCAGTGCGGCCAACTCCTCTGCTGGGTGCCCGTCTGGACAATGCGCTTGCTTTCCTCGACGGCAGGCTCTTCCGAATTGAGAAAGATAGGGCCGCCCAGCCTCATCGGGTCACCATTCAACGCAGGCTTACTGTGACCAGCGGGTGGGTTTGCGGTCCCAGCGGTGAGGCCGCAACCTCGCGAAAAGCTCGCCCGGGAGAGGCCCAGCGTTGCAGGCGGCGACATTTGCCTCCACATGCTTGACCCTGCGCATTCCGGGAATGATGGCGCTGACCGTGGGATTGTTGAGGATGAAGCGCAGAGCCATCTCCGGCATGCTCATGCTGCTGGGAATAAGGGGCCGGAGCGCCTCGGCGCGTGCCACGCTGGCCTTGAGGTTCTCCGCAACGAAGTAGCTGTTGCGCCAATCACCTTTCGGCCATTTGCTGTCCAACGTGAGGGCCCCCGTGAGCGTTCCTTCATCAAAAGGGACGCGGGCGATCACCGCAACGTCGTGCGCGGCACAGGCCGGGAAAAGTTGGTCCTCGGGGTTCTGGTCGAAAATGTTGTAGACCACTTGCACGGAATCAATCAGCCCGGATTGAACCGCCCGCACGCCATTCCAGGGTTCCCAGCGGTTGATGCTGATGCCCAGGGCATGAATCAGCCCTTGGCGGCGCAGATCATCTACCTTCTTCACCCACCGCTCGTCATCCAGCCAGGCATCCTCCCACACGTGAAACTGCACGAGGTCGAAACTATTCAGGCCCGCGTTCCCGAGGCTTCGATGGATATATTCCTCGATGTGATCGGGCGGAAAGCAATCGTCCAAAGTGTATTCACGCCGGCTAGGCCACTTGAAATTCTTGGGGGGAACTTTGGTGGCTGTATAGAGCTTCTTGCCCGGGTGGTTGCCAACCAGCCATCCCAACAACGCCTCGCTGTGACCCTGCCCATAGGCCCAAGCCGTATCAAAGAAGTTGCAGCCCAGCTCAACGGACCGTTGCAGGGCTTGCTTGGATTCATCATCGTTGGAGCCTGTCCAGCCTCCCATTCCCCACATGCCATAGCCGAGTTCGCTCACCATCCACCCGGCTCGCCCGAACCTTCTGTAGTTCATCAATATCCTCCCTCCGGGTTTGTAGGGCCGGGGCAATTCAGAATTCAAGATTCAGAACTGCCCCTGCCTACTAGCCGCGAATGCCGAGGTTCTGCATCAAGCGGTTGGTCTCCCGATAAGCTTCCGTGACCCAGTTAACGATCTTTTCCGGCTGGGGCGAATACTCCAGCTCAATGCTTATCGTGCCATCATAACCCAGGTTTTTCAGTTGCTGGAGGTAGGGGGTGAAGTTCACAGTCCCCCGTCCCGGGGGCAAATCGCCGTGGACCTTGCCGTCGCAGTCGGAGAAGTGCACGTGAGCAATGCGCCCCTGGAGGTTTGGAATGGACTCTGGGAGCGAGTTCGAGAGCGCCAGGTGCGAGATGTCGAGGTTGGCGCGCACGGCCCGATGGTCCACATCCTTCAGGAACTGATCCATCTTTTCCAAGGTGTTAACAATGGAGAGCTTGAAGGGCTCGAGTTCGATCGCGACCTCCACACCCAGTGTCGCCGCGTATTCACCGAGCGCCCTGACGTTGTCGACGGCGAACTGCCATTGGGCCTTGGGCGGAATGACCTCCTGCTGCCAGATGTACTCGCCCACCACCAGCAGCATATTCTTGGCCTCGAGTTCATAGACGAAGTCGAGATGGGCTTTGCAGCGGCTAACTTGGAACCGCTGTTCCGAGGGGCGGAAGTCCGCGATGCCCAGCGCGACACAACACACAGAGATGACGGGCAGGCCGACTTCCCGGCAGGTGTCCTTGATCAACCGCCGCTCCTTGATGTCAATGTCCAAGGGGTCGGCGGAGATATCAATGGTGTCGAATCCGATCTCTTTGGTTTTGCGGATGCCTTCGGCGGTGGTGACGGAGGTCCCCAGCCAAGCTGAATTGATGAGTCCGAGTTTCATGATGACTCCTTCTCGCGTTCAATGCCGCACAATAGTTGGGTTTTTAGGCACTTTTTTGGCTTTGATTTGGCTTTGTTTGCACTCAAAAACCAGTTCGTTTTTGGCCTCCAAGAAGGCTAAGTCCTTTGTTTTCACTAGATCGGTAGGTTCGTTCCGTCAAAATAGTATCTTTTTCCCATTTCCTGCCGGTTTTCTCCGTCCGCTGGCTCGATTTCGAAATCGTTTTCCGCGCCCGCTTGCCCGCGCTCTCTTGCGACAACTCAGATAGGCTACCACGTCTTGGTTCTCGTGTCAAGAGGAAAGTGCAGGAGTCAAAAGTTAAGATGAATACGTTTCTTCTACCCTTACAGGCCGATGTTCTTCGATGGATTTATAGCAAGCCTCGACCAGCGCCATGGTTTTGAGGTTATCGCGGCCGCTGATCACCGGCTCGGTGCCCTTGGCAAGCGCATCCAGCAACTGGCCCATGGTGCCCTCGAAAGCGTCCGGAAACCACGCTTCTTTCCAGCGCGGCGAAAACCAGCATCCGGGCTCTTGCCTGGTGCTGAAATCGATCGTGCTGGGGGTGCGGTTCGGGTAGGCAGGCCAGCCGATGGTCCCCTGCGCCATCCCTTCCGTACCCTCCACCCTCCATTTGATGTACAGGTCCGGCGGCGCACCTTCCCGCGCCGGACCCGCCCACACATCGTCCCAGGCGGTGGCGCGGAAGCCGCCCGCATACTCGAGAATGTAAAGCACCACGCCATCCACGTGCTCCGAGGGAGTCCGGGGATCTTTTCGCGCGCTGACGTAAACGCTATCAGGCTCACCAAACAAGTAGCGGAAGCTGTCGAGGTGGTGGATGCTCATGTTCAGCAAGGTCAAGTGAGTGTAAGCGAGCTGCCAGGGCTTCCAGTGTGGTATGGCGCGCATTTCGATGCTGGCCAGGACCGGTTCACCCAGATAACCACGCTTCAGCAGGGTCTTGAGGGCGCGCATGGAATGGTCGTAGCGCATGTTCTGGTTGACGGCAAGCGTGATGCCCGCCTGCTCGCAGAGGCGCACAATCTCCCTGGAATCTGCATAGTTCATGGCCAGCGGCTTCTGCGCCAGAATGCCTTTGAGGTGACACGAGTGTTTCACGGCCTCGCGCACGATCATCAACTGCTTGTCCGGTGGCACGGCGATGTCTACGACTTCGATCGAGGGGGCAGCCAACAATTCCTGGTACGTGCTGTACACCTTGGGTATTCCACGTGCCTGTGCCACTTGCTCGGACTCCTCCGGAGACGCGGAGGTGATGGCAACGACCTTGTAACCGGCGTGGCCATAGGCCACCAAGTGGCATTCACTCATAATGAACCCCGCGCCAATGGCTCCAATCCGGTAATCCTTCCGCTTCGGCGCCGGAGCGACATGTTCGAGATCAAGGTTGATGCTCATTATTCCTGCTCCAATCTGCGCAATCAGGTCAGGTGTCAGGTGCCAGGTGTGAGGTGCCAGGGAAATCGGAGGGAGTAGGGAGTCGGGAATCGGGGTTCTTCCCAACTCCCCATTCCCGATTCCCTACTCCCGGTTCGCTCTGCTCAGCCCCTGCTGGCACCTGGCACCTGAAACCCGTCCTCCCAGTCCCAGGCCCCTAGCACCTGGCACCTGAAACCTGTTGGCGGCGGCAAGTATATCGCCGCAGGTGAATAAGCCGCAACCCGAACCGTGATTCACGGCAGACATGAGAATTCCCCTGCGAATTGTGTCACGGCCCAAACAACGAGCTTGACCCGGTCGGCCTGCGGCGGTACATTCACCCCCTCGGGTCGTACCGTTACGCATACTGCGGCGCGCTTCTTCCTGCCGCGAAAATCACGCCTCCGCTCTCGAAGGGGAGGTGGTTTCACATGGCAATAATTCGAAGCCGTCAAACACGACGGGAGATGTTATCCGGTATGTCAAAGCTTGCAGGCGCCACGCTCCTCAGCCGGCGACTGCTCCTGGCGGGCAATGAAGCAAGCGCGGCCCACTACGCTCCCAAGCTCTCAGTCGAGGTTTACATTTGGATCCAGCATCTCGCATCCAAGAAAAAGACCTTGGCCGAAGGTGTGGATTGTTGTGTGGACGTGCATCGGGCCTATCGCGGCGGTCAGGAAGTGATGACGTTCATTCGGGAAACGGGCCACCGGCTCGTGGAACTGCATCTGCGCAATTCCAGACAGGGTGCTTGGACGGAGGACTTTGGCCCAGGCGACATTGATTATCAGAAGGTCGCCGATTACCTGCGCGGAATTACTTTCAAGGGATACTTGGTAGTCGAACTGGCCTACGAGAAGGACACCCAAATCACTCGCTCTGTCGAGGAAGACCTCCGCTTGAGCCGCCAGTACGCTGAAAAGATCTTTGCTCTCCCGGCTTCCGCCTGAAGGGCTGCACTGTGGATCGTCAATGGAATCGAAGCTGGGCAAACCCGAGCTGATCAGCATCGTCGTTCCCCTCCTCAACGAGTCCGAGAGCCTGGAGGAACTGGCAAACGCCCTGCTCACCGTGGCTGCGACGCACGGGCTTTACCTCGAGGTGATTTTCGTGGACGACGGCAGCCGGGATGGCTCCTGGGATAAGATTCGCCGGTTCGCCACCGCCGACCCACGTATTCGCGGCATTCGCTTCCGGCGCAACTTTGGCAAGGCCGCCCGCACTCGCCGCGGGGTTCGATGCCGCGCTGGGGCAGGTGGTGCTCCAGATGGATGCAGATTTGCAGGACGACCCCGCTGAAATTCCAAATTTCTTGGCCAAGCTGGAGGAAGGATTCGACGTCGTTAATGGCTGGAAGCGGGTCAGGAGAGACCCCAGGCACAAGGTCTGGCCCAGCCGCGTGTTCAACTGGCTCGTCAGTCGCCTGACGGGCCTTAAGCTGCACGACCATAATTGCGGGCTCAAGTGCTTTCGCGCCGAGGTGGTCAAGGAGCTGCATCTCTACGGAGAGTTGCACCGCTTCATCCCCGTGATGGCCCATGCCCGCGGATACCGCGTCGCGGAGCTGCCCGTCGAGCATCATCCCAGGCGCTACGGACGATCGAAGTACAGATTCCATCGTTTTGTTAAGGGTTTCCTGGATCTCCTCACCATGGTTTTCCTTACTGTCTTCGGCGAGCGTCCGCTTCATCTGCTGGGCGGGATCGGTCTCCCCGCCTTCTTGCTCGGAGCGGCCGGGCTCTCCTACCTTGCGGTGTGCTGGGTGCTGGCGCGCTTTAGGGTGCCTGGCTTTGGGCCCATTGGGACCCGGCCTCTGCTGATCTATTCTCTCGCCTGCCTCATCATTGGGTTTCAAATGCTCGCCATCGGATTTCTCGGTGAACTGGTCGCTTCTCAGAACATGCGGAATGAGCACAAGTACAGCATTGCAGAACTTACTCCACCCACTCGGGGGAACGGGAGATGAACGTTCTGACACAACTCAACGCGCAAAACGACCCTTTTGCCGAAAGGAGGCGCCTGGACTTCATATTGATTGCCTTGACCGCAGGGGCTGTGCTCGGCTTGATTTTCCTGGCACGCGCCGAACGGAACCTGCAAGGTGTGATCCTTCCCATGCACAGCGTCAACGATCGCTCGCGATGGGCGACGGTCTACAGCCTCGCGGAACGAGGCACCTACGACATCGATGAAACACCCTGGCCTAGTACGATTGACCGGGTCCGGCTCAATGGCCACTACTATTCCTCCAAGCCTCCCCTGTTGCCGACTTTACTCGCCAGCGAGTACCTGCTCCTGAAGAAACTGAGCTTCGGCCGGCTGAGTTTTCGCAGTAGCCCCCAAAGTGTCATCCGCATTATCGTCGCCACCATAAATCTGCCGCCGCTAGTCTTCTTTCTGGTTCTCTTCTCGCGCCTCCTCGACCGGCTCGCCCCTGATCCCTGGATTCGAGCCTACGCCATGGCGGCAGCGGGGCTGGGAACATTCTTGACGGGTTTCAGCATCACGCTGAACAACCACACCATCGCAGCCTTCAGCTCGTTCTTCGCGCTCTATTCTGCTTTCCTGATTTGGTGCGAGGGGCAGCGCGGGTGGCGGCTCTTTGCCCTGGCAGGGTTCTTTGCAGGATTTGCCGCGGTGAACGAATTCCCGGCCACTGCCTTCCTGGTGGCGCTGGGCGCCGGCCTGGCCTGGAAGGCGCGGCGGCAGACTTTGACTTGGTTTCTCCCCCTTGCGCTGGTCCCTATCGCCGCACATTTCTCGACGAACTACTTGGTCACCGGAGACCTTAGACCCGCTTACACGCATAAGTCAGCCTACGTATTTCCCGGCTCCTATTGGTTGATTGATCCGGCATCAGGCCGGCTGGTGGGCAGTGAGGTCGATCCCGCAAGCGGAAAGCCGACGGGGCAAATCGGCAAGGGAATCGACAACATGTATGAACCCTGGCCCGTGTACCTGTTCCACATGCTGGTCGGACATCACGGGATTCTCTCACTCTCCCCGATTTTCATCTTCACCCTGATGGGGGTCTGGAGTTCCCTCCGGTCCCGAGGAAGCCCGCTACGCGCCTTCGCGGCGCTTGCTGCCTTCCTCACATTGTTGTTGCTCGTCTTCTATACTTTCTTCGCGGGTAATCGGAACTACGGCGGGACGTGCTGCGGCCTGCGCTGGTTTTTCTGGCTGATCCCTTTATGGCTGCTGCTGCTTCCGGAGGGGCTGCGGGGAAAAACCGCTCACCGCTGGTTCCGCGGCATGGCCCTGGCCTTTTTGCTCATATCCGCAATCTCGGTCTTCTACTGCGCCCGTAATCCCTGGTCGCGGCCCTGGCTCCAACAATACCTCGATTACAAGCAATGGATTAAGTATTGATGGAGTTGAGCGGCCGGGTCATCCAAAAGATCGATAGGAGGAGCGGCAAGGACGTGTTGCGTCATTCCGATCCTGGCGAGCCGGTGTATCCGGCGCCACTGCGAAGCGGTGAACAGTGAGTCGTCCCGCCGGTGGAATCGAACCTAACCGAGATGACTAAGTGAAGCTGACCTTGACGTCCTCGCGGTCCGCTTCGGCCACTTGGAAGAGAGCATGGGGCTGGAGGCCCATAAGCCCGGCGACGAGATTTGCGGGAATCTGGGCGATGCGGATGTTGAAAGCGTTCACATCCTCGTTGTAAGAACTGCGTTGCGCTGCAATCTTGGTTTCCAGTTCCGTGATGCGGCCCTGGAGCTGCATGAAGCTGGTGTTGGCTTTCAAGTCGGGGTATTTCTCAGCCACCGCAAACAAAGTCTTGAGCGCCCCGCTCACCATGTTATCCGCCTGGGCCTTTTCCGCCGGCGTGGTGGCGCGCATAAAGGCCGTGCGGGCCTCGGTGACGGCTTGCAAGGTTTTCTGCTCGTACTGCATGTAACCCTTGCAGGTCTCGATCAATTTGGGAAGCTCGTCGTGGCGCTGCTTGAGCAAGACATCGATATTGGAGAATGACCGGTCGATATTGTTCTTGAATGTCACGAGGCTGTTGTAAAGGCCCACAAAATACATGATGAAGGCGATGACGATGATTGCCAGCACCGCCAGCACCGCGAGCCCAACAATCAATCCACCCAGAAACAATGCAAGTGCCATAGCGGACTCCTTTCGCTCCCCTCAGCCTGAATACAGCCTATCATGCGAATCAACCAACCGAGTGTTCCCACCTACAACATACCACCTACTGACCGAGCTTCACTTCCACGTCGCGGCGGTCTTCCTCTGTCACCTTGAACAGGTCTTTGCGTTGCAAGCTCATCATGCCCGCAATAAAGACATCCGGCAGTTGCTGGATTCGGATGTTGTAAGTGTTCACGTCGTCATTAAAGAACTCGCGGCGGTCGGCAATCTTTTCTTCCAGTTCGGATATCCGGTTCTGGAGCTGCATGAAATCATTGTTGGCCTTCAGCTCGGGATAGTTCTCTGCGACCGCAAATAGCGATTTCAATGCGCCAGTTATGAGGTTATCAGCCTGGGCCTTCTCCGCCACCGTGTTCGCTCTCATGAAGGCAGTACGGGCTTCGGTAATGAGCTGAAAGGTTTTCTGCTCGTACTGCATGTAGCCTTTGCAGGTCTCGATCAGTTTGGGGAGTTCGTCGTGACGTTGCTTGAGCAGGACGTCAATGTTGGCCCACGCCTTGTCAATGTCATTCCGCAGGCGCACTAGGCTGTTGTAAATAGTGATGAAATAGACGAAGACTCCCACCACCACCAGGACCACAACCAATCCAATCAGGATCGCAACTCCCATCTCATTGTTCCCCTTCGATAATCTCTCGTCACTGCCTTACAGCCAGCCGAGCCTGAATAGCAGAATGGCCAAACACGCGACCGCGAGCGCTCCCCCGCCGAAAATATGAAGGGCTGCACGATTTCGCAGCGTGCTCTCGATTTCCTTTTCACTTCGCCAAGAGATCAAAAACGTGGGCTCATTCTGCCCCTTCACGATCATGTTCCGGTCGTGTTCGTCCTGGGGATTGGGGTTCTCAACGCAAGTCCCGGTGACGTCGTACCAATGTTCAGGAACGATGCAATACTCGCTCAAGCGATAACGGTGTTCTGAACCCATCCCCAGACTTAGGGAGCCTCGTCCCAGGCCTGAGAGAAGACTCCCTCCGTCAACAGAGAAAGTGGTGTGGGCCGTCGAAACCACCGACTCTGCGTAATTGAGCAGGTCAGAGTCAGAAACCCCGGAGTCGGTGGTCAGGCTGGAGTCTCGAGTTCCGCCGAATAGGCGTCCCAACGAAGCCCCAACGTCCGGTCCTGTTTCGCGTTTCGTGGTCAGAATCAAATCGTATTCGGCCCCATGAGCATCGACCAAAACCTTACCCGTTGCGTCCTCGAGGTAGAACCGGACGCCTTCGGCGTCGGCCGCCGCATGGGACCAGTGCCCGCCACTCTTATCTCTCACCCACCTCTCAATATCAACTTTGTAGAAAAAGCATGGCGTGCCAGTGATGGGGCTGGTCACGCGTTGCTCACCCGTGGCCTTCCCGTGGACGTGGACAAGTCCCATGGGGACGCTACGAATCGGCATTTCGGGAGTATCCTCCACCACGCGGAACTCCCGATAGTCGTGAAACCCCTTGAAGAACCAGAACAGACCGGCGCCGAACCCCACCACAATCGCAACCTCGAGATTCGTGCTATGAGAAGACATAGGGCCCCGTTATTTTCTCGCCCATCCTACTCATGGGTTCGGAAGAAGTCTAGCAGGTTTTTGACGGACTACCCAAGGGGGCAAAGGTTGAGTATGATGAGAACCTATTTCCCGTCTGGTTTCAGCTTTGATCTGGAAAAGAGCCGCTCAGAATGATGGGCGGAAAGTTGACGGCTGAACGGTGAAAGACAAAAGATGCAGCCCTTTCGCGTGCTCGAGCACACGGCCGACATCGGCTTCGAGGCGTTTGGGGCCACGCGCAAGGAAGTGTTTGCGAATGCGGCCCGCGCCCTGATGCATTTGATGGTGGATCTGGAATCGATTGTGCCCCAGGAAAAATTGTCGCTGCGCGCAGAAGCTTCCGATATGCCCAACCTGCTGGTAAACTGGTTAAGCGAAATCTTGTATCTCTTCGACGCGGAGGGCTGGCTGTTCCGCGACTTCGAGGTTGAGGACCTCACGGATCACTCACTGGGGGCCATGGCGCGAGGTGAGAAGTTCGACCGGACGCGGCATCAAGCCAAATTGCTGGTGAAAGCCATAACTTACCATCAGCTTGATTTGGGGGAAACAGCGCAGGGCTGGCGTGCACAGGTGTATGTGGACATTTAGGAAGAGTCGAAAGTTGAGAGTCGAAGAGTCGAGGGTTGGCAGTTCATACGCGGCTATTTGGAATCTTTTGCCAAGCACCCGCCTCCTGACACTTTTCTGCACATGCCTTCTGCTTACTACCTTCTGCCTACTGCCTTCGGCTTACTGTCCGGCTGCCGGCTGGCTCTATAAGGTCCAGGAAGTGAAGCCGAATGTCTTCGTATGGGTTGCGGATGATGTTCTAGACCTGGACGGAGACCCTCAGTTCGACCGCGCGGGGACGGCGGGATTCATCATCACCCCGGAGGGCGTGATCGTGGTGAATACAACCAATAGCCCTTTTCACGGCCGCGAATTGCTTTATGAGATCCGGCATCACTCCGAGTTGCCTGTGAGGGACGTTATCGACACCAATTCCAGCGGCGAGCAGATCCTGGGCAACGAAGTCTTCACGGAGCAGCAAGCCACCCTGATTTCATCGGCGAAAACGCGGGAAGAGATCCTCAACTACCGGCAACTACTGGCACGGCGTCTGGCCGGCGAAGAAGACAAATGGAAACTGCAAATCCGCATGCGCGGCTTCCACATCACAGTTCCCACCGAAACCTTCGGCCATGAAATGTCGCTGCGGCTGGGCGGGCAGGAGGTTAAGCTGCTATGCCTGCTCAAGAATGGCTCTGGAGATGACGCGGTTGTTTATCTGCCGGCGGCAAAGGTCTTGTTCCTCGGTGAGCTATTTCAGAACGACTACTTCCCCCGCATCGATTCAAGGACGCTCCCTGAGTGGATCGACGTCCTGCGACAGGTCGAGGGGTGGGACGTGGAAGTTTACGTCCCCGGTCATGGCGCGCCTGGCGGGAAGAAGGAGCTTGCAGAGTTCCGGCAGTTTCTGGAATGGTTCGGAAAAGAAGTTGAGACGCGTTTCCAGGAAGGAAAATCCATAAGCGAAGTGAAGCGTGAAATAGGTCCCCTGTTGGAGAAATATAAGTGGCACGCACCGGAGCTGGTTTCGGACGACCTGGAGGCCGTTTACAAGCAAATGGTGAAAACACAGCCATCTAAAGGAGCAGCCCCGCAACCGACCGCCCAAGCTCCCCTGGGAGTACATCCCTCTATTCAGCCGTAGCAAAAGGTGCCGGATTGGTTGCCTGTCATTCCGAGCGAAGCGAGGAATCTCGCTCTGGGCTCTTCCAAGACAAAGGATCGGAGCGAGATTCCTCGCTTCGCTCGGAATGACAGGTAAACGACAGTCGATCGACTTCACTCGGTCACAACCAACAGCTCCAGGAGGAGCATAGCAACGGAATGTTCGAGACGGGAAGTCTGCTGGTGCGCAGTCACCTGAGTTTTTCGTACTCTTCCTTAGCTTGTTTCAGGATGGGAATGTCGGGGTCGGCGTCTTTCCAGAGGGCGAGAAAATCCTGGTACGCGGTACGGGCCTTTGTCGTTTCGCCCTGAAGCGCGTAAGCGCGTCCCAGCCCCAGCCGTGCCAGTGCGTAAACCGGACTCAAGGGCTCTATGCCGCGATGGTCCAGGATCTTCTGGTACTCGGCAGCGGCCTTTGCTCCCTCCTGCGCGCGCCGGAAGGCTTCCCCGCGAACGTACATGGGCCCGTAATCCGTGAGGTCGTAAGGGCTGGCAGGCTCCAACAGCGTAATAGCTCGCGTGGGGTTGTTATGCTGGATCTCAATAATCGCCCGCACTATGGGAATGGAGAGATTGTTGAGCAGAGTGTCCAAGGGGGAATCTTTCGCCAACTCGTCGATGAGTTTCTGAGCCCGATTGGTGTCTCCGCATAGCGCTAGCGCGGTCGCTAATGTCATCTTCGTGTCCCTGTCCACTGGGGAGGTGAGAGCTTCTGTCGCCTTTTGGTGAGCCTCTTGGATATTGCCAAGGGCGGCCTCCAAAACAATCTCCCCCGCTCGCGCATTAGCCGCCGCCTCTTTGAGGCCTTGGCGCTCGAGCAGATTGGCCGCGCGTGTGACGGTCTCGTGAGCCCTCTGCATTTTCCCCAACGCGTACTCAGCCTGCGCCGCGAGAAAGAGTCCATACCCTTCCTCCTGGTTTCCGGCCGCCCACGCTATCTCGCGCTGCATGCCGGCGGCGTCGCCCCGGATGAAGGCAATATCATAGAGCACCGAGTGGATACCCTCAGAGCCGACATTCTGCGCGATGGCCTGCTCCGCAATAGCCTTCGCCTCATCGTAGCGATCGAGCTTTTCGTAAGCGCCTGCAACATCCTGGTAGGCGAAGCGATCCTTCGCGTCCAGGCGCATCGCTTCGCTGGCGTTGGTCAAGGCCTTCTCATACTGCCCGATCGCACCGTACCGGATCGCCACGTTGTCGCGGGGAACAGTGTCGCGAGGGTAGGCTTCTTTCCACGACTCATAGACTTCAATGGCCTTGTCAAGCTGCCCCGTTACCACCTCATAGTAATGCGCGGAGATGTATAACTTCTCCCGTTCGCTCGTCCTCTCTTTCAGCTCAAACGCCTTCTTCAGGCAATCCGAAGCCTGCCCCCTATCCGACAGGTTGCCATAGACCACGCCCAGCGTGGCATACGCCATGGCGAAATTGGGGTCCAGTTCGATGGAGCGTTTCAGATGCGGCATGGCTTTGTCTTCGGCCATCTTCAGGTGCTCGGCTTGTCCAAGGCTGAAAGCTTTCAGCGCCTCGAGCGACGAGGTGGTGGCTTCCACGAGAGGAGTTGCGAACTTTTGAACCGAGCCGAGGGACTCGCCGAGTTTGCGCCGCAGGCTGAAGGCGGCGCGGTCCAGCGCCTTCAGCACCTGCTCTTTGCTTTCGGCCTCGATCTGCTCCCGGGCCAGCGCGTCACCTGTCTGCGCGTTGACGGCTGTCAGGGTGATCACGTAGTGGCTGCCCAGGCTCGAGATGGAGCCTGTCAGCATCGCCTTGACTCCCGCGCGCAGGCAAATCTCACGAGCCACATCATTCGAGACTCGTTCATCGGGAGAACGGCCCATGTAGCGCAAAGCATCACGCAACCGAGATTCCGGGAGGATGTTCAGATAAGGGGATTGATCGAGTTGTACTGTGAGCGCCTCTTTCAGCGTCCCGTCGAAAACAGACTCGCCGGTGGTGTTAACGAAATCCGCCACCACGATGGAATCCCGCTCGGTCAGAGCCGGCGTTCGCCGGAAGTGCAACAAGGCTCCGACCAAGGCGATCAGCGCCACCACCGCTGCGGCGGCGATCACCCAGTTCCGGCGCGACTTGGCTCGGCTCGGCGTAACCGATTCAACCGCACCCGATGGGGCCCGGGCAGCTACCGCAATCTGGCTGCTCACTTCTTGGGTGGGAGTCATGGCCGCCGCGGCAACCGAGGCCGAGCGGCCCGAATCCGTATCGCGCTTGAGGCGTTTCAGATCGCTTCGCATCTCGGAGGCGCTCTGATAGCGCATCTCCCGGTCCTTTTCCAGCGCCTTGCTGATGATTCGTTCCAGTTCATCCGGCAGGTCGGGATTCGAGCGCAGCGGGGAGGGTGGCGCTTTGTGGAGGATGTTGTCGAAAATGGCAGCCGAGGTGGTTCCCGAGAAAGCAGGACGGCCGGTGGCCATCTCGTAGAGAACCAACCCGAAGGAGAAAAGGTCGGTGCGCGGGTCGAGTTCCTGGCCCAGCGCCTGCTCGGGTGACATGTAGGCCACCGTACCCATCGCTGTCCCAGGGCTGGTCAGATGTTCATCGGGAGTTCCCAGCGTGGGCATACCTGTTGCGCCGACAGCTTCAGCCACCGCCTTCGGCTGCGCGGCCAGCTTGGCTAAGCCGAAGTCCAGAATCTTCGCCTGCCCGCGCTCGGTGACGAAAATGTTCGCAGGCTTGATGTCCCGATGCACAATGCCCTTCGCGTGCGCTGCATCGAGCGCGTCGGCGAGCTGGATACCGAGGTCCAGGATTTCGTCCACCGTAAACGGCTTTGCCGCAATTCGGTGCTTCAGCGTCTGGCCTTCCAGTAACTGCATCACAATGAAAGGCTGACCTTCGTGTTCGCCGATGTCATAAATCGTGCAAATGTGCGCATGGTCGAGAGCCGAGGCTGCTCGAGCTTCCCTTTGAAAGCGCTCCAGGGCTTGACGGTCTTTGGCAAGCTCTTGCGGCAGGAACTTGAGGGCCACGAAACGACCGAGACGGGTGTCTTCGGCCTTGTACACCACACCCATCCCGCCAACGCCCAGCTTCTCAATTATACGGTAGTGCCCGAAAGTGCGGCCAATCATGGGAAGCAACCTAGCTTTGAAAGCGCATCTTAGCCCGCACGCCGGGGCAAGTCAATGGGACGCATCGAGAGCTGTTCACATCAGGGGTGTTCAGGAAACTCCTTCCCAATTCGTTCCGGCGTGACCCCCTCACCTGTCCGCCTAGGCGGACACCCTCTGTCGCCGCGGCGGCCGATCCCCCGCAGGCCGAGTTTTCCCGCATATTCGGCCAATCAGGCATGCGGTAGTTGGCCACAAACGTCCGCGCCTTATTGGAAGCGCTGGATAGCAAATAGGGAACAGCCAATCCACTTGGGCTTACTATGCCCGACCTGTGCGAGTTACCACCTGGACTTGTCAGCCATCGCTCCGCCGCGTGTTGGGCCGCTTTTGGACGAATCGTCGCCGACTTCTCCAGAATTTCAGATTGACCCTGCGGAATAATCGGTAAACACATCGCAACTTCGCGGGGCCTCTCTGATTGCAGTTCTTGCCTGCTCTTTCAATCTAAGCCCACAGGAAACTGTTTCAGCAAAGGCTGACTCGATCCCTGTCACCGACGCTTTGATTTGGCTGCACGTGCAGTCTATAATAGTTTCCCGCGGGGCGAGATTGCCAATCATGCATAACCATTCATCCATGATCGGCCAGACGGTTTCCCACTATCGCGTGCTGGAGAAGCTCGGTGGCGGGGGGATGGGTGTCGTTTATAGGGCGGAAGATACTCGCCTCCACCGCTTTGTCGCACTCAAATTCCTGCCTGAGGCCGTCGCCAAAGATCCCCAGGCATTGGCGCGTTTCCAGCACGAAGCGCAATCTGCCTCAGCCCTGAATCATCCCAATATCTGCACGATACACGACATCGGCGAATACGCAGGCCAGGCGTTCATGGCCATGGAGTACTTGGATGGCGTGACGCTGAAGCACCAGATTCAGGGCCGGCCAATTGAGTTAGAACGACTCCTGGAGATCGCCATCGAGATCACTGATGCCCTTGATGCAGCTCACAGCCAGGGTATCATCCATCGTGACATCAAAGCGGCGAACATCTTTATAACCAAACGGGGACACACCAAGGTGCTAGACTTCGGCTTGGCCAAGGCCACAGCGGCGGGCAGCCCTTCCGGTCAGGGTGCAGGTTTGGATACTCTAACCGCAGCCGCCGTGGAGGAGCCGCATCTGACCAGCCCGGGGACAGCGCTGGGGACGGTGGCCTATATGTCGCCGGAGCAGGTGCGGGCCAAGGAACTGGATGCCCGCAGTGATTTGTTCTCCTTCGGTGTGGTGTTGTACGAGATGGCGACAGGGATGTTGCCCTTTCGCGGTGATACCTCAGGCGTCATCTTTGCGGCTATCTTAAACCGTGCACCTGTGCCTCCGGTTCGACTGAATCCCGAGTGTCCCCCCGAACTCGAACGAATTATCCACAAGGCTCTGGAGAAGGACCGCCAGTTGCGGTACCAGACCGCCGCAGAATTGCGCGCCGACCTGAAGCGCCTGAAGCGTGATACGGATTCCGGTCGCACGGGGGCGACCGCTGTTTTACTGGGTGGTGTCGAGGAGGTTCGCGAAACCCGCCCGCCTCTTCGATGGCGCACCTGGGCAGCGATATTCGGCGGCGCTTTCATCGCCATCACGGCAATTCTCGGGTATCTTCTAACGCGCCCTCTGCCCCCACCGCGCGTGCTGCGAACCGTCCAGCTCACCAACACCAACCGGCCGAAAAGCGGTTTGGTCACTGACGGCACGCGGCTCTATTTCCTAGACAACCAGTTGGGCCCTGCCCAAACCTCCGTGACCGGTGGTGAGACGGTACCCATACCGACCTCATTAATATTGGGGGACCTTGGCTGGCGCTACTTGTACGATATCTCACCAGACGGATCGCAACTTCTGCTGCCTACTTTCCTAAATGAATCAACCCCCGAGGCGCCCCTCTGGACTCTTTCTGTGCTGGGCGGCTCGCCTCGCCGATTAGGCAACCTCGAAGGTCACAGCGCGGCGTGGTCGCCGGACGGAAACAGGATTGCCTACTCCAAGGGGAACGAGATATTCCTGGCCAAGAGCGATGGGAGCGAACCACGGCGGCTCTTGACAACGACTGGAACGTCTGGCGACCTCCGCTGGTCGCCCGACGGAACGATCCTGCGCTTTACCGTGAACGATCCCCAAACCAATAACCACTCCATCTGGCAAGCTTCATCCGACGGCGGCAATCTTCATCCCCTGCTTCCGGGTTGGAACAACCCACCCAACGAATGCTGTGGCAACTGGACGCCGGACGGAAGGTATTTCGTCTTCCAGGCGGTACGCGAGGGGACGGCAAACGTCTGGGCCCTGCGCGAAAACGGTGGCCTTTTCCGGTCCACCCGCCATGAGCCCATGCAGTTGACGATGGCGCTGATGAATATCGGTGACCCCGTCCCGAGCCGAGATGGCAAGAGGCTCTTCGTCGAAGGCTGGCAGCCCCGGGCGGAATTGGTGCGCTACGATGCGAAATCAGGACAGTTCGCGCCTTACCTTTCGGGAATCTCGGCGATGGGACTCGACTTCTCTCGTGATGGAGAGTGGTTCGCCTACAATAACTACGCCGATGGCACCATGTGGCGAAGTAAGGTGGACGGAACCCAAAAGCTCCAACTTACTTTCCCGCCCATGCAGGCCAACCTGCCTCGATGGTCCCCGGATGGCAAGCAGATCGCTTTCTTTGGTCATCCGCCCGGCGAACCCTGGCAAATCTATGTTGTTCCCGCCGCTGGAGGTTTACCCCAACTGATCTGTCGCCGTGAAACTAACCTGGCCGACCCCAACTGGTCGCCAGACGGCAAATCGCTGATCTTCGGAGGGAACGGGCTTAGCAATCAGGGGTCAGCGGTCTACGTGCTGGATATGAAAACGCGAAACGTCTCGAAACTGCCCGGGTCCGATGGCCTGTTTTCTCCCCGCTGGTCTCCAAACGGACGCTACGTAGTGGCCATTACGCTGGATTCTCTCAAGCTCGCGCTTTTTGATTTCACGACTCAGAAATGGACTGAGGTCGCCAAAGCCAAGGGTTTCTTAGGCTATCCGAATTGGTCCCGAGACGGGCACTATTTGTATTTTCTCGGGATTCTCGAGAAGGAAGAGGGCTACTTCCGCGTGCAAATCAGCGACCGCAAACTGGAGCAAGTCCTCAGCTTGAAAGGGTTTCAGCAGGCCGTAGGAGCCTTCGGAAACTGGAGCGGCCTCGCCCCGGACGAATCTCCGCTGTTTGTCCGCGACGCCAGCATCCAGGAAATCTACGCCCTCGACTGGGAAGCGCCTTGAGGGCGTGTCCCAGCGCTCCGCAGCCGGAGTCTCAGTCACCTGTGTAAAGGCGGGGCATCCGGTGACCGGGAAGTTGATCCGAGCGGTGGAGAGAGGACGATCGTGGCCCGACAAAACTTCGACCGGTCCAACAATGCCTTCGAACTCGACCTGCACGGATGCTCGATGGAAGAAGGCCGCAGCCTGGCTGGGCACCGGATCCGCGAGTGCTTTCGCTATGGCATCGAAGAATTGCGCATCATCTACGGCTCGGCAGAGCGTGCCGAGGGGACGCTGCGCCAGGCTGTTGAAGAAGCGATTCGCGAGGCGAGCAGTTGCGTAGCCGCCTGCTCTTTTCGCGACTCGTACGGCATGTTCGCGGCGGAGAAAGAGTCCACCGAGGTGAGGGTCACACTGGCGCCCAACCCGCGCCCCCAAGCTCAGGACCGGAAGATGGTATTCGTCGCCTTCACGTCACGGTACGACACCGAGCGCCATCGACAGGAGCCGTATTATCCGTTGCGTCCCAGCAGCAGAAACTAGGTTTAGAGTCGAAGCTCTCCAGGATGTCGGCGCGCATTTAAAAACGTAGAAATTTGAACAGAGGCCGGTTGCCTGGGCGCAGGTGAAGAATCAGGTTTTCGAGTTTGAGGAGTTGGTGGCGGGAGCGGGGTGAAGAGGCACTTTGGTGCGC
>Ga0208937_1000177_pt1 | contig 59318 bp, 68 predicted proteins | sample June2015DPH_11_5_FD_184705 | JGI IMG/M metagenome (GOLD analysis project Ga0208937, IMG submission 184705) | Peatland microbial communities from SPRUCE experiment site at the Marcell Experimental Forest, Minnesota, USA - June2015DPH_11_40... | ecosystem: Environmental > Terrestrial > Soil >... | reverse complement strand
ATGCTACCGTACCGTCAAGGTGGAGATTCGGCGTCAAGAACAGAAGCTTTGTGAGGTTTTCCCCTGGCAAAGGGGTCCCCAAAACCATTTTTTGCCCGTGGTGGCCAAGGCTGCTGCATAATCTCGGATAAGAGCGGCCACTATAAGCCCCGGGGCAGTAAAAGGCGATGGATACCAGGCGCTCCCCGAATTGATTCTGCCGGTTCAGCACCCTGAAGAAAGAACAGGTTTGCACGTTACCTCCTGTCGAAAAGTCGTTTAAGCCGCCGCCCCGATTAGCAGGGTTTGACAGACGTCGTGATCGGTCATCAGCCACCACCAGGGCCCCCCGCAATAAGCGCAGGCCCAGCATTGGCAGACTTCAAGATTCCGGGAGACCGGCCCCTTATACCAGGGCTCTTCTGGCCACATCGGGCAGGTATCGGTGATCCGGTCCCAGTGCTTGCAGTTGTGGCACCCGTACCGCACCTCCTCGCCGGCGCCACCGGGCAGGCTAAAATAATTTTGAGCCTCCATTCAGCTTGCCTCCAATCGGGATATTGAGCTTGGCGCTCTTTAAGGGTTAGGATCTCCGCCAGAATTCCTAACCCCGATAACAGAGCCAAATTCAACGTTAAAAGTCCTTGTTTCACGCTTCCCCAACCCGGCCGCTTGAATCACCCCCGCCGTTTCCCATCCCTTTCCTTCCTGGAGTTTCCGTCGCTCCACCACCTCCAGGCCGCTTTCGCTCAGGGTCAGTACTCCGGCTTCCTTGATTCCGCACATCTCCGGGTCAGCCATGCGCTCGGCTTTTAGGGGGCCGATCCCCAGGGTTCTTTTCGGTAAACCCACAAACCCGCAAGCGTTCAGGTTCATCACCCGAGTGCTCAGTCCTCGGTGGATATCCGGTGACCACCATCCTACCTGGAGGGACAGATTCGATCTGATCACCAGGAGGGGCCTCGGGTAGGCTGGCAAATTCACCTGCGCCCCATTTGCAGTTTCGACTTTTTATAAGAGTCCAGGATTGCTATCTCCTCTCTGATTGGCCGGGTCTGGTCTTCGTCTTCTGGGGTTTTTTTACTGGCCGCCATGCCCACTTTCTCGGCCACCCGACCTGATGTAATCTTATAATACTATTGCCCCACCCCCTTTGTTGTTGCTATGTAATATTGAGTTATTCATTATTTATCGTGTTTTATTTTTATCTTATTATATTACGCACTTATGTAAACTTGTTTTTTCTCACAATCGAAGGTTTATTCTCACAATCCTAAGTAATGGTTAGCATTATTATTAGCGTTACTACTAAATCTGGACAAACTTCACCGCTCCCAATTATTATTGGTATCATTATTATTATTTGGTGTTGGGGGAAGTTACGTTATAGCTGTTGGCTAAATAACGTGCAGCGCCATATCGAACTCCTTATAAATCAATCCTTCCTGGCTGGGCTGGAAGCAGAGCATCTCGCAGAGCCAGGTGTCCCGGGAGACCTTGCGTTTTTCCGAAATGGCGTCCTCGATGCTGTAAAAGCCGTCGGCCTGTTTCGCCTTCCCCTGGCAGTCCTCCCACAACTCGCAGACTGTGCACTCCCGGCCGACGCACTTCTCCATGACGTCGAAGACGCACCACTTATAAATCTTGTAGCCGCTCTGGACCGCCTCGGAGATGACCCGGTTCATCAGGCCGTAAGCCTTGTGCATGGTCGAATAAATCTGGACGCTGGCCTTGATGTTCTTCTTGGTCTTGGGGATCAGCAAGGCGGCCTCGTAGATCTTGTCCTCGAACTCGTCCACCTCGTCCAACTTGAGCTTCTGCGGGTGCGGACCGCGCACTGACTTAGAAGAAGCCGTCAGAATATTGATGTTCGATTTGTTGACCAGCGCCGTCTGCGCCGCCAGCATTTCGCCCCGGAGCAGGTAACGGAAATCATCGGTCGCCAGTCCCCAGCCGTCGCCCCCTCCCGTCAGGTGCTGGTACATCTTCTTGCTTTGCTCCAGGGAGCCGCCCAGGATCTTCGTGGCGCAGTCGCTTTTGAAGACCGTATCCAACCAGGTGGACAAGGCGCCCAAGAGGGTCTTGCCGCCGCCGCGGTTGGCCCAGCAGACCGAGTCCTGGACCTCTTCAAAGAAGCTGTCCACGATATATTCCGCAGGCGGCGTGTGCTCCGGGCAGACCTGGGCCTGGGGCACCCTCAGACCCCAAAAGGTCCTGATAAATCGCAGTAGTTCCTCAGGTCCCTTGAACCCATGGCGCCGATGGTGCTCGATCAAATCCCGTCTTAAAAGATCGAGGTCTAAATCTGCGCCCTGGCCGGTCATGCGGGGCCCCTGTAAAGATCAGAAAGTTTCAACCTCTGTATTTTTTTCGATCTTCTCCTGCACCATTTCCAGCAGGGCATAGGCGGCTTCCCGGATTTTGTCGTCCTCCAGGGGGAGGCCGGTGATCTTGAGCTGCTCTGGAACCTTATCCAGGAGCCCGGCACCCTGAAGGAATTTGATGTATTTTTCCTTGAGGGCTATAAGGTTTCTCATGCATGCGACTTTCACGAATGGGTTGGTGGCCAGCCGATAGGCCCGCCATTCCATGCGCATTGCCTGCTCAAAACTTCTGATTTCCCGCCCCAGAAATTCCGCCTGGTCCACCGTCTTGGAGAGGGCCCGGTCGAAGGCTTTGCCGTCTTCTTTGTCCTGACGCACCATGCGTTCGGAAATCCCGTATATCGCAGCTATTTCAGATACTTTCAAGCCGGTGTCAAAGAGGTCCTGAATCTCTCTGATACGCTGCTGTCGGCGCTTGGAAATAGGCGGAATTTCCGGTTTCGACTGGGGGGTTTCGGAAGCTGTCATTTTCCACCTTGCCAGCCGGCGAAGAAATAGCGGAGCCCGTCCGGCCCGTGGTGCGCCCCCTTGCCGGGCTCATGCTTTTCGTAGTGACTCATCTCCACCAGCAGGTCCCGGGGGCAGAAGCGGGAAAAGACCAGGCCGGCCGCCCCCTTGGTCATCCTGGCGGTCTTGAGCCATTGTTTGACGATCTCATGGCCCCAGGCCACGGACTGGCGGGGCCCGGCGATCTCTACCCCAAAAGCCAGGGAATAGGCCCGGAGCATATCCGGGGCCGACGGATCGCCCCAGCCCCCGGTAAGCCGGCCGTAGCCTCGCGCCTGATGGAGTTTCAGAGCAATCCTGGCGTTTTCGTCCGGAGTCCTGAGTACCTGGTAATGGGCGAAGAGAACGATCACCCGCTCCCATTTCCGATCCGGCTGAATCCAGAGGGTGACGTTGGGATTCCTGAAGCCCTTGTCGATCCCCAGAAAGACGTCGCAGTCGGGGTTGTAATATGGGTCCGGGGTCATTTCTTCAGATCTCCCGGCTTGATCCCGAACTGGTTTAGGAGTTGGCCGGCCGCCTCTTTTTTCAGGACGCTGTCGGCTAAATGATTCAAGGTGCCGTCCGGCAAGATGATCTCATTGCCCTTCAAGACTTTCCAGCCTTCCATGACCAGAAGAGCGTCCACCTGAGCCAGTTCCGCCCACTCCCGGAAATCCACCCTGGTTTTCTGCCAGAGAGTTTCCAGGTCCACCTGCTGGCCTGGGGGAGGGGGTTCCGGGAGCTGCCGCTTAACCTTGGGCCAGGCTGCGGCCAGGCGCAGGAGAACGGGGTCACGGACCATAAGGGCCACACCCTGGTAGTTTTCGGCGGCCCGGTGGATCAGGAGGGCATCTTGCCAGCTCATTGAATCTTCTCCAGGATTTTATCGGCCAGCCGGCGCCAGCCTATCCAAACGGGAAGAACCATCTTCCCCCACCTGGTCTCATGCTCAACACCGAAAAGCGCCAGCGTCAAAATCCAGCCCAAAACTAAAGCCGGGGCAAAATAGTCGGGAATGCGGCCCCGGTAGACCAGGGTATCTCTATTGCTTGTCTGAGGTGCCATTCGCCCCCTCCACCTTGATCATCTGCTCCAGCCCGACCCTGGCCAATTCCAGGAGTTTCAGGAAAGCCGCGGCGCTGTTCTTGATCTGGCAGCGTTTCTTGATCCTGACCACCAGGTCGAAAAAGGAGTCGTAGGTGCTCAGGTTGGCCAGGTAAACCACGTCGGACGAGAAGGCCACCGCCGTTTCCTTGAGCAGCTCATCGAGGCTCTCGATTTCTTCGGGCAGGAACATGAAATTCGCCAGCTTATATTGCAGGCGCTGCTCGGAGATGGCGGCGAACTTGATTCCCTCCAGGCTCTTGATCGTCTCCGAATCCAGTCCGGCGTAAAGCCTGGCCTGGACGTTCTTGATGCTCTCCCACAGCTCTTTCAGGATCACCAGGTCGTCCTGGCCACAGATGGCGTTATGGGAGAGCTGGATCCCCAGCTTCTCGTCGTCGGTCTTCTCATCGGCCACCACCATCACCAGAATCTGGTCCAGGCCGGCCTGCCGGGCCGCCATGGTGCGGTGGTTGCCGGAGAGCACCAGGAGCTTGCCGCCCTTCTCCCGGTAGCAGAGGGGCAGGGAAGAGAGATTGCCGTCCTTCTTGACGTTCTCCACCAGGGACTGGAATTGCTCGGCCTTCATGTACCGGGCGTTCTTATCCAGGAGATGCAATTCTCCCGGGTGCGCCAGTTCCAGGCGATAGGGGAATAGGCCCGCCAGCTTCTCGTTGAGCAGGGTCAGGACTTCTCGTATTTCTTCAGCCATAAGGGGATAACCTCGTTTAGGTTGCGGATGCCCATCTCGGTTGAGTAAACCAGCTTGCCCTCGTCTCGCCGGGCCAGCTTAAACAGGCCCCGGTACTTCATGGACACCGGCTTGTCGGTGAACACCATGGTGGTGCAGGAGGGCAGTTCCGCCAGGAGCTTTTCCTCCATCATGCGGCGAATCTCCCTGGTCTGAATCACCAGGAGCAGGAGCTTCGCCAGCCTTCGGTAGCGGGTGGAATTGACCACGAAGTCGGCCAGGAGGTAAACATCCCCCCGCCCCTGCATCCTGGCAAAGATCAGAAAGCCGAAGACCTTCCCGTCCACGGCCACCGCGAATGGAGCTTCGCCATCCGCCGGAATCCCTACACCCTTGGACAGGTAAACGTCCCGGTAGTAATTGACCACGGCGTTGCTGCTGGGGGTTATGGTGAGCTTGGAGGCCGGGGTGATCTCGTCCTGATCCGATAGCCTGGCGAAGGGCACGAACTGGGAGCGGCGTTGCTGCTTCAGCACCGCCAGACGAAGCGCTGCCAGGTTAGAATAGATATAGACCGGCTTCATCCGGGCCTTGCGCACCACGGCCACCATGGGCAGGCCCGGGTACACCCGGTCGTCGAGATAGAGATAATCCCGCTCCATCATCTTCAGGATGGTGCGCTTCTTGCGCTCCTCGTCGATGATCTCGTACCGGGGCTCATCCCATTTGAAGATCTCGCCCAGGCGCTTGAACATCCTCTCGTAGCCGCCGGCGTAGGTGGGCAGAAAGGCAATGACCACCCCGTCTTTCGGAACCTCGTCCAGCAGGTCGAAAATATCCTTGCCGGTGTAGCCTTCCAGCCGGATTCCCTGTTTGCGCTCCCGCAGCCGCTCCACCGTGGCCTGGTGAAACTGGGCGAAGTTGTTGCAGTAGTGGGCCCAGTGGCGGGCCTTGAAGGCATTATTCGCCTTCTCGTATTTCAGCGCTTCCAGGAGCACCATGATGGCGGCGGCTTGGCCCTCCACGTCCTCCAGGTAGGCTTCGAGCCATTTATAATCCTCCTCCTGGACGGAGAGCTCAAAGGGCTGGTTCGCCAGGTAGGCGCCCAGGGCGCCGGAATAAATGGAAACGTCGTTCCCCCATATCCTGGCCTTGGGCGCGTAGCGGGAGAGGAGCTGCTCCACAGAGAAATTGCCGGAGCAGCCCACGTAGACCTGCCGGCCGTCGAAGGCGGCGCCGTTGTTCCCCAGCCACTTCCGGGTTTCGGCGTTTATCGAGCCGATGAAGGACATCTATCCCGCTCCTTGACATGACCCCAAAATGCTTCATAATTACCGACATAGGAGGGCAGATCACATGGGTAACATCTCCCAAGAAGCCGCCTCTTCAAAAGGAAAGCCGAGCCGAAAGGCCCAGGCAGCGCCAGGTCCCCTGCTGGTCTCCAACCTCGATTGGAGCGCCGAAGAGGTCCAGGAAACGAGAGCTCGGCTTGCCGCCTTCGAAAAAGATTGGGATGCACCGGGCATGGAGGCCTATGACACCCTTTAAACGGGGGGACGTGGTCCTCGTTAAATTTCCCTATTCGGACCTGGTTCGTTATAAGAAACGGCCAGCCCTGGTGGTCCAGGACGAGGCGGTCGAAACAGGATTGAGCCAAAGGGTGGTAGTACAAATAACCTCCAACCTGGAACGCACCGGAGTCACCCGAGTGCTGGTCAGCAAAGATAGTCCGGCCGGCCAGGCAATGGGGATTCTCTCGGATTCCATAATCGTTGCCGATCATCTGGCCACCGTCCTTCCCAGGGAAATCGATAAAGTGATTGGCCGTTGCAACTGCATGCCAGAGGTAGAAACTGCCTTGAAACTAGTGCTCGGCCTTTGATCCTTTTCCTTCATGGCTGCCCCTTTGCCATTTCTCTCAGCCAATCCTGGTGCCGTTTAAGCCTAGCGTTGAACTCCTCTACTAGGACCCCCATCTCTTTTCTCATCCAGGCCGCCACCACCCGGCGATGACAAAATTCTCCGGGGGCCTCCCAACAGAGCATGATGAAATTGTCGCCGCCCAGATCCCGGATGATCTTGTGCGGGTCCAGCTTATCCAGGACCTGGGTCCGATAAAGCGGGATGAAGGTGGCCTCATCCATGATTTTGATGAGGGGGCGCGGCGGGGCTAAAACGGTGCACCGGGCACCATGCCAACCCCGGGGCACCCCCAGGGAGATGGCCACCGCCTGGGGGAGACGGCCGGCGATTTTGAAATTGGAAGTGAAAATCATGGAGTAGCCTCCGAATCATTTTTCTCATTCATGCTTCTATCTTGCCCCAGTCGCCCAGAGGGAAACAGGCCCCCGGAAGCTCAACCGGCTCCTCGGGGAGTTCCTGGTTCAATTCGATGGGGGCGATCCAATAGGCCGGAGTCTTGCAAGCCGCCAGCGCCTTTCTTTCCGAATCGAACACCCCCTGAAAGTCCCATCGGGAACCTTGCTGCGGGGGGCCGTATTCCCTGGTTTGCCCAACGATCCATAGTTTCATAACCACCTCACCCGCGGGGTGACCTCGGTAGTCAGCCCCAGTATCAAGAAATGCAGGGCGCCGATCCCGTAATTGTTCATGTCCAGGGGTTTGTCACGGAACGGCCGGCGGGGGTCCCGCTCCGGCATCCGGTACTTGAAAAATTCCTGCACTGTCTTGGGGCAATCCCGGGAGAAGGTGAGCCCCCCGGAAAGCCCTTTTGCATGGTTGCCCAGCCGTTTTCCCAAGAGATTCCGCGCCAGGGCCAACTCATCCGGCGCCGCCACCGCCCACAGCCTTTGTTTCCGCAGCCGTTTGATAAACTCCGGCTCCTTGGGGTCGCAGTAGAATTTCCTGATCTTCAACTCTTGAACCCAGGCCTTGGCGATGGGCAAGAGGTCGTCGAAGTAAAAGCTCTCCTCGTATAACTCCCGGAAGATGAAGAGATGATCCTTGGGCGCCGGGGAGTATTCTCCGGCTAACATGACGGTCGGGTTGTCCATGCCCCATTTGATCCCCACGTACACTCTGGGTTTAGGTTCTTCCACATTACCCCTGCAGGCTCTGGTAGTAATCCAGGTTGGTCAGCACCCACCTGCCGGCCTCATCCTTTTTGGCCGGAAGCTTGCCGCTATTAAGCAGTCTCCTGGCATGCCGTTCCGTCATGTCCAGGAAGGCGGCGATGGCCTTGACCCCTCGGTAGAATTCGATTGGGACGGTGACAATCGGCTGATGATCAGGAGCGCCGCCTGGGACCATTAGAAAAATCTCCCGGCAACAGGCGCTTGCTCAGAAACCACTTTTTCATGCACAAGATTCTCCGCGATTAGCCCGAAGGCTCCTTCTTGGATTTCCGCCAGTGCCAGGCGAGTTTGATGCTGTCGACGATTCCCCCCAGCACGTCATAAAGCCCCCAGAGGATGAGGCCGGTGGCCGCGGCCGCCAGGACACCCAGGCCGGTAAAGTAGCCTATTCTGAAGTATTCCCAGGACATCAGAGCGCCGCGTTTTAAAGCCGTTTTACATTCGTGGCGCAAGGGCCTTTCGGACCCTGGCCTATCTCGAACTCCACCTGCTGCCCTTCCTTCAGGGTCTTGAAACCGTTGCCGGTGATGTTGGAATAGTGCACGAAGACATCCGGACCGCCGTTATCCTGGCTGATGAAGCCGTAACCTTTGGCTTCGTTGAACCATTTGACAGAACCTTTCACTTGGGGTTTCTCCTTTGTTCGTTTAGGTCCCGGCCCCCTCGATGTCAGGGGGCCGGGGTTAAAGTTGGCGGTTAAAGTGGTGATTATGACCCGGTTGCCGCGGCAGCCCCCTGGCCGGCCCCGGCGGACTGCTGGGTCTGTGCAGGAATCTTCACCACCTGCACGGTTAACTGCACTTCATACTCGGAGCTCCCCTGGATGGGCGCGGTCAGGGTTTCCGGCTGGCCGTCCTCTGCGTCATCGAAGGGGATGGCGATCTGCGCCTGGATGACGCCGGGTGAACCCGGATCGGTTGAAAAGTTGAAATCGGTGATGGTGACCATATTTCCTCCTTGGATCGGGTTATATCGCCTGCTCCTTCTGAAATTCAGGGGAGATCAGGTCCTTTGATTCCTCCAGCCACAACTGCAAGGTGCGCCCGAAATGGCACAGGGACTGGAGCACCCGCTGCTGTTCCACCGGCGTCATGAACCGGGAGAACTTCAGGGTATGCGCTGGGCCACCGATGATTTCGATGTGAACTTGCGTTCCCACAGCCATCACCTCATGGCCAAAAGCTGACAGCGCCTGACGCCGAAGACGCGGCATTCCCGCAGCTTGGGGAAGTAGATATCCACCCGGTAATAACGCCACCTGGCGGGCATCAGGTCCAGGAACAGATATTTGCCATCGTAGCCGTTCGAGCCCTCGATCACGATGACCGTGCCGAACTTGTAATCATAGGGCTTCCCGTTCCACAAACCGAGATCCCTTGCCAGCCCCCGGCTTAGTGCAATGCAGCCTTTGCACCCCTGAGCCCGGGCAAGCTCTTGCCCAGCCTTGGTGGTGGTGCCGCACGTCATTTTGCCCGGCAAACAGTATCCAGTAGCCGTGACCGTCACTTTTGCTGATTGTCGGGGTTGGTCGGTTAGAGCGGGTGCTGGATTGGTGGTTAGCGCCAAAATCATTATTATGCTCCCCGTCAACAAAGGGCCGGTCTTAACCAACCCCATCCAGGTTCACATTTCATAAAAATCCTCCTTTAGGCCGATTTGACCCGCTGGGGTCATATTTATCCAGCATCATCATCCGAATCCGCCCTGGGCATGAGGCGCTGACCATTGCTCGGGCATGGTTTGTGGGTGAGACTGCAAAATGGCTCAAACTGCGAGATCGCCCTTGGTCCGGTGTCCGCCAACACCAGCCTGGCGCAAACGTCCTCGTTGGTGGGCATGCCCTTGTAGCGGGAACAGTGGTTAGACTGCTTCATTTTTGCCACCTGCGATCCTTGCCAAGCAGCATCAGGGTCTCGCCCATGCCGGCGATCCTGGAGGCCAGCCGTTCCCCGAATTCCCCGTAGTGTTCCGCCACCCGGTCCAGGGTGAAATTGGAGGTAATGACCGTAGGGAGCCGGTGGCCGGCCCGGTGGTCGATGATGTTGTAAAGGGCCTCCTGGACCAGCGGGGTATCCCGCTCGGTTCCCAGATCGTCGATCACCAGAAAACGGTATTGGGAAAAACTCCCGGTGATCTCGCTTGCCGGGGTGCTGAAGTTATTGCGGAACGAGTCCCGAAGCTTGTTAAACAGATCCACGCTCCGGATAAAGACCCTGCTGTTTTCGCCCCACTTTTGGATCTCCCGGACCAGATAAGCCACGGCCAGGTGGGTTTTGCCTGTTCCGACCGGACCCGAGATAAAGACCGGCGGGGTCTCCGGCGGCCGGGGAAAATCAGACAGCCGGGCATTCAGGTGAACCGGGTACACCCCCTTGGCCAGGAGAATCTTTTTCAGGGTCCGCTCTTCCTCCTCCGGGGTCGGTGGAGAGGATTCTTGAACGGGAGGCGAACTTTCCAGGATTCGCTGGATGCGGTTTCTGATAGGCTCCAGGCCCGGACTTACTCTCTCTGCCGCCGTTATTTCTTGAGCCGAAGTCGTGGTCATAATTTCCCTCAAGCAGCTTTATGGCGTTGGTGTCGTTGGCAATGAGAAAATCGAAAGTGAGCCAGGGCTTATTGGCTGCCTTGGCCTTGAGGAACAACCGCTCCCACCAGGCCGGGTCGCCTCGTTTGCGGATGCGGACGGCCAGACGCTTACTGCGTTCGGTGGTCAGTTCCGCCAGGGAAGGTCTGCACCCCAGGTCGTTCCATAGATGAAAGACTCTGGCAGGGGTAATCTGAGGATCAGGAGAGGGAAGGGCTGCGGAGCCGCTGGGGGCTTCAGCCTCTATCCCTTGGTTTTTCTGTTCTTGTAGGTGTAAGTGTATGTGTTGATTCTTATAGGCGTCTCCGGACTCCTTCGGGACACTCTCGGGAGCATCTCCGGACCCTATTGTGACAATCTCCGGAGTTTGTCCGGACACTGTCGGGACATGGTCAGGAGCTTGTCCTGGCATTGGTGGGACACTCTCGGGAGATTGTCCGTGCATTTTCTGCCTTCGACGTTCTTTCTTCTTGCAATATTCGTCGCATCGTTCCGCCAGCTTGGGGCAGGCAATCGCTCTCTTCTCCTCCCATAGCCGGGAATCAATCGCATTTATCTGAGCCAGGAGGTTGCAAAACTCCACCAGGTATTCAGGAGAGCACCGCAGATCATCGGCCACCAGGTCCAAATCGTAGCCGGGCTCAAATTCGAATCTGCCGTTCTTTTCCTCAGCCTTGCCGAGCTTTTCCAGAAGCCGCCAATAGCGGCCGGTAGCGGCCATGGCGCCGTCATCGCCGCCCTGAGCAAGGCCCCATTTCTCAATCTTTCGGACCTTCTTGTTTTCATCAGCGTCGCACTGATGTTGAAACCACTTCATTTTGTTTCCCGTCTCTCGGCCGCCAGGTTCACTAGCAAGGCGCCGACTTGGCCCTGCTTCTCTGGATGTGAGATGACAAAAACTAATCCCCATAGGGCTTCCGGCATGGATTACTCTTCCAAAGTGGGGTGCCCCCGGGAGGTGGCGGGGCCAGCGGCTTCATCCTTCTGAGAAAGTTCCTGGACCAGGTTGACGATGTCCGGCCTGAGATCCTCCAGGCTGATTACACCCTCCATGGCCTCGATGATCTTCCTGGCAGTTTTGAGACTGGGGCGCCGGATGCCCCGGTTGATTTTCTTGATATAGCTGCGATCAACCCCTATGCGGTCGGCCACTTTCACGGGAATCTTCATTTTCATGGCTTCATTATATAGGCCATATTGTCCTTGTTTGTCAAGTCTAAAAATTTCGTCTGCTGCCATAATGACCTATGGGACATTTTAGCAGGAGAGCCTATTTTTCTATTGACTATGGGGGACAATAAGTCCTAAAATGAATTCGGTAGGTTAGAGGTCAGGGGATGAGAGTTAAGTGAAAGGTCAGGCCTCGGGATTTTTTTAGGGAGGAAAACCGATGCGGGAATGGCATGAAGAGAATGGGGAATCGGCCCCGGATTTCATCTCCCGGCGAGTCCTGGGGCTTCTCAAGGAGCGCAAAGCTAAGCTGGCCCCCTTTTCACGCGACCTGGGGATTGACCCCGCACTCTTCCGCCGGTTCTTGAAAGGGAAACGGCGGTGGCGCATGGACTACCTGGAAAAGGTGGCCGAGGGATTCGGGATGTCCCTGGAGGAGCTTTTCACCGGTCCCAAGCCCCCACCCCAGGTCTTACAGCCGGTCATCAGCCTAGTGGGAGAATATGACCGGCCTCCCGAAGGCCTGGTTGTTGATGACTATTATGCCGTTCCCATGGTGGAGGGACACATCGCCGCCGGGCACGCCGGGGCGATCCCCGGGGATTACATCACTTCGATGGTCTGGGTGTACAAGCCCGAGATCGGCAAACGCAGGCACCACAATCTGCGCGCCGTCAAGCTGGCCAAGGACGCCAACTCCATGGAACCGACCATCCGCCGGAGATCCATCGTGATCATTGACCCCGTCGAGACCGCCCTCTCGAAAAAGGGAATTTACGCGGTGCGCCTGGCGCAATACGAAGAGGAGTGCGCCATCAAGCGGGTGAAGGAAAACGGGGACTTCTGGTTTTTCCTGTCCGACAACCCTGAATTTGAGCCGATAGTCATGAAAAAAGAGCGGGACCACAATCCCATCATCGGCCGGGTGATCTGGTCCTGGACAAGTTGGGTAAAATAGAAAGGTTATTTAAGATAGGTATTTTTGGCTTAAGATTTAGACATAGATAGAAGAAGTATAGTGTGCTCAATGATGCAATAAAGGGTAACTATGCGATGGCCTCCTCGAAAGAACCAATAAACATCAGTGAGTGGAAACCGCTCGCGCCATCCCGGCAGGTTACGCGCCTGTTTACTTGTGGGCGGCCTGGGCGCGCCACCTACGGACGAGACAAGATAAATGTCGATGATGATACGATCGACAAATGGGTCAATGGGTTGCCAAAGGCCACCGTCCTACACATCGTCTCCCTCCTCGGACAAAAAAAGAGCGGCTTCTCGGAGTTTGGCTACTACCCATTCCGATCTTCAAAGGAGTCCGGGCCGAAACCAACATTCCAAGAATGGCTGGATGAGCACTATGGTCGACGATTCATTGTGCATGAATTTCCGACGGTAGATGCCCGAGGGATACCCCCCGATGTCCTAACATCGGTGACGCATTGCATAATCGACCTAATCGAAAATGGGAACACGGTGGTGTTAGTGGACTCCGCGGGAGCCGAACGCACTGCGAGAGTCTGCAAAGCGATTGGCTATAAAAACTAATCACCACTGACTTGGAGCCAATGCCATATGAGGCATTGTTCGCTATGGAGGGAATCACCTACACGGCCCCCAGCGGAGACGATGTTCACAAGTCGAGGCCAGCACTCTATCCTGCTCTGCCAGTCTACAAGATCGGGTTCCTGGGGTAAGAAGCAATGGTCTATCTACTAGTTGTGCCCGGGCTGCACGCTTTTCCCAGAAGGTGTTCAGATGAATAAGATGCCATATCAAAAGATGACAAATTATGCCGAACAATTGAATACTTTGCAATTGGCTTGCGGATGGATGGATATTAGAAAGGGCCGCGCCATACAATACCAGCATTTAATTAAAGAGTTTTATGAAGAAGATAAACGGTCACGGGAGCACATTCTTGCCTTTAATGAAGCCAGTGAAATTACCGATATCTATGAATTGTGGGCACCATTTATTGATAACTTCCCGGGGTTAGAGCAAAAGATAAAGCAAGTATTTAAAAAGGGACCCATCTTGAAAGAAGATGAAAGACCAAATACTTCTACGAACAGACCAAGGAATGATGCATTCGTTTATCTTTTGGCTGGGAAATTTTTAAAAGCCGGCATCAAAATCATTGCTGTGGATGGCGTGCCAGCACGAGGCTATAGTTATAATGATGCCGATATTACTTTCGATTGGCAGGGTCTATCTATTGATATCCAGTGCAAAAGACCGCAAAAAGCTCGATCACTAACAAAGCGCATAAAAGAAGCTCGCCAACAACTAAAGAGAGGTGGAATCATCGGCTTAGAATGCTCTTTTGTAAGGCCTCCCGGATATCTTATTCAAGCTGGCTCTGCATCGGAAGCTGAGGAAATTCTTAATCGTTTTCTAGAAAGAGATGTTAAAGGAACGGTAGCAGCGCACTTGGACAGCGACATTTTGGGATTTTTCGTCTTTGCGAGGGCGCCTGCAATGACGAAGGTGGGATACTCCAATATTCTATCTCCGCGAGGGAAAAATATCCCTTACATCAGGCGAGACTGTATTTCTACCTTGTTGGTGATTGTGGACGAAACTTCCCCAAAAATCGAAATTCTTCGGTCAGTTTATCGACTTTTGAATGAAAACAATTTATAGGTAGGCTGTGATTGCAGGATTAATCCAAGAAGTGGACCATGGCCATTTCGTAATGGAAAAACGGGAGGAAACTATACTTTTTGGCCAGAAAGTTTAATTTGACTCTTAAGAATTATACTTTTGTATAATCCTTACCAAAATGGTGCCCTTGCCCGGGACGGCAAATTTCAGGATTTGGCCAAAAACTGAAAATTGCCGGAAGAGAATTTCAGTTCACTGAAAACCTGGTTCTCAATCTACCGCACGGTTTTCTGACAGTATTCAGCCTTGCGCCCGCAGTTCCTCCCGGATCACCTTGCGAATGGTCTCTTCCAGCATTTTATCCTGAAACTGGATATGAGCCCGCAAGGCCTCATTCATCATTGTCTGATAATTGCCGCCGCCTCCTTCATTCACCTTCTCGCGGAACCAGTTCAGGATGTCGGCGTCGATGCGGATGGTGATGCGGACCTTGCCCGACTGCACCGGGGCCACCGGACCACGCTTTCCCTGGCTGAAATCATATTCGTTTCTCATAAATTCTCACCTCCTTCTTGGTGGCTTTTCTGGCGGAAAATAAGCGGACGTCATCACCACGATAGGTATAAGCGACCACGATAATGCGACCCAAGATATCCAGGCCGATGGATAGGAACCGTTGTTCTCCTTCAGAATCCGGGTCTTCGATGGTGATGGCCTCTGGATCGTCAAAGACCGCAGTGGCATCGGCAAACTCCACGCCATGTTTCTTAACATTGGCCTTGGCCTTCTCCCGGTCCCATTGGAAGTTCATGTACACCTATTGTATGCACAAACCATTTACTTGTCAAGCAGGGTATCGTCAGGGTCCCCATGATTGTTTGGTTACACCATACAGTTGATTGGTTTTACCATACATTTTCCAACCCGCTGTCCCGATCATAGAAAAACTTTTTAGGAATATCAATGGGTTCCTAATGGGAGGACCCATGGTCTCCTTTTCATTTGACAGATAGGATTTATCATCCTATATTTCCGTCATCAAGGTCATCCCAAGGGAGTTTATTTGTCCGATGTCCTCCGCTCTTCTCACCGTCGAGGAAGTGGCTAAGATCTTAAAAATCACCCCCAGAACGGTGTATAAACACCGGCAGAGACTGGGAGGATTTTATCCATTCGGGATTAAGGTGTTGAGGTTTAGGAGGGAGGAAATCTATGCCCGTTTGGAAAGAGGCCGGGAACTGGAGATTCCAGTTCCAGCCGCAGGGGAGACGACATTCCCGGCAAGGATTCAAAACCAAGACATCGGCCAAGGCAGAAATGGAGAGGCTACGGGCGCAACTCAAAGTTGCCAAAGAGGAGCAGACCCTAACCGTCATGGCCTTTTCGGAAGTGGCCGCCAAGTCTCGGGGGATGGAAGTGGAGAGGATTAATCCTTGAAATAATTTGACCTCCTTTCGTTGAAGATTTCCGAACTTTCTTCCCTATATCACCGAACATTTCAAAGCTCCCCCCTCCTGTTACATTATCCATCTTGCTGCCTTGATCAGAAAGAAGCTTTCCAGGAATATCAATAAGTTCTGTGCGGAAGGACCTATGGTCTCTTTTCTGGTTGACAAATAGGACATAATGGCCTATATAGAGAAATCATCTTGGAATTGAATAGCTGCCATATGTCCTCCTCCCTGGAGCTTGCAGCAGTCTCAAGGTTTGGGAAAATATTTTTAGGAACCAGAACCGAGATGAGGGCTTAAAGCCATTAATGAAGCGGCAGCAAGCCCATGCGACACCCCATATCTAAGAAAAGAAATGGAACCGCTCCTGAAACCTGAGCAAGTGGCAGAACTCTTGCAGCTATCATTGGCGACCATCTATGCCAAAGCCCATAGCTTAGGGGGATTCTTCCCGGCTGGCATCAAGGCTCTGCGTTTCAGGAGGGAGACGATCAATGCCATTATGGAAGGACCCCAAAACCGGAAAATACCGCTATCAGTTTCAGCATCTGGGAAAACGTTACAGCAAGACGGGCTTTGCCACCAAAAAGGCCGCCGGGATAGCCATGGGGAAACACCAGAAGGAATTGGAAGATCAAGATCAGACCCCACCATCGCCGCCGACGCCATCCGTTTCGGCCTCCGAGCCCCTGGACCTGGAGGCCCTGATGGTCAAGTACTTGCGGCTGGCCGAAAGAGGACTGGCCGAAAAGACCCTATCCTACCGGAAGACCGTCTTTAAACGATTTCTGGCGCACATCGGGAACATCCCGACAACCGGCATCACTGCGGACCAGGTGGAAGACTATCTCCTGACGAGACCCACCAACAACAACTTCAACAAGGACAGAACGGAGTTGATGCGCCTGTTCTCGTGGGCGCATCGCCGGTTATTGCTGCCCCACAACCCCGTTTACTTGGTGGAAAAACTATCGGTGGATCGAACCCAGAAGGTGATCCCCTCTCCCCAGGCCATGGCCAAAATTCTCGTGGCGGCCGGCCCCGACCGGCCCCTGCTCCTGGTGCTCTTCCACACCATGGCCCGGATTGACGAGATCCTGCGCCTAAAGTGGGAGGATGTGAACTTCCAGGAGAAGGCCGTGCGCCTCTGGACCCGGAAGCGCCGGGGCGGGAATTGGGAGTTTGACTGGCTGCCGATGAACGAGGATCTGGAACAGGTGCTTTGGAACCTGTGGCAGAAGCGGGAGCAGGAGGAGTGGGTCTTCTTCAACCGCTTATCAGGCACCCGATACCTCTACCGGCCCAAACTCATGGGAGCCATTTGCAGGACCGCGGGGGTGCCCAAGTACGGGTTTCACACCATCCGGCACTTCGTGGCTAGCTATCTCTTCGACAAGAAAAAGGTGAGCCTGCCGGTGATCTCCAAACTCCTACGCCACAAAAGCCTGCAGACCACCGAACGCTACCTCCAGGCCATCGACCCGAGGTTCCGGGAAACCATGCGTTTGTTGGAGGGAAATGTGGTGCAGCTGCTCAGCGAACCCCTCGCCGAAGAAAAAACCTACTCACCAACCTACTCACCGACGCAGGCGGTTAAAATTCTTGAACCGTAAGTCCTTGATATTATGGCGCGCCTGGCAGGATTCGAACCTGCGACCCACGGATTAGAAGCTCTTAAGGGGGGATATACAGGGATAGGCTGGGACTGTCAAGGATAAAGGAAAATCAAGGGGTTATGGAAATCATCCCTAAAAGGGACATGTCGGGAAACTCAAGGAAATGGGGGGTTATATTCGGATAGTTGTTGACCAAATGTTGACCAAGCGGGGCCAGTGGGCAACCATTGGCCCCACCCTTGCTCTCCCCCGGCCCCGTCTGCCCCACATAGTTTTTCCGGCCCAAGACCAGAACCCCTAGTGGGACTCCTACCGCCCCCCCGTAGTCAATGCTTTGTCCGCCAAATTTTTCATAATTTCTTTTTAAGCCCCCCCCTGGTATGGGGCCGGCCTAAAAAATTTTGATGGCAAATTATCCCCGCTCGGCTGGGCATCTATGCCCGTGAACACCCCCCGCAAATGCATCACGCATTTTATGAGAGGCGGTCGTATTACAATGTCGGGAGAATCCACAAGACCCTAAGAGTGACCCCGGCGATGGAGGCAGGGGTAACGGATCATGTTTGGACCTTAGAGGAAATCGCAGTCTTGGTAGATTAATTACTGTAATCTTGCTTCTTGCAGTAAATATTCTTTCAGCTTTTCCTGATTAGGTATCACATCTTTCTCTGTGCATTTTCTTCCTAATTCCTTTTCACATTGCTGTTTCTTAAGCTCAATCATTCTATCATATAGGGGTTTTAAATGGCTCCACGACACAACATCGTCATTTTTACGGTAAATTTCAATATATTCTTGCGCTGCCAAATAATACAGTATAATCCAATGGCGAAAATATTCATAGATTTGGCTTTCCATTATTAACCTAGAAAGCATTTTATCGGCTATCGGGGCTTCAAAATAATCAAGAACAAATTCAAGTTGGTCACTATTTGGATATTCCCCCAACAAATATTGGGCGGCATATTTTCTTTCGGCTTTCATTCTCACAAAAAATCTTTCTTCATATCTATCTATTAACTCCGTAGATTTATATCTGTATGAATTGTAGCAAGCAAGGGCTACACAAAATAACCCAATGAGTAGAATGATTAAGGCAAAAATTGGATAACCCTGTGTTAATGACATAAAGCCCAATGAGAGAAACGCAAAAACGCCTACAAGGCCCGGCCACTCGAAATTTTGGCCGACCCGTTTGATTGTGAATATTCGTGACCGGAGCCTGTCGAAGCACGCCATGTCATCGAAGTTAACACGACATACCCTCTGCATCAAGAGAATAAATTATCATGGCTCCTCATCTCAGCTTATGCTATGCTGATTTTGCGGAATCACATATCTAAGGAGATGAGAAGCCATGGCTAAATGCCCCTTACAGCCCAAAAAAGATTGTCCTATTGAAAATTGCCATTTTTATATTGAATTAGAAGACGAATGTGCTCTCGTTTTTACTGCAAATTCTCTTGTAAGAATTGAGAAACTTTTGCAGCGATTTTATCATGAATTTAAAAACCCATCAATCCAAATTACTAAGTAAATTTATTGTAAGGTCAAGGTATTATATAGAGCAGTAATAACCTCTTGATGAGGATAAAGCCCAAAAAGGGCCTCTAAATCTTTTAGAGTTATGCCGCCCTCGGTTTTCACAAACTCCTTAACCAAGGCTACTACTCTCTCTTTGAGTTGATCTTTCTTGGTGCTCATTTTGATTGCTTCCTATAAGAGGTGAGAAGCCATGGCCTACATTAAGAAAGGTTCATGTAAGCCCCCTATTTTGAATGAACGGCGTTCTATTCTATTCGATCGTTCATATAAACCCGGTAGACAAGTTACTTGCTCGGGAATTTACCGATGTATTTGTAACCGTGAAATACTCTGCCATGCAAATGAAAAGTTTCCTTTCTGTGATGACCACGGCTTCCCCGAGGTCGCATGGATGCTGATAGTTTCTATAGATGACATTCCAGATACTAGCGACTGGACTCCAGAAAATGAAATCTCATCTTTATGAGGTGGATGGTATTGTCAAATAAACCGCAATAAACCTTTTCTCGCAAGGTCCTGGTTCAGTCTTATGATGATTCCATAGGGGTTCAGCCAATTCCTTTACGCCGTTGGCAATATCCACCAGCTTACTCGCTTTGAAGTTTTCCTGCATAAAAGCTAAAACGGCTTCCACATCTGGGTCTAACTTGACTGTTACGGGGAGAGGAAGCCTCAAATCCCCTTTTCTGGTTTTCTTATTTATACTTTCTGGCTGAGTGCTCATTATGCCCTGATCGCGGGAAAACAGCAGACCCCTCCGGTGGCCCTGCAATTGAGAACTAATTGCACCTATATCGCTACTGAGAATCAATACTGACAAAGATTTTGGGGAATGTCAAGCAAATTATTTTAAGTTTATCCTGATTATATCAGAAAGGGACTATTACAAGTGAGAATGCACATGGGGCTATGATCGCTATTCTTAATAATTAAACTAGCCAAGTCGATCAGGAAAACCTCCTGTGGCGGTTGCGGGTGTCTATTGAGGGCCAGTGGACCCCCCGTCCTGTTGCTGCTGTCTATCCTGGCGCTGACTAAACCCTTCTACCGGTCCCCGCCACGCTCCCGGTCCTTGTTCAAGTCAATTATCACGTTGCCATCTTCCGTCACTAAAAAAGGGTCTCCATTCTTATCCGGCCCCAAGTCGATAACCGCCTTGCCGTTGTCGGTCACATAAAAATCCTCTCCGTTCCGGTCCGGCCCCAGGTCCCTCACTACATGGCCATTTTCATCCACCAGAAAACGCTCTTGCTGCTGCCTTTGCTGCCCCCGCGTCACAGAAGGGAGCACCATCGCCAAAGCCAGGATGAGCCCAATTGCCTTGCAGGTGGTTTTCATCACGGTTCTCCCCTTTTAAAGTAACCAATTTTCGGGGAATTTCATCTAATAATCAGGGAATTCCTATTCATTATTTCCTGGACTTTTTTGATAGAGTTGACTTATACTCCACTTGCGGGGATGTGTAAAAATGGTGAAACCATGAAAACCATCTTAGCCGTGATTTGGTTTGTGTTTATCGTCGTGGTGGCCTTTGGCGGCCGGCGCTGGAAGAAAAAATACTGAAATAGGCAGAACCGCGCAACCCATTTCATTCCCCAATCCTCAATGCCTTCCTGAATCCAAAATCAACGCTGGGCTGTTGCTAAGGCCAAGGTCTTAAAATCATGAGACCTGTAAGTCTCCAGGTCTTCCGGGCTCACCTTTAGATATTTCCATTCTTGCCCGGTCAAAATCTTGATATTCGCACACCACCGCAAAGCCTCCCGGTCTTTTATGGGAACTTCAATCCCCTCCATGCCTTTGGTCTCAACAAGATAAGTGGCCTCAGGGCACTTTACCGCAAAATCGGGCCGGTAATACCGTAAATAACCCTCTGGATTGTGGTAGGGGATGTGAAGGGGGTGCCGGGAAAGCACTTTGGTATATTCCTGAACTTCTTCATCTTTTTTCTCGTCAAGATAGGCCATGAATTTTTTCTCAAAGTCACTCCTCTTGGGGTAAGGCAGATTATCAAATACCGTTTTCCTTGTTTTGGTCACCGGCTCTGAGGTGTGAGACGGGTCGGTATTGCTGACCTTAAAGGAACTCTGAAGGGTGACCTTTTCCACCTTCTTTGACAGGGCATTAATCTGACGGGAGAAGATTTCCACCAGCTTCTCCCGTATCGGTATGAAATTCAGCTTCTTGGTGATCTCAGGGGCCTCCCCGTCAACCCCTTGGTCAAACAGGCAAGTTTCGATGTAGGCTTTTACCTTGGGAACCAGGTCAACAAATACCCCTGAAGCGGCTGTCTTGGTGGTGATGGCTTTGCAGATATAGGATAGGTAGAGAGAAAAATTCTCGGTGTAATCGAAAGCCAGGATTTTTTCCCTGACAATCTTCTGCTCCAGCAGATCACGCTCCCGATACCTGATCTCCGGCAACTCAATTTCTGAGAATTTAAACAATCTCGCAGGAAGCCTGGTAATATCCAATTGGGTCAGGTCAGGCATTGCCCTGGTGATGCCCCCAGTCAAGATCGGAATCTCCAGGTCATATTGCAGTTTGTCTGGGTTAACCATCACCAGGTTGCTCGGCTCATAGGCTTTCTTGGCAGAGGTGAAGTCTGCGATGAGTTCCCCCTTGTCAATCTCAGCCTGCCATAGTTGCCTGAATCGGGGATGGTCAATGACAATGAGCTTTTCCTCCCAGGTATCATCCTGGGGGGCCATGCGCCGCAAGCCCCGCCCCAGGGTCTGCTCCGGGAGAATCGGGGAGTCAAAGGCCCTGAGGGGCACAATCACACAGACATTTCGCACATCCCAGCCCTCTTTGAGCATCATCACGCTGACAATGACCTCATATGGGCTCCACGAGCTATCAATCTTCCTGGCGGCCTCCCGTGCTTCCCCCAAGTCCCTTTTAGTGATAACCCCCTTGGTGTCCGTATGGATTACAAGGACTTTCCCGGCAAACCCGCACCGCTCTTCCAGATACCTCCCCACCTTATCAGCATTTTTGGTTATATCCGCCATGATGAAGAGAACCGGCTTTTTCCCGGCATCCTGAAAGTCTCTTTGGAACTCCCCTAAAATCTCTACTCCGGTATCTATCTGGAGGCGGTTCCTCTGGAGAAAGTCCTTGCTCAATGATTCCGGGACATTTTCTATTTCCCCAATCCGGGGACGCTTCACAATTTTATCGGTAATTGCCTTGGCAAGAGGGTAATCATAGATGATGTGGGGGAAGAAATTGCCCAAAAATGGGTCTTTGGGGGTGGCAGTAAAATCCAATTGCCCCACCAATCCGAGACCGCCCTGATTTTTTCGGCTTGAATCTAAGAAAGAAATGACCTTATTCCATTCCAGGTCATCGCTATGGACATGGTGGGCCTCGTCATTCAGCACCAGCAGGTCGTCATACCCGGAGAGTTCCTGGCGCAGAGAGTCATACATGGCCTCTTCTTTCGGCTTGGGTTTGGGGCCAAGAAGTTCGTCTAAGGCATTTGCCGGTTCCTCCGGCTCCCGTTCATAAAGTTGCTGGATATTGGTCAGGTGCAGTATCCCCCTGGCCGTCCGAGGGACAACTTCACTCTGAAATATTAGTTGTAAGTCAAAATCGGCCTCCCATTCCGGTGGCAGGAAGGGAAAATCTCTGAACACCCGATTGTCCCCAAATCCCTCCTTCAACCGGTCAAGGACAATGAGGTTAGGGGCCAGGAGAAGGAACCGGCTGGAATAACGCAAGCCGTTGTCGGTCTGAAAAATCTTGTTGAAATACTGCCAGACCATGGCCAGGGCCATCACCCAGGTCTTCCCGGACCCGGTGGCCATCTTGAAGCAATACTTGGGCCACAGGTCTTTGGTGGGGTCAACCGGCAGGCTCACGGTGAAGCCACGGGCCAGTTCATAAAGGGTCTGGTATTTACAGACTTCGTAAATGTATATTAGGGATTCTATGGCTTCCCTCTGGCATCGCCAGAAGGCAAAGCCGGTGCCATCGAGGAGGACATGCTCTTCCTTGAACCAAAATTCCAGGAGCCTCTTAGTGACCGGGCTGGCCCCTTCATAATTCTTCTCCCGCCAGGTCTGGGCGGCCTGCTTAATTTTTTGGTCTAAATCAATGAGTGCCATGTCCCATTACCCCTCTCTATCAGCCCCCGCCATCCTTCAGGTTAGTTTAATTTTCAGCAACTTATTGGTGTCATTGCCGAAAATATCCACCACCTTCACCAGCACTTGATAAGTTCCAGCCTGGTCATAGGAGTGGGAGCACTTGAGCGTCAAGGTGGGGTGCGTCCTGGTGCGGAAGGATTGCCATATATTGTGAAAGGTGTCGTCTTTATAATCGAAATCCACCGCCCAATAGTCTATATAATCCGTGAATTTCTTGATTTTCTCCCGGACTTCATCCGGCAAATATTCGGGGTTGGAGATGACAAAATCTTTCAAAGAAACAGTCAGGTTCTTACCCTTCAGGTCATGGACTACCTCCAGGTAATTCAAGTCGAAGAACTTCACTTCCTCCCGGTCTGGACTTCTGACTTCCAGGGCCTCCCTGGGAATCTGCACCAGCCGGATTTTCACCCCGTAGTCTTCACCGATTCTGTCCACTAAGTCATGGAGGCCCATTTCAAAGTCCCAGCCCAGAATGTCAATAGCCTTCACTCCGGCCGCGGCGCACTCCTTCACCACTTCCCTTATCTCCCGCTCTGTCACAATGGAATCCACATCCCCGATGTGTACCATCCGGCCCGCCTTTTTGCCGTGGAGCGCGGGGTAACCTGCCAAGGGCTCCGCTCGGTAGAGTTTCAAGATGAAATCCAGATACCGGCTCACCCCGTTTTCTTTTAGTTTGGCCTTCTGGTATCTTCCCAGATTCAAAACCTCAAAGGGCCTACACCCGGGAATGTCCAACAGCCGCTTACGGGTCGTATGAATGGCGAATTTTGATAAGTCTGCCCCAATCCAGCGTCTGCCCAATTTTTCCGCAACTGCTAATGTTGTACCTGCACCGCTAAAAAAGTCCGCCACAAGGTTTCCTGGAGTGGAGCAAGCAGAGATTATTCGATATAGAAGTTTTTCTGGTTTTTGAGTTGGAAATCCCGTAAATTCGTCAACTCCTTGTGCTCGATATGATTTAATATCCTCCCATACATCAGCGGCAAATTTGCCTTTTTCTATCTCTTTAGGATCAACATATGTCTTAAACCATTTACCAGTAGCACTACCGCTACTTTCCCTATTACCCCTAACATAATACCAACCTTTTTCGTCCTTCTTTAGTGTTTTAGTAATTCTGTCCGAATAAGGAACCCTTACATTATCATCATCAGGGTTTATTATCCATTTCGATGACTTAGAATACCAAATAATAGTTTCATGTGTTTTTGGGAATGTCCTCTTGCCTGTCCCGAGTACATTGTGAAACCAAATTATCTCATTCCTAAATCCGGGACTATCATTAATTCCTGTTCCAAAAAGTTCATCCATTATAATTTTAACAAAATGCACTACTCGCCAATCTAAATGAACAAAAATACTACCGTCAGCCGTCAGAAGTTCCCTCATTAATGCCAATCTGTCATACATCATCTGGAGGTAAGAATCTAATCCACGGCCCCAGGTATCCCGATATACTTTTTCCTCAATAATTGAAGCCTCCTTAGTCCATTCCTGGTCGCCAACCTTCACATCTACTGAAAAATCCGCTCCGGTGGCAAAAGGCGGGTCAATGTAAATGAGGTTAACCTTCCCGGCAAACTCCGGGAGCAGGCTCGCCATGATGTATTTGTTGTCACCCCAGATGAGTTTGTTTCTCCACCCTGGGGCCGTTTCCCCCTTTTGGCGGAAGAGGGTCAGCTTTTCTCGATCTGCCTTGGACTCATTGATTGTCTCCACGGTTTGGAAGGGGAGAATCACCCGCTCTACTTCTGTCCCCTTCTCCGGCCAATACAGGCCGGTCTGCTTGACCTCATTTCCCTTTGGGCCATTCTTTGCCATGGTCTTTCCTCTTAATCATGATTTTAATTTATCTGCAAGGCCAATATCCACCTCCACCAACTCCATCGGTGGGTTTAATGGTCTTCCCGATCTCGTTCAGCAGGTTGGCCAGGGGACCGTAATAGGAAGTCTCCTTGACGGCTGCGCCGGAAGAGCGGATTTCGGATAATTCCTTGAGGTAGGTTCCCAGGGGGTTCATCGGGCCTCTCCCTGGGCATTATGCCACGGGTAAGGGCAAATCGGTTAACTTTTTCTTGGGGAGTATGGGCCGTCAAAATCTCCATGATGGTAACGGGGGTTCTCCGGCTGATCTAAGAAAACCCTTGACTTTCCATAAACTTAAGTGCAAATTGAGATTATTATGGGCAGAAAATTTTCAGATGAGGATTTGAAACTTTTACTCAATCAGGGATTTGCACCAACCTATACCAGAGACTACCCATGAGGCGCATTTTGATGAAATACCTGCCATGACCACTATGATGGAAACGGCCAGGAGCAAGGCTAATTGGAGAGGTAAGAGAAGTGCCTAAAAAAGATAAACCGGAAACTGAAATGACTATAGATTCCAAAGAGTTAAATCATGGCAAGAATGGGCTTACAGCTAAGGAATTGACATTTATGGAGATTTTGTTTACGGGGGAAGTAAAACCGGAAAAAGCTGTTGAATTAGCAGGTTATAAAGGATATTCGCAGAGACAGAGATATAGGATTGCGGCGAAGATAGTCAAAAAGTATGAAGCACTCGGGGAAGGAGCGCGAAAAATATTCCGGGATATCAAATTCGGGGAATTGACGGTTGCAGAGGGAATCAAGAGGTTAGCGCAAAAAGGTAAGTCCGAAATTGTCAGACTTCGTGCTCACGAGCTTGCAGCGAGAGCCCTTGGTATGCTTGAGCAAAAAGAGCAAGGAAGTGAAGGAATTACCGTCATCATCCAGGCCCTTGACGGGGGCCAGCAGCAGGTCAACCTAACCCCGCCAGGACAGCCAGCCTTGCCTGATCCGGGGTCTTATCGCCATCCTCAACCCTCGCGGCCAGGCCAACCTATTACAATCACTAAATAAATTATGATACTGCCCCTAAAATCCGGTCTTTTTCAGGGTGGAGATAGCTTCAGGCCGTGGCCATCGGGGAACCCTTCCCCTACCATTCACCTTTTATTAAGCGTGGTTTAAGAGCTTATCCCCGGCCTTTGCCCGTGTCCTGACAGTAGGGGGGAGGTAACCCGCCCTCCACAACCCCACCAGCTATTATGATTTATTCGCCCTTGAAATAATCGCCTGATTGGTTTATGAAAAATTAAACCCGCGCTCCCCCTTACCTCCGGCTGATCACCGGAGGGACAGGACGGTAATCTCCGCCGTCTCGGGGGGCCGGACCTTTGGGGAGCCGTTAGGAGGGGCGGCTTTATGAATAGCAAAAAACAAGAATCAAATTCGAAGCTGATCGGGGTATCTGAGCACATCAAATATCTTAAGAATGAAATCGAAAAAGTTGCCCAAAAAATCAAAACCTTAGATATGGCTGTTTTAATATCCGGTCCGAGTGGAACCGGCAAAGAACTTATCGCCAAGGCCATTGCCAAACAAAGTGGGCTTAAACTGGTAACTGTAAATTCCGGTGCAATTCCGCCGGAATTATTTGAACCTGAGCTCTTCGGGTTTGAAAAGGGAGCTTTTACCGGCGCTCTTCGGACCAAGAAAGGGTTAGTAGAAGAAGCACAAGACGGAATCCTTTTTTTAGATGAAATTGGAAACCTACTACCTCATCATCAAGCCAAACTTCTGAGATTCTTGGAAGATAAGAGCTTCAAGCGCGTCGGGGATAATACTCAAAGGTTTGTAAAAAATGTTAAGATAATCTCTGCAACCAATAAAGACCTCACAAAGGCAGTAAGTGAAAGAAATTTTAGGGAAGATTTATTTACCAGGATAAATCATCGTATTATTCAGACCATACCACTGAAGAATAGGCGTGAGGATATTATCTGTTTGGTTAATCATTTCGTCCATAATACCAAGGTTAAGATTGATCCAAAAGTGAAATTACTACTATATTCATATGACTTTCCTGGCAATGTTAGGGAACTCGAAAGTTTAATTTATAGCTCCGATGATTTTCAATATATAAAAAATGCTTTGAGAAATATTGTGGCTTCAAGTGTTGGGATACCTGCGGAATTTATATCAGGATTCGAATCACTGAAAGACTATGACTTTTATACCAATAGAACTACAGACGATATGTTTCGTAAGCGAAATGGTGACGAAGTTGAAGGAGAATCATTATTTCGGGAAAGATTGAGTGAAAATGCAGATGCTTATGAATTCTTTAGGGCTACCTTTTTTGCCGAAGAAAATGATTGCTCCAAAATTGCTGAAGCTTATGAAATTTTGACGTTAAAGCTGTGTCCTGGATTATCAAGGGATGATATTAGGCTGATTTTGCATATCAGTACAGAAAAATTATCTCCTAACGGCTTCAAAGAAACCTTTGGCTTCGACTTCTCTATAAAAGATGATATGGTCAACTATACCGAGCCCTGGAAGCTTTATCCAAGTTTTTCATATTATTGGGCACATATCCTTCGATCCAAAGAACCCAATCCCTAAAAATCTGCCTGCCCTTTAATCCGTTCTGAATTCCTTATAAATCCGTTCTAATTTATGCAAAATCCGTTCTAATAACCCATACAGATTTTTCTATTTCCTTTATTAACCTAACATATCAATTAGATACGATATTGGCACGCTTAATGCCTTTGCATGGAGTGTGGCGTTAATAATTTTATTAATCGAATTATGAGGGCGCTATGAGGCTCAAGGCTTTGATTTATGGCAAAGGGCTCAACCAATGGGACGTAGCAAGGCGGTTAGGATGGACGGAATCACGGCTTAGCCGTTTCATTACCGGACGGCAAGTTCCTTCGGATGATGAATTCATCGCCTTGTCTAAGGTTCTTGGTGTTCCCGAGACAAAGCTCCGTCAACTCATTAACACAAAAGCCTGTTAGCCTAACCTAGCCGGGGAAAAAGCTAATGGTAGACTTCCAATTAATCTTATCCGAAATTCGCCAACTCCGGGCCGAGCTTCGAACTACCCAACGCCGACTACTCCCGGTTGAGGCCGCGGCGGCCTACCTGGGAATAAGCCCAAAGACGATCCGCAATGGCTTAGGTCCAAAGGCAACGAAGCCCTTTCCGATTAAGCCGGTCAAGGTTTCCGGGCGGGTGCTATTCAAAAAAGAATCCCTGGACGCATACATTGACGGCCTGGGGGTGAGCGAATGAACTTTCAGGCAATCCCCAAGGAATTAAAAGCCCGGCCCGTAGCCTTCCCCCCTTTAATTTTTTCTTGGCGGGCTACTCCAAAAATTACCGAGGTTCCTGCCGTTAATTATCCAAATTTGGTGAGCGCCGGAATTGCTCTGCTAAGGGGCGGGGTGAGTGTCATCCCGATTGATGCCAGAAAAACCCCGGCAGACCCGCCCCTGCCTCATCAGAGATGGAAGAAATACCAGAAAGAGCGAGTAACAGAGGCACTTCTCCGGAAGTGGGTTAATATCCCCGGAGTGCACGGCTTGGCGATGATTGGTGGCAAGATTTCCGGGGGACTCGTTGACCAAGATTTCGATGTGCCGGGGTTCTTTGAGAGATTTATCGAAAAAGTGAAACAAAACCGGGAAGTGCGGGAACTCGCTTATTTGCTCCCGATCCAGCAGACAGGAAGCGGCAACTATCAGATCGTCTTTCGATGTGGCTTGCCTCTCAGATGCGACAAGCTGGCCTATGTCCCGGCAGACAATAAGGAAGGCAGGGAGGCGGCCATTGAAACACGGGCAGAGGGCGGGTACGCAGTCGTGGCACCGTCTCATTGCCCCCAGGCTGAAAAACACGGCGTAAAGCACAAACAAGCTTATCGAGTTATCCAGGGCGACTTTGCCAAAATCCCCACCATAACCGACCGACAGGCCAGCGTACTCTTAGATATAGCGCGTAGCCTGGATGAGATGCCTCTCACGAAGAAGGAGATGCAGGCGGCCCCGTTGCCCCCGAATCGGAACGGAAACGTGGGAGAGGGGGTCATTGATGCGTTCAACCGGAACTATAATATAAGGACTATCCTTGAACGGAATAAATATGAACGGCGGGGCAATCGCTACCTGGCCCCGGATAGTACAACCGGCCTGCCAGGGGTGCATATTTTCGAGGATACCGGACGGTGCTACTCGCACCATGCTAATGACCCCTTGAATGATGGCCATTCTCACGATGCCTTTGATGTGTTCCGAATCCTTGAGCATGGGGGAGACCTTAAGGCGGCTGTAAAGGCGGCGGCTGAAACTCTGGGGATTGAGCGGATCCAGCCCCAAGCGGAACCGGACCCGGATCAAGATTATGACCGGCAAGAGCGAGAGGCCATACAAGCGGAGAATCCCTTACCGCGCATAATAGAGGGCATTCTTGAACTGGAAAATTTTGTTGCTCTCGACCTACCCGAACGGAAAAAATATCTGGACCCTTGGCTTTTGGAATCATCTATCAACATGATCTACGGCCCCCGAGGTGTGGGCAAGACCATGTTTGGCTTTTCAATTCTTGAGGCCGTGGCGCGTAGGGCGGCATTTGGCCCGTGGGGGGCGGGTGAATCCGTCAACGTCCTCTACCTGGACGGCGAACTAGTGATGGCTGATCTTCAAGAGCGAGCCAATTACTTCAAACAAGAGGTTTATCCTTCAAAATTCTATGTCTATTCGACTCATCATCTCAATTTACTTGGGCTCCGGAACGCAAACTTAGGCGATGAAACATGGCAAAAAGAAATGGCCGATGTGCTTAAGTATTTACAAGTAAAACTGTGGGTAATTGATAATATCGCCTCGCTTACTCCTGGAATAGACGAAAACTTAAAACACGCATGGGACCCCATCAATCAATGGTTTTTGAAATTACGGTTTGCGGGAATCAGCACAATTTTTCAGCACCATGCAGGGAAAGAAAAATTACAACGGGGTACTTCTGGCCGGGAAGATAATATTGATATTTCGATTTTATTGGACTACCCCAAAGGATATTTCAAAGAGGACGGTTGTAAATTTGTGGCGACCTTTGAAAAGGCCAGAATCAGGCAACGGGACTTACACTTAATATCTGATACCGAATTTTCACTTGAAACTGATGAAAACAATAGTCATGTCTGGACCTATGCAAATCTTAGGGCTAGTAATAAAAAGGCTGTCCTGGAATTACTTGATAAGGGACAAAGCCAAAAAGGGATAGCTAACACTCTGGACCTCAGCGAAGGGTATGTCAGCAAAATCATATCAAAAGCCGAAAAAGGCGGGCATATCACCTCCGGCGGCAAACTCACACAATCGGGATATGTTTTGATCCATGGTGCATAAAAATAGGAAACTCGATAGGAAACTCAGGCCCCTAAAAATAGATGGAAGGGAAAGGAAACTTTTTGGAAACTATAGGAAATTGGAATTTTAAATATCAAATAAAATTAACTACATATAAAAATGTCTTAGGAAACTTTTTGGAAACTTGATGAAACCCGGCCCTGTAGTTTCCTGGGGGGGGTATTACCCCAGGAAACAGGAAACTCATGAAATTTTTTCGATGCGCGAACCTGGATATTGTTGACAAGCTGTTGACCAAGGCCGGGATAGCCAGCAATGGCAAGGAGATTTAACCGACATGCGGATACGGTATCCCTTTATTGGGGATGATTGAGTGTTAATTCTGCCTAACTCAAGTTTAACAGCCTTAACGGGCGGGCGATACCGGATTGCCTTAGAGGAATCTTGGCACCATGAGAGGCCGGAGGTTCGCAATCCCGATAAGCTGTGGATTGAGCAAATCCCCTGTCGGGGCGGGGCTTTCATCGGCCTTTATTCTCTTAAACCCCTCATTTTGCAGCTATACACGCCGCGGGTAAAAAATGCCAAGACGATTTGGGAGGCCATAAAGAACATTCCGGGGGCCAGGCCCGACTTTCACTTTGTCGGTGAGGCGGTGCTTCACTTCCCCTTGGAGGCGGTTCATACCGTGGCGCACCTGGCCGGGGCCAGGATGAAAAGAAGGTTAACTGAGGCCCAAAAAGCAAAGCTGTCAGAATTGGGTAAGGCATACCGATTTAAGGGGGAAAATAACGGGGTACAGACCCAGAAATGGCCCCAATTTGAGGCGATAAGGGGGAAGGGCATAGAATAGGCCCAGGCAGGGCGACAAAGAGAATCCTTGAGGAACGGCGGGGGAGTTTTCCACGCTGCCCATTTTATATACGAATAATTAATCAAACATATTGACAATTAATTTAAGTTGATTTAAGATAAGCCAAACGAGAGCAAGGAGCCTACCCTATGCCAGAGAAAGACCCTATTTTAACTCCTGAGCAGGTGGCCAAACGGCTGCATATAAGCCATCTGACTGTCGGTAATTGGTTAAGGAGTGGTAAGCTCAAGGGGGTGAAGGTAGGCCGCCTGTGGCGGGTCCGTGAAAGCGACCTGGAAACTTTTTTAAAAGGAGGTGAAAGGAACTAATGGCAATTTTAGCTGAGTGCCCACGGTGTCATAAGAAGCAGGCCGTCAAGAATCGCAATTGTGATTGCGGGGCGGACATGGTGAAAGAGAAGAGGCTGCAAAAGGTCCGTTACTGGGTAAACTACCGTCTCCCCAATGGTAAGCAGCGCCGGGAATTTGTGGGGCTCCCCGATGGCCGCCCCGCCGGAATTGAAGAAGCCAAGGCAGCCGAGGGCAAGCGCCGCGCTCAAAAGATTGAAAACCCCGGTATTCTGGAAAAGGTGCCAGCGGAACGTATGGGCTTTAGCGAGCTTGCCAAGTGGTATCTTGACCTGAGCCCGGTCAAAAAGCTCTCTTCCTATAACCGGATTAAACAGGGAATCGCCAATTTTAACCAGGTATTCGGAAGCCGTATCGTAAGCAGCCTAAAGCCCATGGACCTGGAAGCCTATCAGGAGAAGCGGCAAGAGGCTGGCCGAGCCGCCGCCACCATCGACATGGAGATCAGCCTGGTCAAAACCATGGTCACGAAAGCCTTTGATAATGACCTGGTGGATGGCAGGACGGTCAAGGCTTTCAGAGTGGTTAAGCGGAAACTGAAAAAGGCGGCTAATGCCAGGAAGCGGACCCTCACCGTTGCCGAATATCTCAAGCTGCTGGCCGTGGCCCCGGATCACCTAAAGGCATTTTTGACTGTGGGATTTAACACCGGCATGAGGACCGGGGAACTCCGAGGGCTGCGCTGGTCACATATCGACCGGGAGAAAGGGGTTATCAGGCTACCGGCGGACCTCACCAAAGAAAGCAAGGCCAAGGTGATACCGATTAACAATCACGTCAAACGGGTGTTAGCGGACCTCCCCAGGGCGATCCATCACAATTATGTGCTCACCTATCGCCATGAGCCTATCGTAACCCCTGGCGGGCTGAAAAACTCCTTTATGTCAGCATGTGTTAAAGCCGGAATCCCCCAGGGCCACACCGATCCGAACGGGATCACCTTTCACGACATACGGCGCACGGTCAAAACCAATATGCTGAGCGCCGGAGTGGATAAGGTCTATCGGGACACGATCTTAGGCCACAGCTTGCAGGGGATGGACGTTCACTATATGGCCCCCTCTGAAGACGATCTGCACCGGGCCATGGAGAGATACACCGAGTGGTTAGATGGTCAACTTATTTTGGCAAGTGTTGACCATATCGTTGACCAAGTGAACCATAGTTTATAATGAAACTACCTAATCAATTGAACTTACTGGCGCGCCTGGCAGGATTCGAACCTGCGACCCACGGATTAGAAGTCCGTTGCTCTGTCCACTGAGCTACAGGCGCAGTGAGATGGATGGGGTCGCGATGAGATGCCCCCCTCTTTTCCTCCCCGCTTAAGACGGTCCGGCAGCGAATTGGCCCACCTTGGGGAGACGGAAAGTGGTGGGCAGCACCCGTCCTACATGAGCTAAGGCAAAAGTAAAAAGGCAAAACCCTGGTTTTTTTTTGCTTTTACCTTTTACCTTTTAACTTTTAACTTTATTGCCTTCCAGCCAGGCCAGGCATTCCCCGGCAGTCATCAAGCTTACGCCGATATTCTGCATTTCCCGGAGCGCCGCTTCATAGACGCCGGAGACCGCGTCCTGCACCAAGATAATCTTAAAATCCCGTTCGCTGGCTTCATAGATGGTGGTCCGGGGGCAATTGGGGAAGTTGCAGCCGCACAGCGCCAGGGTGTTGACCCCCAGATCCCGCAGGCGCTGCTCTAAAGGCGTCTGATAAAAGGCGCCCCACCTGGGCTTATACATGAACCATTCCCTGGGTCCAATGGCCTGGAGCCTGCCTGATAATAGTAAGGGCGCATCCAGGCGCACCTGGGGAAAGGGCTTCAATTCCTCCATGATTTCGGCGCCTGCGCTTCCGGGGACCACCATTTTTAATCCCTGTGCCACCGCGGCCCGGCGACACAGATCGACGTTGGAGCCGTCTTCGAGGTACAACCGCACCACGTGGACGATGGACAGTCCTTTTTGCCTGAATCTCTCGACCAGCCGGGCCATCCGGGGCAGGGCCTCCAAGGTTCCGGGGATGAACCCCGGGGCGCCCGGGATGACAAAATCCTGCTGGGTGTCGATAATCACCAGGGCCAGGTGTGCTTTATCCGGCGAGGTGTAGTTGTTCATGAAGGATTATTAACCCATGGAGGCGGGCCTTGGCAAATCATTAGAGGGGCAAAATGCCCGAGGGCTGAAAAAAGTGGCGGACCGGGCCCGCCACTGGTGCATCTTATTAATGGGAGCGGAAAATAGATTACCTTCCCCCTCACCCGGTGTCGTCCCCCCGCCGTAGGGGCGGGGTTTCCCCGCCCGGGCGGCGAGACGCCGCCCCTACCGGCGAGGGAAGAGGGGACAAAGAAGAGACCCCATAATGCTCCCAATAATAACTGCCGGCTTACGGCACCATGAATTTCAGGACATAGGCCTGGAGCAGGGTGATGAGAGAGATGATCAGCACCATGACAACGCTGTGCTTCAAGGCAAACCGGAAGATGGAGCCTTCTTCCCCCACTATGCCGGTGGCCGCGGTGGCCACCGCGATGGACTGGGGCGAAATCATCTTCCCGACCACGCCGCCGCTGGAATTGGCCGCCACCATGAGGGTAGGGTTCACCCCGATTTGTTGGGCGGTGGTCTTTTGCAAGGCGCCGAACAGGGCGTTGGAGGAGGTGTCGGAACCGGTGAGAAAGACGCCGAGCCAGCCCAGGATGGGAGAGAAGATGGGGAACAGCACGCCGGTGGCGGTGAAGGCCAGGCCCAGGGTGGTACTCATGCCGGAGTAGTTCATGACCCAGGCCAGGCCCAGGACCAGGGAGACGGTGGCGATGGCCCACTTCAAGGTCTTGATGGTGCGGCCCAGGCAGTCAAAGGCCTTGCCGTAGCCGTAGTTGGGAATGACCAAAACCGCTAGCAGACCGGCGATAAAGATGGCGGTCCCCGCGGCGCTGCCGATATTGACATTAAATACCGCGGCATACGGGGTATTCTTGGCCACGATGGGGGCAGTCTTGATCACCAGATTATGCAGCAGGGGCCATTGGAGGGTGAAATCAATATGCCCCAGGAGTTTTTTGACCGGACCGAGACCCCAGAGCAAAACCATGACCGCCAGGATGCCGTAAGGCACCCAGCAGCGGATCACTTCCCTGGTGGAAAAGAGACAGGTCACCTTGGCGGTGGGCGCCACCCCGGTGAATTGCCAGATGGTGGGCGGCTTCCAGAAGATGAGGAAGACCCCCAGGCCGACCAAGGTGACAATAGCGGCAATGATATCAGGCAGGTAAGGGCCGATAAAATTGGAGACCACGAACTGGGAGACTGCAAAGCAGACCCCGGTGACGATGATAGCCGGCAAGACTTCCATGGCGGATTTCCAACCGCTCATGGTCACCACCAGCCAGAGGGGCACGACGATGGACAAAAAGGGGAGCTGCCGGCCCACCATGGAGCTGATGTGCATCAGGTCCAGGCCGGAGACCCCGGCGGCCACCACGATGGGGATGCCGATGGCGCCAAAGGCCACCGGCGCGGTGTTGGCAATCAGACAGACGCCGGCGGCGTAAACCGGTTGAAAACCGAGGCCCACCAACATGGCGGCGGTGATGGCCACCGGGGTGCCGAAACCGGCGGTGCCTTCCAGGAAGGCGCCGAAGGCGAAGGCGATAAACAGGGCCTGGAGGCGGCGGTCATCGGTGATGCAGGCCAGAGAGTTCTTGATAATCTCGAATTCGCCGGATTCCACCGACATGTTGTAGATCCAGATGGCGGTGATGATGATCCAGGCCACGGGGAAGAGACCGAATAACATGCCGTTCAGGGCAGCCATGACCGCCAGAGACACGGGCATGCCCCAAACCAGGATGGCCAACAAGACGGCCGCCAGGGTGGCAAAAAAGGCGGCGGGATGCCCTTTGGAACGCCGGATGCCCAGCATATATAGAAGAATGAGAATGGGAATCGCGGCTACCAGGGCCGAGACGCCCAGGTTGCCCAAAGGGATGTAATCTTGAATCCACTGCATCAAGGCACCCTCCTTGATAAAAAATAAATAAAAACCTTTCATCGATTCGCCAAAAAATCCGGCCAGAATAGCAAGGTGTTTGGGAAGTCAGGGGTTAATCACCTCCTTTTCCCCTGGGCCAGGGAAAGGTGGTCTTACCAGGCGGTTCCGCCATCAAGTGGCGGATTTGACTGCCTCGGCCACCGCCTCGGCGATATGCTGTACCTTGATCTTCCCGCCCCGCTTCTCAAGTCCGCCGCGGAGCTGCAGGACGCAGCCGGGGCAGTCGCTCACCAGGAGGTCGGCGCCGGTGGCGGCCACTGCGTCCAGCTTGTTCTTCAGCAGCTCCCCGGAGAGTTCCGGGAAATCCACGGAAAAGGTGCCACCCATGCCGCAGCAAACCTCTTCATTCTGGGCGGGCAGGTACTGGTAACCCGCGATCTTCAAGAGTTCCCGGGGAGGCCGGGTCACCTTGAGACCCCGGCACAGGTGGCAGGGGGCGTGGTAGGCCACTTTCCGGTTCCGGGCCAGGAACTCTTCCGGGCTAACCTTGAGGACTTCGGTCAGGAAGGAGCTGAAGTCCATCAACTTTGCCGCCAATTGGCGCGCCTTGACCCCCACTCCCGGTTCCCGGGCCAAGAGGAGGGGATAGCTGCGCTTGATATGCGAGCCGCAGGAAGCGCAGAGGGTCAGGATCTGATCGTAATCCGCCGGGTCCAGGGCCCGCAGGTTCTGGATGGCCACTTCCCGGGCCATATCCAGCTCACCCATGCATTCGGCCGGCAGGCCGCAGCAGGTTTGCTCCTGGGGGTAGTCCACCCGGACCTGGCGGTCTCTCAGCAGCTTGACCAGGGCCTCGCCCTGTTCAGGATAGACAAAATCCACCAGACACCCGCCGAACAAGGCGACCCGGGTCCGGGGTTGAGCCGCCTCTTTGCCGGCCAGCCGCGGCCAGCGGTCCCGCAAGGGAGTGGCGACCACCGTTGGCAGGCTGCGGAAATCGTGTTCTTTGCCGAAGAAAAAGGGGAGATGGCGGATAAATCCTTTCCGGGCAAAAGGCCGCTGCGCCAGGGTGGCGCGGCGCAGGAGGAAATGGAAGAGGCGGCGGTTCTTCAGGACCATCCGCAGCAGCCGGTTCTTCAGCGGCCTCTCCCCCTCTTCGGCCAGGATTTCCCCATGGACTTCTTTGATGATCAGGGGGAGATTGATGCCCACCGGACACACCGCTTTGCAGGCCAGACAGTTGAGGCAGTTTTGCACGATAGTCCGGTCGTTTTGGCGGCCGTGGTAAAAATAGGTGAGAATCAAGCCGATGGCGCCGATATAGACATGGCCGTAATTGTGGCCGCCCACCAGCGAATAGACGGGACAGACATTGGCGCAGGCGCCGCAGCGGATGCAGCGCAGGACCTCGGAAAAGATCGGATCCCGGGCCAGGGCCAGGCGGCCGTTGTCCAGGAAGACCACGTGCATCTCTTTGCGGCCCCCCGGACCGGGGCGGCACTCGGCGAGCCCGCTGATCCAGGTGACATAGGAGGTGATCACCTGGCCGGTGGCGTTCTTGGGCAGAACCTTCAAGATGCGCAAGGCGCTGGCCAGGTCCGGCAACAGTTTATCCAGGCCCACCAGGGCTACATGGATGGGTGGCAGGGTGGTGGTGAGCCGGGCGTTGCCCTCATTGGAAATGATTCCCAGGGTGCCGCTGGCGGCAATGGCGAAGTTGGCGCCGCTGATGCCCATCTCGGCGGAAAGGAACTCCTTGCGCAGCTCCCTCCGGGCCACCTTCACCATCTTGCCGATGTCCTCTGGGTCAAGGGAATCCCCGGTGACCCGGGAGAATAACTCCGCCACTTGCCCGCGGGAGAGATGGATGGCCGGCAAGACCATGTGGGAGGGACCTTCGTGCCTGAGCTGGATGATCCATTCGCCCAGGTCGGTTTCCACCACGGTCAGGCCTTCCTGTTCCAGGTGGTCGTTGAGGAAGGTCTCCTCCGCAGTCATGGACTTGGATTTGACGATCTTCTTCACCCCGCGGTCTTTGGCGATGCCACAGATGATCTCGTTGGCCTCCCAGGCGGTCCCGGCCAGGTGCACCCTGACCCCGGCGGCTTCGGCCCTGGCCTTGAAAGCCTCATAAAGCTCTTCCAGGCGGGGCAGGGCCTGGTCTTTGCCCCGGGCGATCTCCTCCCGGAGGGCCTCGAAATCCACCCCGCTCAGGGCCCGGGCCCGGCCTTCCGGGTAGGCGGCGAAGAAGGCGGCCTGGGCGGCGCGCAGAAACTGGTTATCCAGGGCCCGCCGCAGGCGTTTCCGGTATTCCTCCAGGTCTTGGGCGGTATCGATCATGACAATTAATCCTTGAGCAGCAAGAGGTGCAGTTCCAGGGGGCCGTGCACCCCCAGGGTCAGCACCCGCTCGATGTCGGCGGTGCGGGAAGCGCCGGTGATGAAGGCCAGATAATTGGGGGGGGACTGCATCAGGCGGTTCATCTCTTCTTCCAGGTCAGTGGCGGTGGCCCGCAGACGGGAGAGGGGCAGGACCGCAATGTGGGTTTCGGAGAGCATGGTGGCCAGGCGGAGATCCTCGGAGCTGGAGTCCAGCACCAGGGTGCCGGTGTCGGCGATGCCCCAATCAGCCCGGGTGAGACCGGTATGGATGGCGCCGGCCCGCTCCCGCAGATTCTCCCCCAGCAACTCCAAGCCGGCCCGTTGGCAGTCAGCCTGCAGGGCCGCCCGGCTCTCGGCGTCCCAGCCGGGAGCGGCAATGGCGGCGCCGCCTTGCTCCTTGGTGACCCTGATGGCGTAGGCAAAGGCGGCCCGGACGCTGGACACCAGGGTGACCACCACCTGGACCGCTTCGGCCTTCTCTTTTAGGGTGGCGACCAGTTTCTTCACGGCCATGATTGGCTCCCCTGATCCGGTATGGTCTGAAAAAGCAGTGCCTCTGGGCGAGCAAGCTGACCAATTGCAAAAAAAAAGCGGCAGATTTATCCTTGGCAATGAATTGGTCAGACCACTTGACATGATCTTAAAAAAACGTTAATAACTTGTCAAGGGAAAAATTTTTGGGGGCAAAATGAACTGTGGGGGCCATGAACCTCTTACTCAAGCCCATTAAGGCCAGACGGGTCTCGGACCAGGCCTTTGAGCAGATCCGGGACCTGGTCTTCCGGGGGCAACTCAAGCCGGGGGACCAACTCATGCCGGAGCGGGGGCTGGCTCAGGCCATGGGCGTGAGCCGGCCCACGGTGCGGGAGGCCATCAGAAGGCTGGTGACCATGGGGTTGCTGGAGCACCAGCAAGGGGCGGGCACCTTTGTGCGCTCCCTCAACGCCCAGAGGGAACACAACCCCCTGGCCGCGGTGATCGAGGGCCATGACGCCACCCTGGAGGAACTGCTGGAAGTGCGCATGGGCCTGGAGGGCCAGGCGGCGCTCCTGGCGGCCCAGCGGGCCTCCGCCGAGGACCTGCAGGTGATGGAGAAGGCCCTGGTGGCCATGCAGGCGGAGAACGCCGCCGGCCGCCTGGGGATTGACAACGACGTCTCCTTTCACATGGCCCTGGCCTTTGCCTCCAAGAACCCGGTGCAGGTCTATATCATGAAGAATTTTTACGACCTGCTGCACCACGGCATCAAGGAGAACCTGCAGGCCCTCTGGGAGGAACCCGAGAGCCTCCCCATCATCGCCTGGCAGCACCGGGAGATTTATGAGGCCATTAAAGACCACGACCCGGAAGGCGCCTACCAGTCCATGAAAAGGCACATCACCTTTGTCCTGGATTTTGTCCGGAATCGCCAGGTTTCATAAGGGGGCGGCGGCCGTGGCGGAAAAACTTTGGTATAGAAAAAATCCTTTTCGGGTTTTTTTATAAGCTATCGACTGACCAATGGCGATATGGCCGGAAGATCCGGTCTGTGAGTAAAATGGTATTACCATCTGCCGAACTCTAAACCCTGGTAAACTCAGAAGGGAAAACCCGAACCGTCCCTGAGACGCCGTTGATCCCGGAGGGGAAATGATCAGCCAAGGCCTGATTCAAGAATTTCAACAGATCCTGGGCCGGGAGCAGGTCATGGTGAGCGAAGCCGACCGGCTCACCTATGCCTATGACGCCGCGGTCCTGGAGCCGGTGATCCCCGCCCTGGTGATGCGGCCCCGATCTCGCGAGGCCCTGGGCCGGGTGGTGCGCCTCTGCAACGACCACGGTCTGCCCTTGACGGTGCGGGGGGCCGGCACCAATCTCAGCGGCGGCACCATCCCCCACCCCGGGGGGGTGGTGGTCCTGACCAACGCCCTCAACCAGATCCTGGAGATCAACGAACCGGACCTGTACGCGGTGGTGCAGCCGGGGGTGGTCACCGCCAGGCTGGCCGCGGCGGTGGAGGCCAAGGGCCTCTTCTATCCGCCGGACCCGGGCTCCATGGCGGTCTCCACCCTGGGGGGCAACGTGGCGGAAAACGCCGGGGGGCTGCGGGGCCTGAAGTATGGAGTCACCCTGGACTACGTCATGGGCCTGGAGTTTTTCGCGGCCTCCGGCGACCTCGTCAAGACCGGCTCCCGCACGGTGAAGTGCGTCACCGGCTACAACCTCACCGGCCTCTTGGTGGGCTCCGAGGGCACCCTCGGGGTGATCTCCGAGATCATCCTGAAGCTGATTCCCCTGCCCCAGGCCCGGCGGGCCATGCTGGCCGCTTTCGACCAGGTGGGCCAGGCCTCGGAGACGGTGGCGGCCATCATCGCCCACCGCATCGTGCCGGCCACCCTGGAATTTCTGGACAACTTCACCATCCGCACCGTGGAGGATTACAGCCACGTCGGGCTGCCGGTGGACGCCGCCGCCCTGCTCCTCATCGAGGTGGACGGCCACCCCGCGGTGGTGGCGGAGGAGGCCGAGAAGGTGGAGGCCCTCTGCCGGAAGCTCGGGGCGACCCAGGTGCACACCGCCCGGGACGCGGCGGAGCGGGACCGGGTCTGGAGCGCCCGCCGGGCGGCCCTTTCGGCCCTGGCCCAACTGAAACCCACCGTGGTCCTGGAGGACGCTACCGTGCCTCGCAGCCAGGTCCCTGCCATGATCCGGGCCATCGAAGAGATCGGCCGGAAATTTAAGCTGCCCATCGGCACCTTCGGCCATGCCGGCGACGGCAACCTCCACCCCACCATCCTCACGGACCGCCGCAACCAGGAGGAATGGCACCGGGTGGAGGCCGCGGTGGCGGCCATCTTCGACGCCGCCCTGGCCCTGGGCGGCACCCTCTCCGGGGAGCACGGCATCGGCAAGGCCAAGTCCCGCTTCCTGGAAAAGGAAGTGGGCCGCGGCACCATCTGGTATTCCAAGCGAATCAAGGCAGCCCTGGACCCGAAGAATATCTTGAACCCCGGGCAGAGCATCGGGGAGTGAGGAGTGAGTAGTAAGCAGTGAGCAGTAAGCAGTGAGCAGCGAGCAGTAAGCAGTAAGCAGTAAGCAGAGGGCAGGATAGGGAAAAGTTATGCCTTCGAATCATAATGAGCGACACTACTTTGAACTTTTCCGTAAGTTTTACCAGGTGCCTGATGGTAAAGTAAAGTATGGCGATAAACCGGATGTTATTATAGATGGCGACAAAAGAGTAGGGATAGAAATAACTAATTTCTTTATTGAAAGAGGGCAACTTCCTATAAGCGAGCAAAATCAAAGAAGGATCAGAAAAGATGTTCTTAAAAAAGCTCACCAAAGATACAAGAAGGGAGGGGGAAAATATGAAATATCTTTTTCCTTTAATAAAGAGCAACCAATTCAGAACAGCCAAAAGCTTATTCCAAGGATTGTCGACTTAATCCGGAAATTGGAGGTTTTCAAGACCGGCGGAATTTCAAGATACTTCTTAGAGGATATCCCGGAGCTTGAATTTATATATATCAATCCAAATTTATACAATGATCCTCAATGGAGGTTAACTCAAGGGTATACAGGCTGCAACATAATGTCAATTCCGAGACTTACTGAGATAGTTAGAGAGAAAGAAAATAAGGCAAAAAATTATATAAAGTGCGATGCTTACTGGCTCCTCTTGCTAATTGAATCTTTTGATCGGGTACAAGAACAAATAATGCCATTTGAAGAAGTAAAGATGGAATCGGATGTTTACGAAAAAATAATTTTGTATATAACTGCCCCTGAATGCGTATTTGAATTTAAGCGATAAGGAGTATGGGTTAACAAGCTTTTACTGCTTACTGCTTACTGTTTACTGCTTACTGCTTACTGCTTACTGCTTACTGCTCACTGGTCACTTAGGAGAAGAAAATGTCCCGCCTGCGGGCGCTGGCCCGGCTGATGAAGGAATTGGAAGACCAGTTGGTGGTCTGCATGCGCTGCGGCCTCTGCCAGGCGGTCTGCCCGTTGTTCGCCGAAACCGGCCGGGAAGCGGACGTGGCCCGGGGCAAGCTGGCCCTGCTGGACGGCCTCCTCAAGGAGATCCTGCAAAACCCCGGGGGGGTCCAGGACCGCCTGAGCCGCTGTCTGCTGTGCGGCTCCTGCGCCGCCAACTGCCCCAGCGGCGTCAAGGTGCTGGAAATCTTCATCAAGGCCCGGGCCATCCTGGCGGCCTACCTGGGTCTCTCGCCCTGGAAAAAGGCGATCTTTCGGGGGCTGCTGGCCAAACCGGGGACCTTTAACCGCATCCTGGACTGGGGGGCCAGGTTCCAGGGGATCTTCATCAAGCCGGTGGACGACCTCCTGGGTTCCTCCTGCGCCCGCGTCATGTCGCCGTTGCTCAGGGATCGGCATCTCAAACCCCTGGCCCCGGTGCCCTGGCACCGCCAGATGGGCCGGGTGGATATCGGGCCCAGCCCCGGGGGCCTGAAGGTCGCCCTTTTTGTGGGCTGCCTGATCGACAAGCTCTTCCCCCCGGTGGCGGACGCGACCCTGCGGGCCCTTAGGCACCACGGGGTGGGGGTGCTGGCGCCGCCGGAGCAGGCTTGCTGTGGCATTCCGGCCCTGGCTGGCGGCGATCCCGAGACCTTCGCGGCCCTGGTGCGCCACTCGCTGGGGCAGTTCGCCGGGGAGCCCTTCGATTACCTGGTGACCGCCTGCGCCACCTGCGCCGCCACCATCAAAAAGCTCTGGCCGGTGATGACCCAGGATTTCGCCGCCGCCGACCAGGAGAAGGTCGCCGCCCTGGCCGAAAAGACCCTGGACATCAGCCAGTTCCTGGTGGATCGCCTGGGCCTGGGGCCGGCGCTGCCCAAGCCGGCGGCCGAACCCATCGACATCACCTACCACGACCCCTGCCACTTGAAGAAGTCCCTGGGGGTGGCGGCCCAGCCCCGGGCCCTGATCCAGGCCAATCCCCGCTACCGCCTCAAGGAGATGGCCGAGGCGGATTGGTGTTGCGGCATGGGCGGCAGCTTCAACCTGCAGCACTATGAAATCTCCGCCAGCATCGGCCGGCGCAAGCGGGATCATATCCTCAACTCCGGCTGCGCCGTGGTGGCCAGCGGCTGCCCGGCCTGCATGCTGCAGCTTACCGACATGCTCTCCCAGGCGGGGGCCCGGGTGGCGGTGCGCCACGCGGTGGAAATCTATGCCGAGTCATTGCCGCCCCAGGTCCGGAGCGGCCGGAAGGAGAGAACTTGAGGGAACCTTTCCTGGATCACTTCTTCAAGCCGCAAGCGGTGGCAGTGGTGGGAGCCAGCCCCAGGGAGGCGAGCATCGGCTTCACCCTGGTGAATAATCTCAAGAAGGGCGGGTTCCCCGGGAAGATCTATCCCATCAACCCAAAACATGAGGAAATCCTGGATCTTAAGACCTACGCCTCCCTTGCCGCGGTGCAGGCCCCCATCGACCTGGCCATCATCGCCGTGCCCATCAAGGGAGCGCCGGCCATCCTCAAGGAGTGCGGCCTGGCCCAGGTGCCAGGGGCCATTATCATCTCCGCCGGCGGCAAGGAAACCGGGGTGGCGGGCGCCGAGATCGAAGCCGAGATCAAGACCGCGGCGGAGCAGAGCGGGGTGCGCTACCTGGGGCCCAATTGCCTGGGGATCCTCTGCCCGTCCCAGCGGCTCAACGCCAGCTTTGCCGGGATCGAAGCCGCCCCCGGCAGCCTGGCCTTGCTCTCCCAGAGCGGCGCCATCTGCAGCGCTATCCTGGACTGGGCCGCGGTGGCGAATATGGGCTTCAGCCACTTTGTCAGTGTCGGCTCCATGGCGGACATCAACTTCGCCGACATGATCGACTATCTGGGCAATGAGGAGAAGGCCAGCAGCATCATCATTTACATGGAAAACCTGGTCCGGCACCGCAAATTTATGAGCGCCGCCCGCTCCGTTTCCCGGGTTAAACCCATCATCGTGGTTAAATCAGGACGCAGCCGGGCGGCCGCCAAGGCCGCCGCCTCCCACACCGGCGCCCTGGCGGGGGAGGACGAAACCTACAATGCCGCCTTCCGGCGGGCCGGCATCATCCGGGTGGACACCATCTCCCAACTCTTTGACTGCGCCGAGGCCCTGGGGAAGATGCCGCGCCCCGCCGGCGGCAGGCTGGCCGTAATCACCAACGCCGGCGGGCTCGGGGTGATGGCGGTGGACGCCTTCAGTAAATGGCACCTGGAGCCCCCCGCCTTGAGCGACGCCACCCTGCAAGCCCTGAATCAGTTCTTGCCCCCCATGTGGAGCCACGCCAACCCCATCGATCTCTTAGGGGACGCCCGGCCGGAGCATTACCTGAAGGCGGTGCAGGTCTGCCTGGAGGCGCCGGAGCTTCAGGGGCTGGTGGTCATCCTGTCGCCCCAGTCCATGACCGACCCCACCGCGGTGGCCCGGGCCCTGGCGGAGGTCACCAGCCGGGCCAAGCCGGTGATCGCCGTCTGGATGGGGGGCCGGCAGGTGGCCGAAGGGATCAGCATCCTGATCCAAGCCGGTATCCCCACCTTCCCCACCCCGGAGGAGGCGGTTGACAGCTTTATGCAGATGTACACCTATTCCCGGAACCTGGAGCTTCTGCAGGAGACACCGCCCCGCCTGCATCACGACCTTACGGTCAACAGCAAACAGGCCAGGACCTTCATCGACGAGTGTTTTAAGCGGGAAGTGAAGGTTCTCACCGAAATCGAATCCAAGGCCATCCTGTCGGCTTACGGCATCCCGGTGAACCACACGGTGGCGGCTTCTTCGGCCGCGGCCGCAGTCAAGGCCGCCAAGGCCATGGGCTTCCCGGTGGTCCTGAAGGTCTACTCTCCGGACATCTCCCACAAATCCGAGGTGGACGGGGTGCGGGTCCACCTGCACGACGAGGCCGCTGTGCTGGCGGCCTATGAGGAGATTACCGGGAAGGCCCGGGAGGCGCTGCCCGAGGCCAGGCTCTACGGGGTGACGGTGCAGGCCCAGGTGCTCAAAGGAGACCTGGAACTGATCCTCGGCAGCAAACGGGATCCAGACTTCGGTCCCATCATCCTGTTCGGGCTGGGCGGGGTGCTCACCGAGGTCTTACGGGACACCGCGATGGACCTGCCGCCCTTAAACCTGCTGCTGGCCCGGAGGCTGATGGAGAGGACCCAGGTTTACCGGCTGCTCCAGGGTTTCCGCAATATTCCCCCCGCCAACCTGGAGGCGGTGGAGGAAATCCTGGTACGGCTCTCCCAGTTGGTGACCGATTTTCCGGAGATCGTGGAGTTGGATATCAACCCCTTACTCATCGCCGCCGGACAACCGGTGGCGGTGGACGCCCGCCTGGTCATCGAACCCAGCAGCCTGCCGGCGCCCCGCCATCTGATTATCAGCCCCTATCCCAACCAGTATGAGAGCGATTGGCTCCTCGAAGACGGCACCCCGGTGTTGCTGCGTCCCATGCGGCCCGAGGATGAGCCCCTGGTGACGGAATTGCTCCACAACTGTTCGGACGATACCCTCTATTTCCGGTATTTTCACCTGATCAAGAAGTGGACCCATCAGATGTTGATCCGCTTCACCCAAAACGATTATGACCGGGAAATCGGCCTGACTGCCTTCGGCCAGCCACCCGGGCCAGTGACCATGATGGGAGTGGGCCGGCTGGTCATGGCCCCGGAGCGGGACACCGCAGAGTTTGCGGTGATTGTGGCCGACCCCTGGCAGGGCAAAGGCCTGGGGCAGAAATTGATTGAGCGAGTCATGGAAATTGCCCGGGAAAATGGGGTAAATCTCTTGTGGGGTGAGGTCCTGGCCGCAAACCTGCCCATGCTGGAGTTGGTGAAAAAGCTGGGTTTCCGCGTCAGCAGAGACGAGTCGGACGACACCAGAAGGGTGGAAATGGAATTTTCGCAGCAGTAGCCTTTGAGTTTCGAGTTTTGAGTTTCGAGTTGTAGGGGCGGACCCATGGGTCCGCCCGGTTTCGAGTTTTTAATTTTAAGATGTATGGTGGGCACTGCCCACCAATTCCTTATGAGTTTTAAGTGGAGTTTTTTAGCCATGAGCCCGCGGGACATGGTGCAGGTGACCATTTACGACGCCCCGGCGGCGGGCGCCGCCGGCTGCGCCTGCGGCTGCGGCGGCCATGATCATGACCATGGCCTTCCCGAGGACAGGGACCCCGTGGCCAGGGTGAGCATGGAACTCCAGGCCCGGGCCCTGGCCTTGACTCTGGAGGCCGCCTTCCCCGGCATGGTGCAGGTGGAATATCTCAACGTCTTACAAGACCCCCGGGGCCGGGGGTTGCCCCAGACCGCCCTGCTCTGTTCCCTGGCCTACCCCACGCCCCTGGTTTACATCAACGGCCGGGGGCGCTTTGCCGGCGCCCTGCCGGTGGACCGCATCCGGGAAGAAATCGCCAAGATCTTGGAAATGGCCTGAAGGAGCAGCAGCGCCGCCTTTTTGTCTTTATCCCGGAGGGCTCAATTTTCTTTTCTCGTTCCCAAGCTCCTGCTTGGGAACGGAAATTCTAGCCCAAGCTCTGCTTGGGCAACGAGTTTTAAACCGATGAAATTATCTATCAATAATCCTTGCCAGGCGGAGCCTGGCGAAAAATGGGTTCCCAAGCGGGAGCTTGGGAACCAGAAAAAGCCGACATTTCGGCGGCGTTGTCTTGCTGGCAGGATTACCAGGGGCGGAAACGATAGGAGGTGACGCCATGGCCGTTACCAGAGAATTTCGCGCAACCTTGCTGGAACGCGCCCGGAAGGACGCCGAGTTTCGCAAAGCCATGCTCAAAGAGGGCATTGACACCATGCTTGCCGGTGACGTGGAAACCGGTAAATCCATTTTGCGCGATTATATCAACGGGGCTGTTGGTTTTGGACGTTTGGCCGAAGCTACCCACATACCGGCCAAAAGTCTGATGCGCATGTTTGGCCCAAAGGGAAACCCACGGGCGGACAACCTGTTTCAGATCATTAAACACCTGCAAGCACGCGAAGGTATCCATTTGGAAGTGGCTCCGGGTTAACTGGCCGGATTTCTCTGGCATCAGGAGCAACGTTGCCATGACCATGAAGGATCCGCCGCATCTGGGCGAGGACCATAAAAAAAAGACCACAAAATTCCCTCCCCCTGCGAGGGGGCGACATCGGGTGGGGGTGGTATCGTCTTTGGATTCATAGGCTGGAAAAGTTGCCACCCTCCCCCCAGCCCCCTCCCCTCTCAGGGAGGGGGAGCCCCAAAACCATAGACCACCAAATGAGCCTTGATGAAAAAGATGGACCCAAACGATGAGCCGCCGAGAAGTGCAGCCGGAACCAGGTGAGGCAATGCCCAGACAAGCCGGGACCCGGGCCATCATCACCCTGCTCAGCGATTTTGGGGTCCGGGACGAGTATGCGGCCTGCCTGAAGGGGGTGATCCTGGGCCTCAACCCCCGGGCGGTGCTGGTGGACCTGACCCACGCAGTGCCGCCTCAGGATATCCGCTCCGGGGCCTTTGTCCTGGCGGGGGCGGCGGCCTATTTTCCACCGGGGACCATTCACCTGGCGGTGGTCGACCCTGGGGTGGGCACCGGCCGCCGGGGGCTGGCGGCGTACGGGCGGAGGCAGTTCTGGGTGGGGCCGGACAACGGCCTGTTTCATCTTATCTTTGCCGGGCGGCCGGAGCTTAAGATGGTCTCCCTGGAAAACCCCGATTATTTTCTTCCCCAAGTATCCCCAACCTTCCATGGCCGGGACCTGTTCGCCCCGGTGGCGGCCCACCTTTCCCTGGGCCTGGAGCTGGGGCGTCTGGGGCCTCCCCTCACCGACCCGGTGCGGCTCCCCTGGCCGGAGCCGTCTGTCACCGCGGCGCTGATCCGGGGCGAAATTATCCATGTGGACCGCTTCGGTAACCTGGTGAGCAATATTGCCGCCGGCGTCTTGCACGCCTGGCTGCAGGGAGCAGAAAATAAATTTCAATTGCAGGTGGGGCGGCGCACCCTGACCCGCCTGGGGCGCACCTACGGGGAGGCCCCCCCGGGGGAGCTGCTGGCCCTGGTGGGCAGTCACGGTTACCTGGAGATCGCCTGCGCCGGGGGCAGCGCCGCGGTCCGGCTCCAGGCGGGGACCGGCCTCTCCGTTGCGGTCCGTCGGGGAGGTTGAAGGTCGCCGGCTACCAGCTTGAGCAAGAAGATTTCCATATCCCCGCTGAGGGACCTCTGCGAAAATCTAAAGGCAAGGTTTGCAGATTTTTTCTCAAGGGCTCAGTTTTTACTTGTATATGGGATTCTTCTAAGGTAAAAGTTGTTTATACTATTTTTCTTATAGAATGGATGTCATATGCCCCGGGGAAAGAACAAACGGATCAGAGCTGGAGAGGGTGGCACAGACCTGTTTCTCATTAATGAGGTCTCCCGGTTGGTGAACCTTTCTCAAAAACGTATTCGGGAATATGAAAAAGAAGGGTTCCTCAAGCCCCTGCGGGAAAAGAACACCAACAATCGCCTCTATTCACCTTTCGACGTCACCCAGATCAACCAGATCAACAGCCTGATCCATGATCGGGGTTTCACCCTGGCCTGCCTGCGCAACTTGATGGTGCTGGCGCCCTGCTGGAACATCTTTGACTGTCCGCAGAAAGAGGAATGCCCGGCCTTCCAGCTTCCCTGGCGCCTTTGCTACGAAGTGCGGGAATACCAGGACACCCTGTGCAACGGTCCCTGCGCCCGCTGCGCCGTCTACCTCAACCGGAACGTCAAGAAAGAAAAGATCCTGGAGCAATTTCCTCCGGGATCATGACTTCCCGGAATTCTCCCTAAGCCTCTGCCCTCCATGGCCAAAGCCCTCGCCATTGTGGGACCTTCGGGCTCTGGCAAGACCGAGCTCATCTGCCGTTTGCTGGAGTGGTTTGCCCGTCGGGGCCTCAGGGTGGCGGTGCTGAAACATACCCACCATCGCGACCTGGGAGACCGGGACAAGGACACCTGGCGCTTTCGCCGGGCCGGGGCCCGGGTGGTGGCCCTGGCGGCTCCGGGTCTGCTCCAGGTCAGCCGCCAGGTCCCCGGCGAGCCCCCCCTCTCCGAGATTTTGGCGGCCTTGAGCCGGGAGGCGGACCTGATCCTGGTGGAAGGTTATAAATCCGGGCCGTTGCCCAAGATCGCGGTGCTGCCTGCGTCCGCCAAAGAGAACCCGGCCCCCTCTCCCCAGGTGATCGCCATGGTGGGCCCGGCGCCAGTGGCGGCGGAGCTGCCCGTCTTCCCGCCCGAAGAGCTGGAGGCCATTGGCGTCTTTATCCTGACCCATCTGGGTCTGCCGGGGCCGGCAGGCGACTCCGGGAGCGGCCAGGGTAAGGCGGATACTCGCCGGCACGGCAAAAACTGAAAGGCGCTGGCGCACCGCCTGGCTTCCCAGCCGGTGCAGGGACGTAGGGCGCGTCTTCCGCACCACGCCGGTGGGGAAGGCGTCTCGCCCGCCATTTTTTCTGGGGGCCTTACAGCAGGCGGGCGGGATGCCCGCCCCACGCGGGAATGTGGTGTGTGAAAGACGCGCCCTGGTATCTTAGGTTAAGATACGCTTTATTGAAGTCACGGCATGGTTAACGTTGGCAAAGGGGAAGCTGGGGTATGGCCAGGAACGAGAGCCTGACCCACGGGACGGAGAATCCTCCCCGAGTGACCGGGGCCATTCTGGCCGGGGGCTTCAGCAGCCGCCTGGGACAGGATAAGGCTTCCCTGTTGCTGCGGAGGAAACCCTTGACCCGCTGGGTGGCCGAGGCCCTGGCGCCGGTGGTGGGCGATTGCTGGCTGATCACCAACCACCCCGGACCCCATCTGGCCCTGGGGCTGCCCCTGGTCACGGATTTATGGCCCTTCCAGGGGCCGGCGGGCGGCCTGCGCACCGCCCTGTTCTACGCCCGGACTCCCTGGGTGCTGGCCGCCGCGGTGGACAACCCCTTCCTGTCCCCGGAATTGCTGGCGGGATTAACGGCCAGGCTGGCCGGAACCTCCCGGCCGGCGGTGGTCTGCCGATCCGCCAGTGGTCTGGAGCCCTTCCCGGGGCTTTACCACGTGCGCCTGCTGCCGTCCTTGACTGCCTTTCTTAAGAGCCAGCGACGGGCCAGCCTCTTTCTGTCGGAATGCCGCCCTGAGGTCATACCGCCGGAGGAGGTAATGCGGCTGGACCCTGAGGGTCGCAGCTTCTTCAACCTCAACACCCCGGAGGACCTGGAACGGGCCGCCGCCTGGGGTGAGCCGGGACCTCCCCCGGCCGCCGGCGGGTGGCCCCCGCCGGCCCCGCCGGCCCCGGCGGGCCGCCACCGCCTCTCTTGACAGCACTCCGGCCTTTGGTTATAAAAAACCTCTATCCGGTCCCATCGTCTAGCGGCCAAGGACACCGCCCTCTCACGGCGGAGACACGGGTTCGATTCCCGTTGGGACTACCAGATAACCTATTTATTTTACTGACATTTTAATTTTTTACCCCCGATAACCCGTGTCAGTAGACTGTCAGTAGATCTGCTTTCCACGATACCTTTTGAGAGCATGTCTCCCACCTATCTCGGGTTGATAATCTGACTGAGCCGTTCCAAGCTTATGACAATTTACTGCTTCCCAAAATGAATTTTAGCTGCTTTCAGGAACCATCAGAAAGCTCAGAAAGGTCAAGGGAGTCTATTCGTTGACTTGACTTCAAGGAATATGCTAAAAATTTTAAAAGCCCTGCAACTAATGCTGTCCAGAGGCGACCAGAGGACCCCATGAAGAGAATCCGCTTAATCGCACTAGGCTTCCACACTAACGACCGTCCTGATCAGGGCCGGCACCCTTCTGGCCGCGCCCAGAAAGGCCCAGGGAAGTGGTGAGGATGACGCGGGTGGGGGTTTGGTCTCCTACCAGCCGGATCCAAGCCTCTCGGCTCGTCGGATTTTTATGAAGGGTTAATCTCGGGAACAGGTCACGACTGCCAAACTGGTAGAAAATCAGGCGGGTTTGCAGATCAATCTCGGTTCAGGATCTCAGAGGCATTGAGTCCATAAGGCCCTCAGTCATGGCTTTCGAGGAAACTAAACTCGAGACCTTATCCTACCTGGAAGATCCCCTCGATTTTCTCAAAGAGACGGAGAAAATCATCTCGTTATTTTTCCCGCAATTCGATTTTTCCCTAATCCGCAGTGTTTTCGCAGATATTGCGAAACTTTTTCTGGGAAAATATCCGGGATATCGCCCCTGCAATACCAGATACCATGAGTTAAACCACACCATGCATTGCCTTGTAGTAATGGCCAGAATCATGCATGGAGCTTTTATTAACGGGATCATTTTTAGAAAAAAGTGCGTTAATCTGGGATTAATTTCTGCCCTTTTGCACGATACAGGCTATATACAATGGAGGGAAGACAGGACCGGAACTGGTGGTAAATATACTCTTTCCCATATAGAACGCGGTATTGAATTTATGGAAAAATATTTTAAGGCGAAAAGGTATTCCCTCAGTGATTTTACATTCTGTAGGGATTGTTTGAGATGTACTGGCCTTAACGTAAATATAGAAAAAATCCAATTTGCATCTCTTGAAAACGAAATAATAGGTAAGATTTTAGGAACGGCCGACCTCATCGGGCAAATGTCCGATAAGAAATACTTAGAAAAATTGACCTTTCTTTACGAAGAATTTAGAGAAGGAGGTGTCTCGTTTTTTAATAGTGAGTTAGATTTTATCAAAGCAACCCCCAATTTTTGGGAAGTTACCAAGCAGAGATTCGTCACAGAATATGGAAATGTAGAAAGCTACCTCCGTGATCATTTCAAGGCTATTTTGGGGATAGACCGAGATTTGCTCAGAGAGGTCATTGAGAGGAACATGAGATACTTAAAGTTTATTATGGAATACCACGAGGCCGATTATCGAAGATATCTTAGCTCTGAAGGGTTAGAGGAGATCATAATCGAAATTAAGAAAACTGGAGGCGAACCGGGAAACCAGATAATCTCCGGTTCCTGAGAACCAACCTCCTGAGAAATTTGCCGCCGCCCAGAGGAGTCATTGGACCCGGAGACTATTTCGAGCGGTTAAATCATAAGGGCATGAAAATCAATCATTCATTTTCCCGTCGCAAACACACGAAATCGGAGGTCGGTACTCCTACCTGCCGCATAGCGAGTTGGAAGCTTATTATACAGATTGAGGTGGCTTTTGCTAACTACTATGGTCCGAAACTTATCACACAACAGCAAAAACCTGCTATACCCGAGACATATCAACACCTTTATATGCGGGCGAGGCCTTTCTCGACCTCGCTCCAAAATGCCAGCCGTTAGCCATACAGGTTTTCGATTCACCGAAGCGCTTCCACATCACTGCCCTTGCCCAGGCATCTCCGGGTGGTGGAGAGACTGGCGCCCGTAAGATGATCTTTCAAACAATTTCCCAAGGAACAACTTTTCAATATCTTAATGCGGTCAAACTTCTCAGGAAAGGTTCACCTCTTTCACCCCCTCCAATTCTATCAGGTCTTGAAGGATTTCCCGCTGGGGCAGGACGGCCCTTACCTTGACCTGAAAGGTGGCCTTGAGTTCCTTTTTCTCCGCATCACGACTTAGTGCGGAACCTATCACCTCAAAGCCATGTTGCGTGATCAGGCTCTTCATCAGGGTGATCTGGCCAGGAAGGTCAGTGGATACTACCTCCAAATCTTCAAACCAATCCTTCCTCATCCGTCGCTCCCCCGCCTTCACTCCGATCAGGGCGAGGAGGGTCATAAGGGTCACCGCCACACCCATTACGTAAAAACCAGCCCCCACCGCCAGGCCCACCGAGCAGACCAGCCAGACACATGCCGCTGTAGTCAGCCCCCGGATGGTGTCTTTATAGCGGATAATGACCCCGGCTCCCATAAAGCCGATGCCAGTAATGGCCTGCCCGGCAATACGCCCAGGATCCCCCTGCAGGCTGACACCAGGATATTTGCCGTGATAGCCCACCACGAGATACTCGGACAGCACCATGAGCAGGGCTGTCCCCAGGGACAGGATAAGGTAGGTGCGGATCCCGGCCGGACGCCCGTGTATCTCCCGTTCCAGGCCGACTACTCCTCCCAGCAGTGCCGCTAACACCAAGCGGCCCAAAAATTCCACGTAGGGCATGATAGGTCCCCCTTTGAGGCTAATGGTGCCGTGAGTACGGCATTGCTTCCTATCATACGGAAAATCGCCTTGAAAATATATCCCTTGACCCGCCCCCCGGAGACTAAATCACTTCTTATGATAGGGTGATGGGTCGAAAAGAGGCAGCCGGATGAGCAGAGGGTGTTATCCTGAATTATGCCGCAAAAATAAAAAACAGCATAACTATTTGATATAAGGAGGATAAATTAGCAAATCGGGGGTCTCCAAGATGCTCGCTAGTGGTGAAAGCCGGAAAGAGGTGGTTCGGCCGGATTTTAACCAGGCAATCAGGATCGATTTTCAGGGTGCTCAAATCACTGCAGACACCGGTTTTCTCCTGCTGCGAGGGATTGATGACCGCTTCAGAATCATCGCCCCCATGGAGGAATGCCTGGAGGACCTGAGATCATCGACCCATACCAAGCATTCGCTAATCCAGATGGTACAGCAAAGAGTCTACCAGATAGCTGCCGGTTATGAAGATTGTAACGACGCCGATTTTCTGCGTATTGATCCAGCCCTCAGGCTGGTCCTCGGCAAAGACCTTCAGGCCGGGGCCAGCCAGTCCATGCTCTCCCGGTTGGAGAACGAGGTTCTGGGTCAGGGCGCTGGGCTAGAGGCTCTTGATGGCGCTCTGACGCGGTCTACCGATGCCCTATGGAGAAGAAAAAATAAGCGGCGCCTGATTATTGACCTGGATTCAACCGAAGACCCGGTGCACGGTAAGCAAGAGGGTATGGCCGACAACGGTCACTTTGGCAAGAATTGCTTTCACCCCCTGTTTTGCTTTACCAGTGTTGGAAAAATTACTATACCCGGCTTGTCTGTTGACAAATTAATGGAAATTTGTGCTATCATGCCTCCTACGAGACAATTTAGCTTCAAAAGAGGAAGCTTTCCGGGGTAAAACTCTGTGAGAGGGCTCCCCAAAGCCATTTTTGCAATGCGGTGGCAAACCTGCCGCATAATTTCGGGTTAAGCGGATTTCTGCGAAAAATTGGTAGACCTTGCGGAGCAGACGGACCATTCCTTCTGGAGGCCTGCGTCCGGAGCCTGGTCAAACCCGGGAGGGGTAAGATCAGATGAATACAAAAAGTTCTGTGTAGTCTTTTTAATGGGCATGCTGATTTTCTTTTCAGCGGGATGTTCAAAAAGCGGCGTCGGAAATCAAAGTCAGCTCGGAGGATACCCGATTGCTGCCGATGTTTTGACGACGCGCCAGAGGACGGTCGTGCCTGACTCAATACCTTCGGGTGCGGAGAAGATTGTGCCTTATGAGATTTCACAATACAAGCAAAACGGCTATGGCAACTGGCATTATGGACCAAGTATCGATTCCGTAAAGCGGCGCGACATCATGCCGGCTACTTATAGCGGTGCATCAGCCACTAATACTGCAAGACTTTTGAATTTCTTCACCATAACCGACATCCATATCACCGACAAAGAATCTCCTGCTCAGGCGATCTATCTTGGCCCCAAAGACGGTGTTTCTTCGGCATATTCTCCGGTTATGCTGTATACATCTCATGTTCTCGACGCAGCCGTCCAGACGATAAATGCCATTCACCGACAAAATCCGATTGATTTCGGTATCTCTCTGGGCGACGCCTGCAACAACACTCAGTACAACGAACTAAGATGGTATGTCGATGTCCTTGACGGCAAGGTCATCACCCCAAGCTCTGGTGCTCATGTCGGAGCCGACACCATTGATTATCAGAAACCTTACAAGGCGGCAGGGCTTGATAAGACGATCCCTTGGTATCAGACTCTCGGCAACCACGATCATTTCTGGATGGGTACAAACCCCGTGACCGATTACCTCCGACAAGCCTATATCGGCGAGGATATCCTCAACCTGGGAGATATATTAATCAACTCTCTCGGCGTCAATAGCCGTGGTTTCTATATGGGCTCACTCGACGGCCGGACGCCTTACGGTGACATTTATGGCGCCGGACCTGTCAAAGATTTCGCAACCCCTCCGAAGGTAGCAGCCGATCCGAATCGCCGTTCACTTTCGAGAAGGGAGTGGATGAGCGAATTTTTTAAAACATCTTCAAATCCGGTCGGTCACGGTTTCACCCAGACCAACATAGATAATGGCTTTGCCTCTTATAGCTTCGAGCCGAAGGCGAATATCCCGATCAAGGTTATCGTGCTCGACGATACCCAAAGGGACGACGATCCCGAGTATCCCAATGCTCGCGGCTGGGGGCATGGCTCTCTTGACAAGGAACGTTATAACTGGCTGGTAAGAGAACTCGATAAGGGTCAGACTGAAGGTAAGCTGATGATCATCGCGGCCCACATACCGCTAGGCGTCGAAAAGGAGGATTCTTATGTCGGTTGGTGGTCCAAATCTGCTGTATCCGAGAAGAATCTGATTGCCAAACTTCATACATATCCGAATCTCATCCTGTGGATCGCGGGACATCGTCATTACAATCCAGTTACCGCACTAAAATCACCTGATGACGCCCGTCCTGAACTCGGCTTCTGGCAGATTGAAACCTCATCATTAAGGGATTTCCCTCAACAGTTTCGCATTTTCGAGATTGTTCGCAACAGCGACAATACTGTTTCAATCTTTACGGCCGACGTTGATCCGGCAGTCAAAGACGGGTCGCTTGCTGCGATATCGCGTTCTTATGCTGTCGCGGCTCAGCAGCTATACAAGAAAAAGATACCTCTACTGCCTACTGGTTCGTACAATGGAGAGCTTGTCAAACAATTGAGCCCTGAAATGCAGGCTAAGATGCAGAGCTACGGAACATCGATACGGAAGTAATTATTTTTTTACACTGCTGTCCGGCACGCTAATTGAATGGCAAAGGTTATCGGTTATCCGGTGGTCGAAGACCAAGCAGGGCCCAAAGATCCAGGCGCTCCAGGAGCATGGTTGGGGCCATGCGGGTAAGTTCCATTTAAATGCATCAACGACATTTGCGGGCATAAGGCGCGTTCATATAAATTTCGAGGTGGCAGGTATCTTTCTGAGGTTGGCCATACCAACCCCCTTCATGTTTAGCGATTAACTTGCTAAACCAAAGTTTTATCACTAAGGCCGAAAAAGTTGCGGATATGAGCTGATTATACGAGCCAGGCCCTCAAAGTTTTCGGCGTTGTCAGGTGGATCTTCGGTCAAATGTGTCTTAGGGGGAAGACCACGGGTTTGGATGTTACTGGGATAGCTTGAAATTATGCCTGTTGAACAGCTCCCAATTGACGCTTTCCCTTCGGAATAGGTAACTTTTGCCTTCTCTATCCTTCTCCAATCGGGGGCACAATGGCAAGTTCCATTACTAGTTTGATATTCTCCCCAGGCATTAACGAGCTGGGCCGATTCTTTATCGAGTTTCTCTACAATAATTAGACATTCCCACCCAATTTGCCCCACGTTCCGTCTTTTCGACGCCCCCCCAAACCAAGCCCATTTCCCGTACCACTTGCCAGATAAGGACTTGACCATTTCGGGTAGAGGCTGGTCAGGTGGAACAATCTTGATATCGGAAGGTAAAATGGAAATTGAAGCCAGACCGCCAACCACAATTCCTGCAATGATTGTCCCAATCAGAATCGCCCCCGCAAGGAGTGTATTTCTTCTGGCCATAGATCCTCCAAACTTTCATCTGAGATTATGCTTGACCACGGCGGTCAAAAAATGGGGATTCCAGGAACATTCCTACTCCCACCGTTCTTTGATAATTTCTTTATCCACGGTGTCAAATACCTGAGAATGGAGGTCGATGTCAAACCATTTTAAGAAGATTTTGTAATCCCGTTTTGGAGGCCATAAATCAGGATTGGTACAATAAGCATCCAACTCCCTCTCAAAAATGCCCAGATAAATTTTCTTGATAAATTTAAGGGCCTTTTCATCAGTATCGCATTCAGGTATCAAAAGGCTGGTGCAGTCAGTTCGCAATTCGGCCAGGGTAAAGAGTACCTCAGCATCCGGCAGGGCATTGAGCCAGTCTAATAGGGGCTGTTTTGGTTTGAGTACAGCTATGGAGCGGTTGATGGAGTAAATTTGGCCTACTTCGATAACCACCACCTGGCAAGTCGGGTGAGCAGCACCTTAATTTTCCCGTAAATTCCAGATTCCCTTACTTGCGCCGATTTTCCCGCCATATCATAATGGCTAAGCCGCCGGTGAACAGAAAGCCAAAGACGCTCAACCACATGGGCACCACGGCTCCGTTCACGGACAATTCGACATGATAGAAAAGGCGCACAAGGTGCAGGATAGCCACCACGAATAAGAGGATAGTTGCGACCAAGGTTGCGGGTTTCATAATGCCTTCATTGCTGGGATTAGCTCACTATCTCAGGAATGAGGTCTCGATTCTGACCTCATTCCTGATTTGACAGCCATTTTAAGGATCCAGGTATCGGAGCTTTTACTCAAGCCCCCGCCTTCTTTTTCCTCCCTCCCTCTTTTCCAAATCCCCGATCTTTGGCCATCTGACTGCGTTTTGCAGAATATTCTTTGCAAACCAAAGGATATTTTTTCGGATCAAGCCCAAACTGTTTAAAATATTCCTTGGGTAAAAGGCCATGAGCTTTCTTGAGATGTGCCTTCAAAGTCCTGCATTTTTTGCCGCATTCCAGACAGACCACGTGCTTCTGGGTGACAATATCCTTTAACGGAATCGGTGGTTTCTTCACCACTTCGGCTTCTGGCGCTTTTTTCGGTGCCACACTCTCTGGGACCACAGCGCCGCCTTCCAGAGAAGCCAGAAGATTGTAGACCGTCTTGATCTCTTCCACTAACTCCTTGGTGGATAATTCCGTCATAGAGGCATGGGAAATGATGATCTCTACGGCGAGCTTCAAATTTTCAGTGGCCATGCGAATGATCTCCTTAATTTTTTTGACATATAGATAACTTGATGTAAGTGTTTCACTTTTTCTTCCAATTAATCAGTTTTGTCAAGGAAATTGTGTAAATGAAAATCTCGAATTAGATGATAGAGCATTCTCCTGTCCCCAAATTCAATGTAATCGAAGGCAAAAATAAGGGAAATCCTGATTTTCCTGTTCCCACCGATGATCCATATTACCATAAAAGCCAAGAGAGCATCGTCAAATCAATCAGGCAAAGAGAGAGTCATGAAAAAGCTCAGAAATTTCTTCAAGGACGAATCCGGGGCCAGCGCCGTGGAATATTGCCTGTTGGTGTCCCTGATCGCCGTGGTGATCGTTACCGCGGTGAACAACCTGGGCACCAACCTGAGCAGCAAGTTCCACCAGGTCGCCACCGCCATCGGAAGTTAATTTAGACCTTAAGGGCCTACAGTCTGTAAGGAGGTTTACTCATGGAGAGGGCCATTCAGCATTCCAACAATCAGCAACTCTAATATCTAATTTAAAAGGCATCTCAGGAATGATTCTCTCAGAGGCCATCTCTAAAAATTCTTCAATAATCCCCTGCATTCTTCCGTCCCAAATCCATCGTTATCGAAGGCAAAAATAAGGGAAATCCTGATTTACCTGTTCCCACCGATGATCCATATTACCATAAAAGCCAAGAGAGCATCGTCAAATCAATCAGGCAAAGAGAGAGTCATGAAAAAGCTCAGAAATTTCTTCAAGGACGAATCCGGGGCCAGCGCCGTGGAATATTGCCTGTTGGTGTCCCTGATCGCCGTGGTGATCGTTACCGCGGTGAACAACCTGGGCACCAACCTGAGCAGCAAGTTCCACCAGGTCGCCACCGCCATCGGAAGTTAATTTAGACCTTAAGGGCCTACAGTCTGTAAGGAGGTTTACTCATGGAGAGGGCCATTCAGCATTCCAACAATCAGCAACTCTAATATCTAATTTAAAAGGCATCTCAGGAATGATTCTCTCAGAGGCCATCTCTAAAAATTCTTCAATAATCCCCTGCATTCTCCCGTCCCAAATCCATCGTTATCGAAGGCAAATTTTAGGGAAATCCTGATTTACCTTTACCCACCGATGAAGCATATTATCTTCAAAGCCAGAGGAGCATCGACAAATCAATCAGATAAAGCTCAAAATTCAATATAGTTTTAAGCTGGGAGGAATGGCCAAAATGGAGAGTGCACGGGTTAAAAGAGAGATTCTGGCGATTTTTATGGAAAGCCCGATTTATTTCAATATACCGCTTCGAAATAGGCTGGAATTCCTAAAAGTATTTTCCGAGCAATATTTTCCTCATCCCAATTGTGAATATAAAGGACTCCGGATATGTGGAAAGTCTGATTTCGAAGGAGCGGCCTTTGATAAAACCATGAACATTAACGATCCCAAAGACCAGGATGCTGGCTCACTTCAGACTCCTTCTTCCCAATAAATTTCTCCGCAATTTCCCGTGCAATCGAAGGAGCATTCCCTCCTGTACCGCATCCGGTTTCCTGGACACAAGTTTTTATTAAGCCGCTCGAGCGAGTGAGGCTTCGGCGAGCCACTGGGCGCTGGCCTGCCAGGGGCTTTTGAAGCCGTTTTTCTCCACCAGCCACTCGCGGTTGTAGGTGTCCACAAAGTGCCTGACCGCCTCCCTCACCTCCTG
>Ga0208937_1000176_pt1 | contig 59557 bp, 60 predicted proteins | sample June2015DPH_11_5_FD_184705 | JGI IMG/M metagenome (GOLD analysis project Ga0208937, IMG submission 184705) | Peatland microbial communities from SPRUCE experiment site at the Marcell Experimental Forest, Minnesota, USA - June2015DPH_11_40... | ecosystem: Environmental > Terrestrial > Soil >... | reverse complement strand
TATCGCCGACCTGTCGGCAAATAGAGAAAAAATAGGTTCGGAAAATAGGTGCCGCTTCGCCGTGAGATCACCATTGACTGTCAAATGCGTCCCAAACCGCGATTCAGCACTTTCTATCATGGGGATTTCGAAGCTGCTGAACTGTTTGCGTAAAGCTCGACAAGGTGGGTGAGTCGTGCTAAGCTATGGAACCAAAAGAGCGGAGAGGTGGCCGAGTGGCTTAAGGCGGCGGTTTGCTAAACCGTTGTACGGTCAAAAGCTGTACCCAGGGTTCAAATCCCTGCCTCTCCGCCAGACTTTCAATCAGTTGAGTCTAAGGGTTAAATCCAAATCAGCCGTTGATTACATGGAGATGATGAAAATGCGCAGGCTGCTTGGCGTTGCCGCAATACTCCTTATCACTTGGTCTGCTGCTCCACTCGCTGCCCAAAAGTGCCAGCCGGATGACGAGCAGTGCCGGAAGGCCGAGGAACTCCGGGATTACATTAAGGCGAATTACACCAAGAGCGAATACATGGCGCCGATGCGCGATGGCGTTCGTCTCTTTGTCTCCGTTTACGCGCCTAAAGACGCTTCGAAGCCATACCCCATCTGGATGCTTCGCACCCCCTATACGGTGGGGCCCTACGGCGTGGACAACTATCGCGGCTCCCTCGGCCCCTCGGAGTTTTTCGTGCGCGAAGGTTACATCTTTGCCTACTGCGATGTGCGCGGGCGCGGCAAATCCGAAGGCACCTTCGAGCATGTCCGGCCGTACATTCCCAACAAGACCGCGAAGAACCAGGTTGACGAAGCCAGCGACACCTACGATACGATCGAGTTCCTTTTGAAAACCATCCCGAACCACAACGGCCGGGTGGGCATCTCCGGCACATCCTATCCCGGCTTCTACGCCACCATGGCGGCGCTGAGCGGGCATCCGGCGCTGAAGGCAGTCTCGCCACAGGCCCCGGTCACCGAATGGTTCATCGGTGACGATTTTCGGCACAATGGCACGCTCTTTCTGGCACACGCGTTTGGTTTCTTTTCTTCCTTTGGACGCCCGCAGCCAGGAGAAAACGAAGTGCCCGGCCCCCGCTTCAATTACGCTACCCCAGACGGCTACGATTTCTTCTTGCGCATGGGGCCGCTGGGCAATGCTGACCAGAAGTTTTTCAAGGGCCAGATCGAATGGTGGCGCGATCTCGTCTCGCACGACACCTACACGGACTTTTGGAAGGCCCGCGACCCGCTGCCGTACTTGAAGAACATTAAGGCTGCCGTTATGACGGTGGGTGGCTGGTTCGACGCCGAAGACGTGTATGGGCCGCCCCACACCTATGAAGCCATCCGGAACCAGAGCCCTGGCACAGTAAACATTCTGGTCGAAGGTCCCTGGTCGCACGGGCAGTGGAACCGTGACGCCGGCGAGTATCTCGGCGACGTGCGCTTCTATCAGAAGACGGGCGAGTACTTCCGCGAGCACATCGAGTTTCCGTTTTTCCAGCACTTTCTGAAAGACAAAGGGGAGGAGAAGCTTCCGGGCGCCTACGTTTTTGAAACCGGGCGCAACGAGTGGTTCAAACTCGATAGCTGGCCGCCCAAGAATGTTGTGAAGAAGACGTTCTATTTCCAGAGCGCGGGCAAGCTTTCGTCTGAGCGCCCCTCGGCGTCCGGCGAGGAGTTTGACGAGTACGTCAGCGACCCGGCCAAGCCGGTTCCGCACATCTCCTGGACCAGCACCCAGATGACCTACGAATACATGACGGGCGACCAGCGCTTCGCCTCTTCCCGTACCGATGTGCTGGTCTACCAGACTGAGCCGCTCGAAGAAGAGGTAAATGTCGCCGGGCCGGTGACCGCCTCACTGTACGTCTCCACCACCGGCACGGACTCCGACTGGGTCGTCAAGCTCATCGATGTTTATCCGGGGAATTATCCGGACCCTGACCCGAACCCGAAGGGCGTGCGCATGGGCGGCTACCAGCAGCTTGTTCGTGGAGAGCCCTTTCGCGGGAAATTCCGAAAGAGTTTTGAGAATCCGGTGCCTTTTGAGCCCGGTAAGCCGGACAAAGTGGAATACCAACTTCCGGGGGTCTTTCATAGCTTCCGCCGTGGCCACCGCATCATGGTGCAAGTGCAAAGCTCGTGGTTCCCGCTGGTGGACCGCAACCCGCAGAAATTCATGAAAATCGATGAGGCGCGGGCCTCCGACTTTCAGAAGGCTACCCAAAGGGTGTACCGGTCGGCGAAGCTGGCATCGGGCATCACGGTGGATGTCCTGCCGCCCGCAGCGGCCTCTACGCCAGAATGATAGGGTGGGTGGGATTTGCATCTCCAACCCTTTTCTCACATTTTTGAGGTGCAGGGCGCGGGCGGCGCCATCCTCCCCTGTGTTTTCAAGTGGTTAGAAGCAAAATGGGCACATGTAGAAAAGTGCATTGGTGTGGCATTTTGCCTCACTTTGCGGTCAACTTGCCTGTGATACGCTATATAACTAGCCTCCTTTGGCCAAATGCAGAGGGGACTGGAAATTGTTTTTCACTTTTCCCCTTTGTATTCCCTGAACCCATCAACCGAGCGTCTGAATGAGGCGGGCTTTCTCCTCATTGGCTGGGTTCTGATGCCGGAGCACTTTCACTTACTGATCAAGCCCGAGCCCGCGGAGAGCACCAGTAGCATCATGAGGGAGCTAAAGAAGCGCAGCGCACAGGAGATTATCTCGATCTTGTGTGAAAATCGGCGGCATGCCTGGTGCCGCAAGATGCTGAACGGCTTGCGTCTGCCCCCCACCGTTCACTGCGACTCTTACTATCGTGTCTGGCAGCGGCGTTTCTACCCTTACGGCGTCTATAGCGAGAAGAAACGCCTTGAGAAGCTCGACTATAGGCACAACAATCCGGTCAAGAGAGGCTTGGTGCGGTCACCAGAACAGTGGCCCTGGTCGAGCTACAGGTATTATTATCTCAACGATTCCTCCCTTTTGAGTATGGACGCCCTCGTCTGAGCTGCGTCGAAACGCAGAGCTTCGCGCCACCCGCGATTTGACATAAACCAGAATTGCTCTTATCCTTGTACAGGAGAGCCAGATGTACAAAACGAGCAAAACGTCAATGTCGGCTGCCCGTCTTCCGGCCGGCAAGGTGCGCCAGGATTTCGCTGAGACGGTGAACCGCGTCGCCTATGGCGGTGAGCGGGTCGTCCTTCATCGCCGCGGCAGGAATCTCGCCGCCCTGATTCCCCTCGAGGACCTGGCGCTGCTCGAGGAACTTGAGGATCGCCAGGACGCGGAGGAAGCGCGCAAGGCCCTGGCGGATGCCAAGGCAAAGGGCGAGAAGCCAATTCCCTGGGCGCAAGCGAAGAAGAAACTGGACCTTTAGTGGCGACCTACACGGTTACGACCCTGCCTTCCGCGCTCGGCCAGTTGGCCGAGCTTCCCCGCCGCGACCAGAAGAAGATCAAGGAACGAATCGACCGCTTGGCCGTCGATCCGCGTCTGCCAGGGGTGAAGAAATTGCAGGGTGAGTCGAACCTGTTTCGTCTCCGCTCCGGAAACTATCGGATCATCTACTCAATCGAGGATGTTCGGTTGATTGTTCTGGCGATCAGGATCGGGCACCGTCGCGACGTTTATCGCGGCCTGTAGCGTGGCACAGCGGGTAGCAGAGTTGGCCGCAGTTTGCCCTACTCTGCTGAGCAAAGCGAAGGGGCGACCTACCCAATCCCCCAGACCAACCTTCACTGTTCTTTCTCGCTCGTCACACGTCACATGTCACTCGTCACTGCCTTTGAAACCGGCGGATGCTCCGCGCCACAGGCTGCCAGGGCGGACCGCGAAAGGGGGAACCTGATGCATTCTCCGCCATCCCGCGCTCAAATGGCGCTATACTGCTAATGCGATGCTCCGGTTTGAGTGGGATCCCGCGAAGGCGCGGACGAACCAGCGGAAACATGGCATTAGTTTTGAAGACGCCATGCACGTCTTCGACGATCCCCACGCTCTATTCGAGCCGGACCGCGGGGACGAGTTCGGGGAGTTACGTTGGCACGCCGTCGGCCTGATTGAAGATGTGGCCGTGGTGCTCGTGGCCCACACGATCCGAGAAGAAGGCGGCGACGAAATCGTGCGCATGATCTCGGCGCGCCAAGCTACCCGGCAGGAGCGAAAACGCTATGAGGAAACTGGTACACAGGACGTTGGCTGAGCGACCTATGACCTCAGCGCGCAAGCGCAAGCTGACGCGGGTGGCGGCGCAGCCCGATTCACAGATTGACTTTTCCGAGATTCCCCCGCTCACGGAGAAGTTCTGGAAAAACGCTGTCCGCAATCCCTTTCGCCGCCGAGCCCAACAGCAGCTCGCGGTGCGCTTGGACGCGGACGTGGTGGCTTGGCTCCAGCGCCCAGGAGCAGACTATCAGTCGAGACTGAATGGGTTGCTTCGCAAAGCGATGCAGGAAGAGGCCCGCCGCTAGGGAGAAAGGCGTGACGGTGCCCTTAGCGACGCGCCCGGGTAAAGGATGACGGTACCTGACACTGTTTCCCCTCAGAAAAAGGTACCTGACACCTTTTCGCCCCTTTTCGCCCACCTTTTCGCCCGTATCCCTTCACCCTGTTGTTTCTAGCCGCTAACCACTAGCCACCAACCACTGCAAAATCAGCCCCGAGCCCTGAAGAGCCTGCCCTGAGCAAAGCGAAGGGGGCGACCTACCCAATCCCCCAGACCAAGCTTCACTGTTCTTTCTCGCTCGTCACTCGTCACTGCCTTTGAAACCGGCGGATGCTCCGCGCCACAGGCCGCCAGGGCGGACGGACGTGTTCCCCTCCTGATTCAGAGCTTGTTCTGAACGCAGTGAAGGAAGGGGGGCGGCGCGTTCGCGCCGGGGGGTGGTTACGAGATTCAGGAGGGGGCGGCGGCATGCCGCCGGAGGTGGTTACAGGCCGGGGCCAGATCAACAAACCAGTTCTGCGAGGGGAAAAGGTGGCGAGAAAAGTTGACACCTTTTCCCCTCCAAAGAAAATGTCGTATCCTGTTGCTAGGCCAAACCCCTTCTGGCCGTTTCATGGGTCAGCATCTCTTGGAAGAATTTGATATCGGGAACCCATATACTTCGAATGCAGCCTTCTAAACGTTTGGGGATTATTTGGGCCGACCCTCCAGGCCAGCCCGAATAGACTTCCTTCGCAATACTAGCCATCATGTCGGCCACTTGCAGGGGCGGCATGGCTTTGTCATCCAAATGGGTTAACCCCTCCATGTTGACTGCAACAGCGGGGTTTATTCTTTTGAACTCAAGGTACACTTTCTCGATTCGCTCGGCAGACGGACTCTCGTCAACAACAAACGTAAATCTATGACCTTCGCCCAACTCGGATTTTACTGCGTTCGACAGTTGATTGAATAGTATTTGCAGGGCAATTTCGAATGGATCCGAGAAGATTTGTTCCGCCGCCGAGCTTTTCTGCTTAAATGAATTATAGAGTGGTATGTCGATGCACACGGCCACTCCAGACAGTTTGATTTTTGTGACGATTGCTTCCAATTCGTCGCGCAGCAGGGATGCGGCTTTGCTTCCGAGCGGCTTAGGGTACTTAACTCTGTCGCGGTATTTTTCAAACTGACCGCGAAGGCTGTTGTATTCCGTCGATCTGAAATATTCAATTCCTTCTCGCCGAAGTCTTCTCCTCCACTGTGTTTTTAGCTCGGTCCACTGTCCGAAGCGGCCCATAAATGCACCTGCGATAACTACCTTCTCCTGCCTTTCGTCGGCGCTGTCGTCAATGAAAGTTTTAATCAACATAAGAGAATCGCTTACGAGGCACGATGGCGCAGGGCGACCCTAGCTCTACGATTCTGGTGCGATGAGATGACGTGAATCGCAGAGCTGGGCTCGCGCTGCGCCAGCCGCCCGTTAGAGAAGGACTAACTCCGAAATCTCTCTCGGACAAAGAAATTAGCTACCAGATGCTCGTCTACTTGGAAGGCCAGCTTCCCGAGATTTTTACGGACGTCAAAAGCGTCTTTGAGAGAATGTGTCGACTGTTTCCCGTGTGCAATATCGTTCCGAATATTCCGGTACTTGTTGAAGCGCTCAAGCATATCTTCCGTGAAATGAAACTGGAGTGCTTCGCTAAGAAAAGTGGGGATTTCGGCGGCCCTCAATTCTCCCACTTTCGATATCAGCATACGAACACCATAGGAGGCCAGCAGTTCGCTCGGGAAGTGGTATCCATGCTTCTCAAGTATCCGGGTGTGCTTTATGTACTTATCGATCTTATGAGAAGCGAATTCTCCGCTCAGCCGTGACCTGCTTGTGAGCACCTCAGTCGGATGAGCTTTCATTACGACTTCTCGCGTGCGCTCCTCCGTGGAGGCTATTAGCATCTCAGCACCCCCATGAAACCCTATGAATTCCTCGAGTGCACCGGATACAAAAGCCTCGAAGAAGCTAAAGCTGGAAAGCCAAAGATACGCTGTTAGTCGTGACTTGTAGTCCTTTGTCAATTCGTTTAGCTGTCCCGTTGTTGACTGGTCGTGGATAAACAGATCATTTTTTGGAATCGCGTAATTCGGAACAGCCTCCTCAACAGCCTTGATGTTCTTCTTTAGCGTGGGGACCGCGTAACAAATCATGGTTGCAAAATTCCAGAGCGCTTCCATCTGGTCCTTGAAGGTCTGGTATGCCTTTGTGCTGCGTCGGATTCCTTTTGATCCAGCCATATCTTTCACACAGTTTAGCAGAGACGCGCACCGTCACCAACAACCATCAAAGGTCACGAGGGTGGCGCATGCATTGCCTTCCATGTAAGTGGGGCGGAAAAGGTGTCAGGTACCTTTGGTACTGACACCTTTTTCTTTTCCGCGGATCTTCCCGAATTCGAGAAGCGTTACGATATTTCTCGTCGCGGAGATGAAGTGAAAAGCCGCACAGGAACGCAAAATGCGCGTACCTGTGCGCTACCCGCTCTTGACACCTTTTATCCTCTGACACCTTTTCCCCTTTTCCCCCTCAGAATACGCGCACCTTTGCGCTATCCTGCTTGATCAGCGGGTAGCCACGGTCAGCGCAGTTCTGACCGTGGTCTTTTCCTATGCGCGATACACCCAGCGACTTCGTGCGCGATCAATCTTAACCGGGCAACCCGCAACTCGGTCAAACATGTCTAACCGTGGGAAGCAGTTTGAGGTGTGGCCGAACGGAAGAACCCACGGTCAGAACTGCGCTGACCGTGGCTACCCGCTTACGCAAGAGTCGCCGATACCCAGATTTGGCTGGAGCCGGACTTCTGCGGGCTCCATTAATGATCGCGCTGACCACAGTTTGACTTGCGGCCAGTGCCACGATCGACCGTTATCCGGTTCTCTGCCGCGCTAACATGCTCAACCAGATTGGAAAAGAATCACTCGCGAAGGGGGACCGAGCCCATGCCCTATCAGACTTTCGCGAAGCAGAGCGGCTCGAACCGGCCGACTATCGACCACATCTGGAATTGAGTTCCATTTACTGGGCCCTTGGGCTGGAATCTCAAGCCTGCGAAGAGTTTGATTGGGCTGCGCGGCTGGAACCGGAGTTCGAGAATGAGAGGAAAAGTTACAACAAAGTCGTGAGGCGCGAATTACTGTCAGCACCGAGGTAAAAGGGGGCCAATATCATCGGCCACTGAGGAACTGGCTTTTGGAAGCATCGGCGGGGACGCCGCAAGACCTTTATATCCAATGATGCGAACATCCAGCGAAGATGGCATTACATTGTTTCTCTCGTCCAACCTTTGGGACCCGTCTTGGTTGGATAAAGCAACTCGTAAGACGTCCCTAGGGTCGACGCCGTCATAAGGTCCCGGAATACGTTCCTCAAGAAGAGCATGCGCGACTTGAACGGATATCTTCCCCGTGAGAGGAAGCGGGGTATCAGGGTCCGTGGTATTTCCACGGACAATCCACAGATGGAGAGGCTTAACTTGGCCGCGGACACATCGTCCATGCCGAGCTCGAATCGAAACTCCTCGACGAGCTTGGAAAGCTCCTTCACAAGTTGTAACGCCGCTTTGAGATTCCCGCCTGCCACCTCCAACTGCAAGCTAGAAACGTGCTTCCGCAAGTTACGAGCTCCTCGTTCCTCGCGCACCTCGTAAGCGACCTTGATCAGGGATCCCTTTCCCCTCCAACGCTTCAAGAGGTAAGGAAGAAGGGGAGACCACGTCAATGGCTGAAATACAGCCGTTCCAAGCGTCGCGGCTTTTTCAGCCCCTTCCTGATAGGTTTTCTCAAGCACATCAACGTATCTGCGAGTAAAGGATTCTTGTTGTGCGGCTTTCCTTGGGTAAACACCATCCGAGGCCATAGAAAACCCTGCCAATCGTGCGCGGAGTGGGTGTGGCATATAGCTGACTCCCTGTAGCCGAGAGACGAGGTCATAACAACGAGCACGAAATGTCGTCCACATGAGATTCGCACAGAAGGTCAGCACTTCGGACCCACCCAGCCAGGCTTTCGAAGGGTGGAAGATGTGGAGCGCATCTTCATCTTCAGGTAAACCGAGGCCTTCTCCGAAAGCGACGTGCGGGAGCCCCATAGAATCGAGAATGTGTTTTAGGGCATCGTCGGCACACAATTGGATCATGGCCGAGCTCTTCAAAATGGGCACTGGTCTGGGTGGCTCCTGCAGCAAGGTATCATTTAACTGGACAGAAGAGTCATCACTCTTGCCTGTATGGATGGGCCGCACAGCCTTTGAGTTGTCCTCGCTATAAGAGACTATTGGCTCTTGAAAGTAGCTGGCGTCTTGAGATCTGAGGTCACGGACCCACTGGATCACTTGTGAATCATATTTGCCCTTTGTTCCTATGGCTTGCAGCAACAAATACTCCGTACTGGACCCAGCGAGGCTGTACAGAGGATGGCCGCCTAGCACACGTATGAAATTCTCAATGTTGCGCCATCTCCGCAGCCATTCCCTCGCCTTAGCCTCTATGGCACATGTCCGTTGAGGATCTATCGCGAGAACTTTGACTGCGGGACCAGCCTCCTGCAAAAGATGTGCTAGCAGTTGATGGCCCAGGTCAGGAACAAGAATCTCATCGAACAAAACCAGTGATTCAAGGAGTGATCCAAGGGCGGCAATATGCAGGTCTCTAAGTGAGTCCGTGTCGTCTGGAGGGTCATCCGGCAGTCGGAAAAATCGGCAGGCTGACCGAATTGTGGCGACATCCAGGATAACACTCCCCATAGATGAGATCTCTTGCCGCAAGGGCTCAACCTATTCTTACACACGACAACTTGAATGTCTAAGGCTAAGCGGGTAGCCACGGTCAGCGCAGTTTTGACCGTGGTCTTTTCCTGTGCGCGATACACCCAGCGACTTCGTGCGCACTCAGTCTTAACCGGGCAACCCGCAACTCGGTCAAACATGTGGAATCGTGGGAAGCAGTTTTAGGTGTGGCCGAACGGAAGAACCCACGGTCAGAACTGCGCTGACCGTGGCTACCCGCTACCCGCTTGCTTCTCAGATGGCGGCTGGTGACAAGACTATTGGGTCTGGGCCAAATAAGGGGTCATGGTTAATCCTCCGCGTCGGCGGCGGTAATGGCATCGCGGGAAGCGTGCCAGATTCGCAACACTCGCACGTGCTGCTCTTCCTCGCGGATGTGAAAAATGATTCGGTAAAGCCCTTTTCCTTTGCCGTGCAGCAAGTGGCGGGCCGGATAGCCAAGCTCTTTTGCTTCAGCAATGACGGGGCACCGGGCGGGGAGCTCGTCCAGACTGAAAATGGCCTCAAATAAACGGGTGAGCCACTTTTCCGCGTGCATGGGAGCCGCTTCGCGGATGCGTTCAAAGGCCGCATAGGCGTCCGTTTCCGCAGGAGCGGAAAGGCTAACGCGATAGGCCATACTTAGCCCGCATTTCGTCAAGCACCTGGGCGGCGGGCTTCAGTTCGCCGCGTTCCGCGCTTGCCATGCCTTCCTGGATGGCCGCAAGGGTTTCCATGTGGTGCAGGCGGTCGAGCATTAACTGGTAGCTTGCCGCGTCCTGCACGACCACCTCTGCCTTGCCGTTCACCGTCAGCACTTCCGGGGCCTGCGTCTCCTTCAGCCGCGTGATATGCGCCTTGTGATTGCGCAGGAAGTCGGTCAAGGGGTGGATTTCACGGGTATCGAGCATAGGATTCCTCATCAATCAATTGTTTGATAATTATATGATGCCATCGGGGGGGCAGAAGTCGACGCAATTTTTGCAACCGTTGGGAATCCGGGACTGGGAATCCGGGACACCTGGTGAGGGCTGCCGCGCCTGGCTCCCAAAGTTGGCGAGCGCGGTTTGGTAAGCTGCGGCGAGCCTGCGCCCGGCCGCACGCCTCGAATCAGAAACGCAGCCGGATTTCATTGGCCCAAACCTGCTTCAATTGCCCGGCATCACTTTGACCAACCATGCCGAGCCGACGGCGTAGGAGGTTTTGTTCCAAGCAGTCCAGTCGGGATAGCCTTACCGTGGAAGCCACACGCAAACCGGCCGCCGGCCAGTTTTGCAAGGCGACGTCCGTCCTCGAACGGGACGGGGCCGAAGTAACGGCCGCCACCACAAGGTCGGCGGCGTCCGTCCACAGCACTAGCACCGGACGCAGTTTCGAGGCGGTGCCGCTGGTGAAAGGGATGTCAGCGATCCAGACTTCACGCGGCTGCGGTATCATCGTAGAGCCCCTCATCTTGCGGGGCATAGCTGTTCAGGAAGGCGCTGTGGTCACGTGCGGCCATGCAGCCGTTGGCGGCCGCCGAAGGAACAACTTCAAGCTGCCGGCGGCGCTGGTCAACCCAGGCAGCCAGTCTAACGAAGTCCTGGATGGGGAGTTTTTCCACCGCCTGCTCAATTTCCTCGATGTTGCTCATGTTCCGTCACCCACCAAGGATTCTACGCCACTTCATGGGTCAACGCTACGGGTTTTTGAGCCCAGTCCGGCCATCACGGGAGAAAGCGGGCACGATATTTCCGCCAGCATATCGAGTGTGCGAGGCGTAAACAACCTGTCATGGGTTTTTTCCGAGCGGTTAGCGCACGGGTATCTATCCGTCCGTCAGAGGACGGGTCTCCGGACCCGTCGGTTGCCGGGCCTAGCTGCAACCGTCCTTGATCCCCAAAGGGGCGAGACAACAAAGCAGCGCGGACCTTGAAAAACAGGTCCGCGCTCCCTGCTCTCCCTAGGCTTAAGCAATACGGAGGCCGAACCTAAGCCCTTGAAAACACTTTGACATGCGAATCATAAAATCGTAATTTGTTCGCGAATTCGCGAACCTCGCTAAGAATTAGGTGCCTGTGAGCCATGGCATAGATGTTAATGCGGAAGAGGTTCGGACATTAAGAGGACGGGACAGGCACCATGTTTCACTGGTTTTCCAAAAAGATTTGCCGGCCATTTCCCCGCTGCGTCACGTGATGAGCAACGTCCACGATCACTACCCGAGGTAATCGCGCCATGGGCGGAGACAATACCAGAAAACGCGTCCTCGCCTCGCGGTTGACATGCTTATCGGCAATGTGCAAGAATTCAAGGTTTTGCTGGCCGTAGAGAGGGGCTTTCCCGTAGGCATCAACGGAAATGGCTGACGAACAAAAGGCGCCGCCTAAGGCGGCCAATGGAGGCGAGGCACAAAAGCCCACACCGGGAGCTAGTGGGGCAACTCCCCCGGCCCGGGCCGAGGCCGCTGCCGCTCCCATGTCACCTTCATCAGCGGCGGGCAGTCCCCCCTCGGGGACCCCGGGAACTCCTACTCCACCCAAAGCGGCCGCTGCGCCACCGAAGCCTCCAGCGGCAGCCAAACCTCCCATAAAACCAGAGCCCTGGTCAAGCCCACTTCTTGATGCGCTCCAGAAAGGATTTCCAGGCATCATTCGCGAGGCAGTCACTTTCCGAAAGATGCCGTGCATTACCGTGGCCAAGGAATCTTTGCCGGCGATGTGCCAGTTTCTGAAAGGCGAAGAAGGCGGGGCCTACACCTTGCTCACCGATCATACGGCGGTGGATTATCCCAAACGGGAGAAACGTTTCGATATCATCTACCACATTTATTCTTTCAAACGTAATGACCGGTTGCGCCTGAAGCTTGTCATTGCTGAGGGCGAAACGGTTCCCTCAGTGGTAAGCATCTGGCCCACCGCAAACTGGCTGGAGCGCGAAGTCTACGACATGTTTGGGGTGGCTTACGACGGCCATCCGGATTTGAAGCGCATCCTTCTTCCCGACGGGTGGACTGGCCATCCTCTGCGCAAGGATTACGATATCCTGCGCCAGGATGATGCCTGGGTAAAGTCAAACCTGGGAATCGAGAGCGGACAGTAAGCGATGCCCGAAACTACTTTTCTGGACGCTAGTGAACTGCTCCTCAACATGGGGCCGCAGCACCCGGCCACGCATGGAGTTTTGCGCGTCAAACTGAAGCTGGATGGTGAAAGGGTGTTGGGCTCGGAATGCGTCATCGGTTACCTGCACCGGGGGGTGGAGAAAATTGCCGAGAACAGGACCTACGCGCAGTTCGCACCCTACACGGACCGCATGGATTACGTCGCTGCGGTCACCAATGGCATGGGCTATGTCGAAGCAGTCGAGAAGCTACTGGGAGTTGAGATTCCGCCACGCGCCCAATACACGCGCATGATCCTGGCCGAACTGCAGCGCCTTGCCAGCCACTTGTTGTGGCTGGGGACGCACGCGCTTGACCTGGGCGCGATGACGCCCGTCTTCTACACCTTCCGGGAGCGGGAAGAAATCCTGAAGATCTTTGAGAAATACTGCGGGGCACGGCTGACCACCCATGCCTTTCGCATCGGCGGATTGCAGTACGACCTGTACGATGGATTCGAACAGGAATGCTTGAAGTTCTGCGATTACTTACCGCCCAAGATCGATGAATATGAGCAGTTGCTTACCAAGAATCGCATCTGGATAAACAGAACCAGGGGTGTGGGTGTCCTGAGCGCCGAAGATGCCGTCGCCTATGGAGTGACCGGGCCAGTACTCCGGGGTTCGGGGGTGAAGTGGGACATTCGCAAGGCGCAGCCTTATGAGGCTTACGACAAAGTGGAATTCGAGGTGCCCACCGGCGCGCACGGCGATACCTACGATCGGTACATAGTTCGAATCCAGGAAATGCGTCAGTGTGTGCGCATTATCCGCCAGTGCGTGGAACGTCTTGCTCCCGGACCCATATTCGGGAAAGTCGGCAAGGTGATTAAGCCGCCGGTCGGTGAGGTGTATCATTCTATCGAAGCGCCGAAGGGCGAACTTGGATATTTCGTGGTCAGTGACGGAAGTACGAACCCCTACCGTGTGCGGGTTCGCCCGCCGTCCTTTGTAAACTTGCAGGCTCTGGACATCATGATACGCGGCCACCTCGTCGCGGACGTGGTGGCGGTGATCGGAACGTTGGATATCGTGCTCGGCGAAGTAGATCGTTAATACAGTGACAAGTGACGAGTGACAAGTGACAAGTGACAAGCAGGAGTCAGAGGACAGGAAGAAGAAGAGTAGGCGCTAGCGCGAGGACTGCGCTTCCCGAGTACTGAGTTTTTGCGCGTCACTCGTCACTTGTCACTCGTCACTGCTTTAAAGCCATGGCCCAAAACGCAATTGACTTTTTCCAAGTCCATCCGTTCATCTTGGCGGTCATCAAGATCCTGATTGTGCTCCTCGTGCTTTCGGGGATCGTTGCCTACCTCGTCTACATGGAGCGCAAAGTCCTCTCTTTCATGCAGGCGAGGCTGGGCCCCATGCGGGTCGGACCTTGGGGCCTGCTTCAACCCGTTGCCGACGGCCTTAAACTCCTCCTCAAGGAAGATATTATTCCGGCAGGAGTGGACAAGTTCGTCTTCTTGCTGGCCCCGGTGATAAGTGTGACGGCAGCCTTCGCCGTCTTCTCCGTCATCCCATTTGCTGGAAACTTTTACATCAGCGACATCAATATTGGTCTCCTCTTCATCCTGGGTGTGTCCTCCTTGGGGATTTTTGGCATTATCCTGGGTGGTTGGTCATCGAACAGCCATTACCCGCTCCTCGGAGCGCTGCGGTCTGGAGCACAATTGGTGAGCTACGAAGTGGCTGCGAGCATGGCGTTGGTGGGCGTGCTGCTGATTTCGAATTCTCTCAGCATGGTGGAGATCGTGAATCGCCAGCAGCAAATGGGAGTGTGGAACATCTTTCTCCAGCCGGTGGCATTTTTCATTTATTTGATCGCTTCGGTGGCTGAAACGAATCGCAATCCATTTGATTTGCCGGAGGCGGAGTCGGAACTCACCGCAGGCTTCCACACGGAGTATAGCGGTTTCCGCTTCGCGCTTTACTTCCTCGCCGAATACACCAATATGGTTGTGGTCTCCTGCGTCGCCGTTACTATGTTTCTGGGGGGCTGGCTGAGACCGTTTGTGAACATTCGGGCACTGGATTTCTTGAGGTTTGCGCCTGTCGTGGCATTTCTCGGCGCAGCAGCGTTCATACTTTGGCTGGGGCTGAAGAGTCTGGTCCCGTTGGAGCGATATTTCTTCGTCGCTCTGGCCGCGGCTTGCGTGGTGCTGGCCGGCATGGTGGCAATCCCTGTGGTGTTGAATGCCATTCAGGGGATTTTTTGGTTTGCGACAAAGGTCTTGGTTCTTCTTTATGCGTTCATCTGGTATCGCGCGACCTTCCCGCGATACCGCTATGACCAGCTCATGAACGTTGGCTGGCACTGGATGATTCCGATAGGTTTGGGGAACGTCATCGTGACCGCGGTGGTCCGATACTTTGTGATTTTCCATTCGCCGAGCACACCGGCCGCTGGGTTGGGCGGATAACGCCGATGGGATTGACTGATCTTGTTCGTCGCGTATTCCTGGTTGACCTCGTTAAGGGCCTGAGGCTGACGTTTTCCTATCAGCGCCCCAGCGCCACCTACACCGAACAGTATCCGCTGGAGCGCCCGGTGGTCGCAGAACGCTACCGGGGCGCCCCGCGCCTGAACAACCACCCGGAAACCGGCGAGACACTCTGCATCGCCTGCAACCTCTGCTCGCTGGCTTGTCCCGAAAACCTGATTGTGGTGGGATGGGCGCGGACCGAGGACCGCAAGAAGCGATTGACGACCTTCACCTATGACCTTTCGCGCTGCATGTTCTGCGGCTTATGCGAGGACGCTTGCCCCGTGGACGCGCTGGAACTGACCCAAGACTTTGAGATAGCCCACTATTCCCGCGAAGGAATGATTTGGGATCGGCAGGCGCTGGAGGAGGGACCACAGCCCACGCGGTATACACGGTAAGAAGGCAGAAGTCAGAAAGCAGAAAGTGGAAGGCAGAAAGCAGAAGGCAGAAAGTAGAAAGCAGAAACTAGAATGCAGGTGTCATTCCGAGCGCAGCGAGGAATCTCGCTCTGCTTGGTGGCGGATCGCGGAAAGAAGAATCGGAGCAAGATTCCTCGCTGCGCTCGGAATGACACGGTTGGGTTGGGTGAAGTTACTGGAGAGAGCGACGAAACATAACGCCAGGCTTGTACCTTCTGATTTCTAGTTTCTGATTTCTGATTTGTCCAAACCCATGCTTCCTTTCATTGCATTTGGAGTCTTAGGGGCGGTTGCTCTGGTCGCGGGCATCATGGTGATTACCCGCCGGAACGCCGTCCATAGCATTATTTGGCTGATCGTGACGTTGTTCGCGGTGGGGGGGATCTTCCTGCTGCAACACGCAGAGTTTCTTTTTGCGGTGCAGATCATTCTTTATGTGGGCGGCATCATGGTGCTGTTCCTGTTTGTCGTCATGCTGGTCAACATTGACGTAGCGTTGAAGCAGGCTCAGTTCAGCCGTCAGTGGCAGCTTGGATTATTCACCGCCGTCTTAGTGTTCGCACAGCTTGCTTACATGATTTACAAGATAGGGGCCGGTTTGAGCCTGCCGACCCAGCCTCCTGGTCCGGAGCCGGCGCACAATACCCAGGCGATAGGTCAGGCCCTTTACCAAACCTACATGTTGCCGGTCGAAATTGCTTCGCTGCTGCTACTTGTGGCCATGGTAGGTGCAGTGATCATGGCCAAAAGGAAGTTCGAATGATCCCGACTGCATATTACATCTTGCTGGGCAGCGGCCTTTTCACTATTGGGGTGATTGGCGTGTTGACGCGGCGCAACGTGCTCATAATTCTCATGTCGATCGAACTGATCTTGAACGCCGTCAACATCAACCTGGTGGCGCTTTCCCAGTATTTCCGCTCCGTGGACGGGCAAGTGTTCGCGATTTTCGTGATTACAGATGCGGCTGCGGAAGCGGCGGTTGGCTTGGGTTTGATTATTGCCCTCTTCCGCAACAAGGAAACGGTGAACGCGGACGAGATTGATTTACTGAAGTGGTGAATGTCCAAAGCGTCAGTGGTCCGTTGTCCGTCGTCAGTTGCAGCCGCTCACTGAAAATTGACCCGCCGTGGCGGGACCACTGAGAACTGACTTAAGCGAGTGCGGTTTCGAAATGCATTTCTTAGACACCATTTGGCTGATTCCGGTCCTTCCCGTATTGGGAGCGCTGATTCAGCTCCTCGTGGGGCGCAGACTGTCGAACAAAACAGTCTCCGCGGTATCCGTCGGGCTGCCGGGCGTTTCGTTCTTTTGGGCCCTGGGATGTTTTCTCGAGTTTCTTAAGCTGCCCTCGGATGTCCACGTCTTCAGCAAAGTTATCTATTCATGGTTGCCGGCGGGAGCTTACCGGCTGGCTGACGGTTCGCTGGGCAATTTGAACGTTCATGTGGGATTTCAGCTTGACCCACTTTCCACCGTGATGATGCTGGTGGTGACGGGTGTCGGCTTTCTCATCCATGTTTATTCCATCGGCTATATGGGGCATGAAGGGGGCTACTACCGGTTCTTTGGGTACATGAATCTCTTTATGTTTTCGATGCTTGTCTTGGTGCTGGCGGACAACTACCTGATGATGTTCGTCGGCTGGGAGGGGGTTGGCCTTTGTTCTTATCTGCTGATCGGCTTCTACTTGCACCGCAAGTCTGCTTCGGACGCCGGCAAGAAAGCATTTATTGTAAATCGCATCGGGGACGCGGGATTTCTGTTGGGGGTCATGCTGATGGCAGTCACCTTTGGCAGCCTGGATTTCCAACGGGTCACTGCGCTGGCACTTAGCGGCCGCTTTCCAGTTGGGAGCGGCGTGATCGTAGCAATCTGCATCCTGCTTTTCGTTGGCGCCACGGGGAAGTCCGCACAGATTCCTCTATACACCTGGCTGCCTGACGCTATGGAGGGCCCCACGCCGGTGAGCGCTTTGATCCATGCGGCCACCATGGTGACGGCGGGTGTTTACATGGTGGCGCGTTCCAACGCGCTTTTCATCCTGGCGCCGACGGCGATGGCGCTGGTGGCTGGGATTGGCGCCGCGACCGCCATTTGGGCGGCAAGTATCGGACTGGTCCAAAACGACATCAAGCGCGTGCTGGCCTACTCGACGATCAGCCAGCTCGGGTACATGTTTCTGGCATGTGGTGTGGGGGCGTTCGGCGCAGGAATCTTCCATCTGATGACGCACGCCTTCTTCAAGGCTCTGCTCTTCCTGGGAGCGGGGAGCGTGATTCACGCTTTGAGCGGCGAGCAGGATATGCGCAAGATGGGAGGGCTTTGGAACCGAGTTCCCACCACCGCCAAAACCATGCTCGTCGCTACGCTGGCCATCAGTGGCGCGCCTCTTTTTTCCGGGTTTTTCAGCAAGGATGAAATCCTTTGGAAAGCCTTCTCGAGTCCTTACGGCGGGAAATTGCTTTGGTTCGTCGGCTTCGTCACGGCAGGCCTCACGGCCTTTTACATGTTCCGGCTTTTCTTCCTGACGTTCGCCGGCAAATCCCGCGCGCCGCATGAGGTCGAACACCATATCCACGAATCGCCAAAGGTCATGACGGTTCCTCTCATTTGCCTCGCGGCTGGGGCGCTGGCTGCCGGATACATAGGCTGGCCGAAGATGCTTGGTGGCTCAAATCACTTTGAGCGCTTCCTGGAGCCGGTCTTTGAGAATCCCAGGGCGATGCCGGGGTTCGAATACGCATGGAGTAGCGAATTCGGCCTCATGCTGCTTTCCGTGGCCGTGGCCGTGGTCGGCTTCATGGTGGCGTATTTCTGCTACGTTAAACATCCCGAAGCCCCCGAGCGCGCGGCTGCCAAGGCTGGCCCGATTTACCAGGTTGTGCTCAACAAGTACTACGTCGACGAACTCTACGATGCGCTTTTTGTGAACCGGACGAAGAATCTCGGGAACGCCCTCGCCGCCTTCGATCTGGGAGTGGTGGATGGAGGAGTCAACGGTGTGGGTTGGTGTACGCGGATGTCCGGGGAACTCTCGCGTTTTTGGGACACCTGGGTAATTGATGGGCTGGTGAACGTGGGGGCGTTTCTGGTCAAGGTCATGAGTTACCCGACGCGGGTCATTCAGACCGGTCTCGTGCAGAATTATGCCTGGATGATTACTCTGGGTGTGCTGATTTTCATGGTGTATTACCTGGTGCATTTTTGAAAAGAGTCGAGAAGTCGAGAGTCGAGAAGTCGAGAGGCTAGAGCCGAACGTAACTCTTGACCCTCGATCCTCGACTGTCGACTGTCAACTGCTTTTCCGAGGACAACGATGGCTTTCTTTCATGACCACATTCTGAGCTTCATCCTCTTTACGCCGGCTGTGGGGTTGATTGCTCTCATGTTTGTACCCGGCGAGAACAAGCAAGCCATCCGCTGGTGGGGCAACATCGCCATGTTCATCAGCTTCCTGGTGTCGCTCCCGCTGGTATTCTGGTTTGCGGGGGAGGCGCCGGATCAGCAGTTCAAATTCCTGGAAATTCATGACTGGATACCCAGCATCGGCGCGCAGTACCACCTCGGGATTGACGGCATCAGCTTCCTGCTCATTATGTTGACCACCGTCCTCGGCTTCCTCTCCGTCCTTTCCTCATGGACGGCGATTCAAGAGCGGGCGAAGGAATACTACGCCATGTTCCTGCTTTTGCAGGTGGGCATGCTGGGCGTTTTCATGTCCCTGGACTTCTTTCTCTTTTACGTTTTCTGGGAAGTCATGCTGGTGCCGATGTATTTCATCATCGGGGTGTGGGGCGGGCCGCGGAAGCTTTATGCCGCCATCAAGTTCTTCCTATATACCCTTACCGGTTCCGTCTTGATGCTGCTCGGGATTTTGACTCTCTACTTCCGTTATCACACCGATACCGGCGTCTATACATTCGACCTCATGCAACTGATGCAGCACACCTGGCCCTTGAACCTTCAATATTGGGTCTTCTGGGCATTCATGATCGGGTTTGCCATCAAGGTTCCGATGTTTCCGTTCCACACCTGGCTTCCTGACGCCCATGTGGAAGCTCCAACGGCGGGCTCGGTCATCCTTGCTGCCGTCCTGCTGAAGATGGGGACCTACGGCTTCATTCGCTTTTCGCTGCCCCTTTTGCCGGAAGCCAGTCGCAATCCCACGATCGTCAAAGTCATGGTCGTGCTTTCCATCATTGCGATCATTTACGGCGCGTTGGTTTCCATGATGCAGCGCGACATGAAGAAGCTGATCGCTTATTCTTCTGTCAGTCACTTGGGCTTTTGTACGCTGGGAATTTTCGCCTTGAACCCCCACGGCTTGCAGGGTAGCGTCCTCCAGCAGATCAATCACGGCATATCGACGGGCGCGCTCTTCTTGATTGTGGGACTGATCTATGAGCGCCGCCATACGCGCGAGATCAAGGAATTAGGCGGGCTCTCCAATGTAATGCCCGTGTATGCCACCCTGTTCATGATTGTGATGCTTTCCTCGATCGGGCTGCCTCTGCTGAATGGCTTTATCGGAGAGTTCACCATCCTCCAGGGTGCGTTCGAAGCGAACTGGCATTGGGCCGCGTGGGCCGTAGCAGGAATCGTATTGGGTGCGGCCTACATGCTCTGGCTCTACCAGCGGACCATGTTCGGGGCCTGCGACAATCCCAAGAACCAGGTGCTCAAGGACTTGAATTTCCGGGAGATCATGACCTTGGTTCCACTGATTATCTGGGCTTTTTGGATCGGGCTTTACCCTAAGCCGTTTTTCAAGGTACTCGATAAACCCGTTGCGGCAATCGTGGAGCGGGTTAATCCGGACTTTTATCGACCTGCGGCAGCCAATATCACCATAACGCTTCCCATGCAGGCTTCTCCGCCGGCGCTGGTCGAGCCGGGGGCGGCTAAGGAGCCTGCTGCGTCTGCGGCGCCCCAAGCTGGAGGAGTCGCGCACTAATGGTCACGCCCTTCTTCCACAGTTCGGACTATCAGGCGATTAAGCCGGAAATCCTCCTGGCCATGTTCGGGCTGGCGATCCTGCTGTTCGATTTCCTGCTCGAGAAGCGTGACAAGTACATGAATGCCGTGACCGCGCTGGCGGGCTTGGCCCTGGCGGCTCTTAAGTTGGGGATGTATTGGTTCGTGCTGGGTGGGCAAGCGTACCACGGCTTCGGCGGCGCCTTCAGGCTCGACTCTTTCGCGATTTTTGCCAAGCTCATCATCGTTATCGCCACGGCGGTCGTGGTGTTGCTCTCCGTGAAGTATCTCGAGATTGAGAATGCGAACCTGGGCGAGTACTACGCCCTGCTCCTCTTCTCGGCCGTGGGGATGATGTTTTTGGCTTCGGGGACTGATCTCATCGTGCTGTTTATTTCCCTTGAGCTCATGGCGCTCTGCGAATACATCCTGGCAGGCTTTCTGCGTGGCAACCGGCGGTCAAACGAAGCGGCGGTGAAGTTCTTCCTGCTGGGGGCTTTTTCCTCCGGCTTGCTTCTTTACGGAATGTCTCTGCTGTACGGCATCGGGGGTTCGACGAACCTGATGGTGATTGCACAGCGGCTATCGGATCGCCCTGTGCACGACCCTCTGGCTTGGATCGCGATGATTACGCTTCTGGCGGGAATCTATTTCAAAGTGGCGGCGGTGCCTTTCCACCAGTGGGCACCGGACGTGTACGAAGGCGCCCCAACCTCCATCACGGCCTTTATTTCTGTGGCGCCGAAAGTGGCTTCATTCGCATTCTTCATTCGTATTTTGATCTCCGGGTTGTGGCCGTTGCGAAGCGAGTGGCAGGTGTTGACGATTGGAGTTGCCATCGCCACCATGACCCTTGGGAACCTGGCGGCTATAACCCAGACCAACATCAAACGGTTCTTCGGTTACTCCGCAATCGCTCACGTGGGCTACCTGCTGCTTGGTCTCGTTACCGCAGCCGACGGAAACCGGGACGGCTTGACGGCCATTGCCATCTATCTCCTGGTCTATGCTTTCATGAACCTCGGGGCTTTCGCGGTGATCATTGTGATGCGGCGGAAGGACCTGGTCGGCGACGAGATTGATGACATGTCCGGCCTGATGGCACGGGCGCCAGGGATGGCAATCCTCATGCTCATATTCCTGCTTTCGCTGGCGGGTATTCCCCCAACGGCAGGGTTCATCGGGAAGTACTTCATCTTCCTTTCCTTGGTTGAAACGGGGCATTATTACTTGGCCGTCCTGGCGGTGGCCTATTCGGTTGTGGCGTTGTACTATTATTTCCGAATTGTGGTTGCAATGTTTATGAGAAAGGCGGCGGAGGCGGTCCCTTTGGCGACCGGTGTGGGTGTGAAAGTGGCGCTCGCCATTACGCTGGTCATGACGTTGGTGATCGGGATCTACCCCCAGCCTTTCATCTCGATGGCGGTTGAAGCCATTCGGCCCTTCTTTATGTGAGAGGAGGGCATGTGCCCTGGAGTACCGGGAAGCAGGCTAACCTCTGGGCCCAGGTTGGGTTCTATTCGAGCCTGGGTATTATTTTGCCCGCGGGTGCGGTTGTAGGTGGTGCAAGCGGTTGGTGCCTGGATCGCTGGCTGCACACCTCGCCGATTCTGACCGTGGTGATGGGCTTTCTGGGGGCAGCGGCCGGGTTTCTTGAGGTTCTGCGGATACTGAAGCGAGCGGAGAAAGATGCAGACAGAGACAATTCAGATGCCGGAACTGGCAAGGGCTGAAGCGCGCATGCCGCGTTGGATGATGCTCTGTGGTTTCCTGGCACTCACTGTGATCCTGGTGTGCGGACAGTATAGAATCGCGGTCGGTTTTGCCTTAGGGGCTGCACTGGGAATCTTGAACTATTATTGGCTTCACGACGCAGTGGAGGCCCTCGTGAAGGCCGGCCAATCCCGAATTCCAAAGTCGGTGCTGGCAAAATTCCTCATAAGATATCCCCTCGCATTCGGTTTAGTGCTTGTCTTTTTCAAGACCGGATGGTTACCTCCTATGGCGATTCTGGCCGGGCTGTTTGTTCCCGTTGCCGGCGTTCTGATTGAAGCAATCATCCAGCTTGGGGAGGGATTACTTTCACCTCATCCGTCCTGAGGACGTTGCGACTCTTTAAGAAGAAGCATGGAACATCAACTTTGGTTTACGGCAATCTTGAATAGACTATTGGGGGGCGTGGTAACGCCTTTACTGGCGAAGGTTGGACAAGCGCCTTCCGATCCCGCCCATCCGATTCCGAATTACGTGGCGATGGAAGTCTTTGTCATCCTCCTGATGGTGGCGGGAGCCATTTTGCTGCGGAGGAGCTTGTCGGTTGAAAACCCTGGCAAGTTTCAACATCTGATGGAAGTCGCAGTGCAATTCATACAGGGTATGTGCGAAGAGATCATCGGCCACGGGAGCAGCCGTTACGTGGCGATGCTTGGGACTCTCGGAATTTTCATCGCTCTTTGTAATTTGCTGGGGCTCATTCCGACCTTGCAGACGCCAACCAGTTACATTCAGGTGACGCTGGGCTGTGCTGTGTCAGCGTTCCTTTATTACAATTTTCAAGGGGTCCGCCAGCATGGGGTGATTGGCTATCTCAAGCACCTTTGCGGGCCGATGCTGGCCATTGCAATCATCATGTTTCCGATTGAAGTCATTGGGAACCTGGGCCGACTGCTTTCACTCAGCGTGCGTCTTTACGCCAACATGATGGTGGGTGATCTGCTCGAAGCGGTTTTTGGCGCCCTGGTCCCTATTGTGGCGCCTGCGTTGTTTATGGCTCTGCACGTTTTTGTCTCGCTCTTGCAGGCGTACATTTTCATGCTTTTGCCTGCTGTTTATATCAGCATGGCGGTTTCAGAGGAGCACTAATTATGTTGCGGGCGGCCTGAGGCCGCCCCTAGCAAGACCGCGAGTGTGAGTCCTGCCTGGTTGAGGGTTGGCGGGAAACCACCCACTGGCGGAAATTCATAGAGGACTCGCCCCAAGGTGGGGGAGAGTTCAGAGGAGGAAGAAAGTGAAACGTTATGTTGCGATGTTTGTGACACTGTTGGGAACCCTTCTAGTTGCGGCGCCGGCATTCGCCCAGGGGACCACGAGCGGTGGCGGCAGCGCAGAGAATACCAAGTGGGTGATTATCACCGCCGGATTTGCTATGGCGATTGCTTCCGCAGTTTGTGGTTATGCCCAGTCGAAGGCCACCGCAGCAGCTTGCGAAGGCTTGGCGCGCAATCCCGGCGCCCGGCCCGGCATTCAGTTTGCCCTGGTTTTGGCACTGGTATTGATTGAGTCGATGGCGCTGTACACCTTTGCTGTGATTTTTGCCAAAGTGAAGATTGGATAACACGGGGATTCTGCGCCGGTTCGGTGAAAACAGGGGAGGCTTCGGCCTCCCCTGTTTGTTCTTTCCGGCAGCGTTTTGAAGCAACTGCGGTGAACTGAGACAGCGATTATCGCATTGAGCTGTTTTTGAGGTTTGCCGGATCAGGTTGCTGAAAGAATCTTCCCCGCCTGTCATTCTGAGCCCGCCGTGCTTTTGGGCGGGCGAACCCGCCGCGGCGGGCCCGCATTTCCGGAATGAGTAACTGCAGAGATCCTTCGTCGTCCGCCAATAAGAATGGCGGACTCCTCAGGATGACATTACAGTGACTTTTTTCGGCAATCCACTGTGACTTTGGCAGTTACGGAAGTGGAATCCCTGCGGCGTTTGAAAAGGTCAGAAACAGGTTGGGAAAGAGGCCCAGATAGAAGATACCGACTACGCTCACCGCCAAGGCAGTCCGGAGCGCCATGGGCAAAGAGGCTGTTGAGGCCTCGGTTTTGCCTTCCCGCATGTACATAGCGACAACGATCCGAAAGTAGTAGTACACGGAGACGACGCTGTTCAACAAGGCGATGATGGTGAGACCAATCAAGTGCGAGTGAATAGCGGCGCGAAAAAGGAAGAACTTTCCGAAGAACCCTGCCGTGGTTGGGAAACCGGCCAGAGAAATCAGGAACACGGTCAAGCAAGCGGCGGTGCCAGGCCGGACGTAAGCCAACCCGGTGTAATCATCAATTTGCGTCGAGCGCTCGCCATTTCCGGCCAAGTGGGCGATCAATACAAATGCCCCCACATTCATCAATGCATAAGCCGTGAGGTAAAAGAGCACGGCGGATGTGCCCTCGTGGCTTCCCGCAGCCACACCGACCAAAACGTACCCGGCGTGAGCAATCGCCGAGTATCCCAGCAGCCTCTTGATGTTCGTTTGCCAGAGGGCCGCAAGATTGCCCAGGCACATGGTCAGAATCGCTGAGACCCAGATTACCCAAAAGCTTGTGGAACCTGGGGAGGACAAGCTTCCCTGGAAGATCCGCAGAAGAACCGCAAAGGCCGCCGCCTTGGGGCCAACCGAAAGGAACGCTGTCACCGGCGCAGGCGCTCCCTGATAAACGTCCGGCGTCCAGATTTGAAACGGGGCAGTCGAGAGCTTGAACGCCAAGCCCACGAACATCAAGAGAAGGGCAACCCGCGCCAGCATTGTCCACTGCGCCGGGTGGGCAAGCCGCCCGCTCAACTCCAGCAGGTTGGTGGTTCCCGTCAATCCGTAAACAAAGGCAATCCCGTAAAGGAAGAAGGCTGTGGCAAACGAGCCAAGCAGGAAGTACTTGAGCGATGCCTCGTTGGAGAGAGCGTCTTTTCGCTTAAAGCCGGCGAGAATGTACGTGGAGATTGAAGAAATCTCGAGGCCGATAAACACCATGATGAGGTCGGTGGATGAGGCCATGAAGCACATCCCTGCCGTGCCCAACAGGATCAGTGCGTAGAACTCTCCGTGTTGAATATTGTCTCGCTCGAGGTAGTTGATGGAACCCAGCAACGCCAGTGCCGCGACCAGCAAGAAAAGGTAGAAGAAGTAGAAACTGAAATGGTCAGCAGCGATGGACCTGCCGAAAGCCAGCCCCGGATTATCGGAGGTCCGCAGAGTGCCGCCCGCCGCAGCCAGTACTCCCACCAAAGCAAGCCACCCGAGCAAGGATCTTCTCCCGGGAGCTACGAAAGGGTCGAGGACCATGATCAGGATTCCAAATCCACAGAGGATGATTTCCGGGAGAATCCTCAACAGGTCTGTGGGCTGGAAGCTGGTCATGGCGCGACCCCCGGACGTGTGCCGTGAACTCGGGCGGTCATCATCAAGCTATTTGAATCAATCCGTTGCATGACTGCGGCCACGCTACGGTCCATGCGTCGCAAGAAAGGCTGGGGATAAATCCCCATGGCAAGAATCACAATCACCACGGTGGCTAGGATGAGCTTCTCAAGCGCGTTGCAATCCGGAAGATTCCTATTCTTGTCATTCCTAATCTCGCCATAAAAAACGCGTTGGTACATCCAGAGCAAATAGACGGCGGCCAGCACCACACCCAGGGCGGCCAGGGCAGCGTATATCGCTCGGCTATGGTAGGAGCCGACGATAATCAGAAACTCGCCAACGAACCCATTCAGCATGGGGAGGCCAAGAGAAGAAAGGGTCACGATCAGGAAAAACGTGCTGTAGACCGGTAGAGAAGTGGCCAGGCCGCCAAACTCGCTGATGAGTCGTGTATGACGGCGCTCGTAGAGTAGGCCGACAAGAATGAAAAGAGCTCCGGTCGAAACGCCGTGGCTGAACATTTGGTAAATGGCGCCTTCCATTCCTTGGGTGTTGAGAACAAAGATCCCCAGCACGCAGAACCCAAGATGCGCCACCGAGGAATAGGCCACCAGCTTCTTCAAATCAGGCTGGACCATCGCCACCAACGCCCCATAGATGATTCCGATGATGGCAAGGACGATGACAATTGGGGCGAACTGGCGCGAGGCGTGAGGGAACAGTGGCAGGCAGAAGCGCAGCATGCCATAGGTCCCCATTTTCAGCAGCACACCGGCCAGAATCACGGAGCCCGCCGTGGGCGCCTCAACGTGCGCATCGGGCAGCCAGGTGTGAAACGGGAACAACGGGACCTTGATCGCAAAAGCCACAAAGAAGGCCAGGAAGAGCCATCGCTCAGCGGAGGGAGACAACAAAGGACTGCTCGTGAATGCCCCGACGATTCGCAGCAGGTCGAAAGTTCCCGTGACGCTGTAAAGGTAAAGAATGCCCACCAGCATCAGGGCGGAGCCCACCATGGTGTACAGAATGAACTTCACTGCCGCATAGACCCGCCGCTCGTGACCCCAGATGCCGATCAGGAAATACATCGGGATCAACATGACTTCCCAAAAAACAAAGAAAAGCACGAGGTCGAGCGACGCGAAGACGCCGATCATTCCGGTCTCGAGCGCCAGCAGGAAGATGAAGAATTCCTTCACCCGCTGGGTGATGCTGCTCCAGGACACAAGCACGCAAAGGGGCGTCAGGAATCCTGCCAGCAGAATGAGCAGCGCGCTCAGGCCATCCACACCCAGGTGATAGTTAATCTCCGGTACGGCGATCCAGGGGCGGATCTCGGTAAACTGCATGCCGGGGGTGTCACCCCGCAAGCCGGCGTAAAGCACGACGGTTACGATGAACGTCAGCAGCGAAGCCACCAGCGCTACCCAACGGATTTGTGGTGCGCGCGCGCGGCTCAGGAAGGCGATGAGGACTGCTCCCGCCAGCGGCAGAAAGACTGCGATCGTGAGAAGATGCTCAGCCAACCAGGGCATAGATTGAGCCAAATATGTACCGACTTGCGCTAGTCACTTGTCCGTAGTCCGTTGAACCTGTATTCGTAAGTTGAAATCGTCTGTCATCCTGAGCCCCGACTTGTCGGGGCGAAGGATCTCTGCAGTTATCTTTGCGCTCCGCAGGCTCCGGTGAACTGCATAGATGCTTCGCTTCGCTCAGCATGACAGCATTCATGCTCGCATGTATCGCTGCAACCCGCGCCTCCTCGGCCAACCACCAACTGCCTGTCTTCTGCCTTCTGATTTCTGACTTCTGCTTTCTTGCTCGTCACTCGTCACTTGTCACTCGTCACTGCCTAACGAGGCCAGAGGACATAAACCAGCCAAAGCGTTGCCCCTAGCAGGACCCATGAGGCGTAGCTTCGTATATTGCCGGATTGAACGCGGCGTAGAAGGCTTCCAACTCCGGCCACAGTCTCACCAGTTCCATTCACCATGACACCATCAATAGCTTCTTCGTCTACGCGCCGCCAGAGAATCTTCTCCGATCCTACTCGAAGTGGGCGGACGACCAACCAGTTATAAAACTCGTCCACATAGTATTTGTGAATCAGTAAGTCGTAGAGCCTGCTGAAGCGCTCCGCCATGCGGTTAGGCCATCGAGTGAATTTCAAATAGAACCAATAGGCGACGAGGATGCCAGCCGATGCGAAGAGCAATGCGAACACCATTAAAGAGCCACTGCTGAGTCCGTGACCAGCCTGATGCGCAGAAGCCTGAAGGAAATCCTGCGAGGGTTTGAACACAGGCTCGAGGTAACGGTCAAAGCCTTCGCTTCCCCCAAAAGCCTTCGGCCAGCTCACGTAGCCCGCGACAATAGAGAAAAACGCCAGCACGAGCAGCGGCGCCGTCATCTTGGAGCCACTTTCGTGCACGTGGTGTTCGACCGCAGGCTCCATCCGCGAAGCCCCGAAAAATGTCATGAAGAGCCCGCGGAACATATAAAAGGCCGTCAGTCCCGCTGTGAGGGTGGCAAGCCAGTACAGCCATGGCTGGCTGAGGGGTCCTTCGTATGCCCCGGCCAGGATTTCATCCTTGCTGAAGAATCCTGATAACCCTGGAACGCCACTAATGGCCAGCGTCGCAATGAAGAATGTCAGGAAGGTGGTCTTCATCTTGTGCCGCAGGCCGCCCATCTTGCGCATGTCCAGTTCGCCGTCCAGAGCGTGCATCACGCTTCCGGATGCGAGGAAGAGGAGAGACTTGAAAAAGGCGTGGGTCATGAGGTGAAAGATTCCGGCAGCGAACACCCCAACCCCGCAGCCGATGAACATGTATCCAAGCTGGCTGATGGTGGAGTAGGCCAGCATCCTCTTGAGATCGTTTTGGGTGAGGGCAATCGTCGCCGCAAAGAAGGCCGTCACACACCCAACCACGCCCACAACTTCCAGAGCAAGGGGTGCGTGTGAATAGATGAGGTTCGACCTCGCCACAAGGTAAACCCCGGCGGTAACCATGGTGGCGGCATGGATCAACGCGCTGACCGGCGTAGGACCTTCCATGGCGTCCGGAAGCCAAATGTAAAGTGGAATCTGGGCTGATTTCCCCGCCGCGCCGAGGAAGAACAGAATGCCGATGGCCGTCAATGTCCCCTGCATTTCGCCGGCATGGAGCGCACCGATGTTGGCGAAGGTTTGCTGGAAATTCAGCGAGCCAATCGTCCAGAAGAGCAGCGCCACGCCCACGGTGAAACCCGCGTCACCGAGGCGGGTGACGATGAACGCCTTCTTCCCAGCGTCGGAAGCTGACTGCTTGCGGAAATAAAAGCCAATGAGCAAATAGGAGCAGAGTCCTACGCCTTCCCAGCCTACGAACATGAGCGGGTAGTTGGCAGCGGTCACCAGCGTCAGCATCATGAAGAGAAAGAGGTTCAAGTAGGTGAAAAAGCGATAGTAGCCGCCCTCGCGCTCCATGTACCCCCTGGAGTAGAGGTGAATCAGAAAGGCGACCACCGTGACCGTCAGGGTCATGACCAGCGTGAGCCGGTCGTAGTAAAGGGCATAATCAGCGCGAAGATTCCCGGCCTCAATCCAAGTGAAGTAGCTGTGGATGAAAGGCGCAGGTTGGCTGGTGGAGCTTGAATACGTCCAAGCGCTGAGCAGCGCGAAGATCATGGAGAGTCCTGGAGCGCCGCATCCGACCAGGGAAACCACTGCCTGCGAAAAACGCCGGCCGAACAGGCCGTTCAAGGTTGTCCCCACCAAGGGTGGGAGCAGCATGAGTATGAGCAGGATTTCCATAATCAGTGGTCAGTGGTCAGTCGTCAGTTGTCAGTTGTCTACATCTTCATTGAATCGAGATCTTCAATGTTGAGTGTGCTTCGGTTCCGATAAAGTGCGATGATGATGGCCAGGCCCACGGTCGCTTCGGCCGCCGCCACCACGATCACGAAGAAAACAAACAACTGCCCGTCCAGGTTTCCCAAATAGCGCGAAAAACCGATGAAAGCCAAGTTGACCGCGTTGAGCATCAGCTCGATGCACATGAAAACCGTGATGATGTTTTTCCGAAAAACAAAGCCTGCGGCGCCAATCACGAAGAGGGTGACGCTGAGGGCCAACACGTGTGCAAGCGGGACCATTCTCGAAACCTCAGAGCTCCTTCTTGGCCAGGACCACGGCGCCTAGAATTGCCACCAGGATCAAGATGGAGGTGACCTCGAAGGGCAGCACGTAATTCCTGAACAACAGGTGACCAATGGCGGCAGGCCCGGCGTCCAGGGATGCGGCAGGGCGCGTGCTTCCCGCCGGAAATTGCTGCCAGACTGCAAACAGGATTTCTACCAGGAGAGCAGCAACCAGAGGGGCGCCCAGCCAGTGCGCAATTCGACTGCGGTGGCTAGGCACTTCCCGACCTGCGTTTAGGACCATGATGACAAAGACAAACAACACCATAATCGCACCAGCGTAAACAATCACCTGGATGACGGCGATGAATTCTGCGCCCAGCAACAGATAAACCACTGCCAGCGAACACAGCACCACGATGAGCGAGAGGGCGCTGTATACAGGCGTGCGGTGGGCAACGACGCTTATTGCCGCTATCACAGCCAGGGCAGCGAAAATGTAAAAGAGCACTACCATTTCGGCTTCAAGAGGAGCTGATCCAGGCAACCACGAAGCTGGTCGCCAAAATGTTAAGCACACCCACCGGCAACAGGAATTTCCAGCCGAAGGCCATCAACTGATCGTACCGGAAGCGGGGCAGAGTGCCACGCATCCAGATATAGAAAAACAGGAAGCAAAAGAGCTTTGCACAAAACCAAAAAACGGGGAGAATCACCCGAAGTGCATAGGGCCCAAAAAGGGGGCCATGCCATCCGCCGAAAAACAGTATGGTGGCCAGGCAAGAGACCGTAATCATGTTGGCATATTCGGACATGAAGAACATGGCGAATTTCATGCTGCTGTACTCGGTATGAAATCCACCCACTAACTCATTCTCTCCTTCCGGCAGGTCAAAGGGAACCCGGTTGGTTTCTGCGATGGCGGCCGTAAAGTACACGAGGAATCCCACCGGCTGCACGAAGATATTCCAGTGGGGAAGGAAGGTGCGGATTCCGCCGACATGCCAGAAGCCCGCTTGGCCATTCACGATCCCGCGAAGGCTCAACGTGCCCGCGATCATCAGTACGCCCACCACGGCCAGGCCCAGCGACAGCTCATAACTAATCATTTGGGCGGAAGAACGAAGGCCGCCCAGGAGAGGGTACTTGCTATTCGATGACCAGCCGGCTAGCGTGATGCTATAAACCCCCAGTGAAGTTACGGCGAAGACAAAGAGCAGGCCGACGTTTAAATCGGTAATCTGAAAACTGATCGTGTGGCCGTAAATCGTAAAACTCTCTCCGAAAGGAATCACGGCAATGGAGAGTAAGGCCAGGGTGAATCCCAAGAAGGGCGCCAGCCAGTAGATGACCTTGTCGGCCTCGAGGGGCACGATATCTTCTTTGAGAAAGAACTTGATTCCGTCAGCGACAGGTTGCAGAAGCCCGTGTGGCCCCACCCGGTAAGGCCCCCAGCGGGCCTGGATGTGCGCCACCACTTTTCGCTCGAGCCAGGTCAGGTAAGCGATAGTCGTGAACAAAACAACGATAACCACCGCAATTTTTGCCAGGGTGATAAGGAGCAGCAATCCTGTGTCAGAAAATATGGCCATAGGGTTTCTTGGCTTCGTGCACTGAATTCAGCGCCCAACTGTAACGACTCAATGTCCCCGAAGTAAAGAGCGAATCACGGGAGGAAAAAATCAGGTCCGCACCCTCCAGCTCAGGTGGCATGCCCTGGGGCCGCGTCGCGACCGCCCGGCCGACCAGCAGGCTGGGAAGAGGAACAGCGTACCCGGGCACCTTGGCAATAATCTCCCGCAGGACGTCATCCGCAGACTGGTAATTCCATTTCTGGTCAAACAGGCGGGCCAAAGCAAGCAGGATTTCGAGATCGCTCCGGGTTCCAGCTTTGCGCATGGTCTTCTTGAGCGCCTGCACCTGCCCACAGGTGTTGGTGACGGTGCCCGACTTCTCTGCGAAACTTGTGGCGGGCAGGATCACGTCCGCCGCCTGCGTGGTTTCCGTCGGGAATATTTCAGCGACCATGACGAAGGCCAGCTTGCTCAAGACCTCTTTCGAAATCTTGCACGTCTTAACAGGATTTGACCCGAAGACGAGTAAGGCGTTGATTTGTCCTGTTCCGATACCCTCAACGATTTCCAGAAGATTGAGCCCGGGATTTGCGGAGATTTTCGCCTGCCAGGCGGATTCAAAACTCCCGCGAGCAGCGTCATCGGTAAGGGGTAAGTACCCCGGAAGAGTCCCGGGAAGAACGCCCATGTCTGCCGCGCCACGGGAATTCGCGTAGTCGCCAAGGGCAATGAATCGCGTCCGGCCGGGAAGCGAGAGTCCCCAACGGACTAAGTCGCGAACCGCTGCGTCCTGAATCCCGTCGCCGAAAATAATGATGGTATCGCTTTCCTTCTGAAGCTTCTCCCGCAGTGAATTAAGAGTGTCAACCCCGTCCACGGCAAGATCCGCCGAAGGTGTTTCGGCTCCTGCCAGCGCCCGGATCGCTTCTGCTTCACCTCGGGGTTTCACCGTAAGATAGAGGCTCGACTGGCGACGGAGTTTGATCTCCTGATGGTTGATGATGTAGAGCCGCGCTCCTTGCCGTTGCACTGCCTGTCGAATCTGGAATGCCGTCAGCGGATGTTGGTGGCTTGGGTCGTTTCCAACCAGCAGGATGCTGGGGGCGTCCAGGATATCCTCCATCGCCGCGTGCCGGTCGGTGGCCTGCGATTCGGTCAAGGCGCGCACCAGGGAAGAGTAATCGGCCGTGCGGTGGTGGTCCAGGTTGTTCGTGCCCAGGATGGTTCGCGTGAACCGCCCGAGGAGATAGTTCTCCTCGTTGGTTGTGCGATTGGAGCCGATAACCGCGATTGATTCTGGTCCATATTCCGCCAAGATGCCCTTGAGCCGCTCGAGCGTCACGCTGAGAGCTTCATCCCAGGTACTGGCATCCTGCCGACCGTTGTGACGGACCAGAGGAGCCGTCAGCCGTTCATGGCTATTGACGAAGTCCCATCCGAAACGGCCCTTGACGCAAAGGAACTCGCCATTGAACCCGGAATGGTCGCGGTTGTTGGCTCGGATGATCTGATTGTTCCGAACGGAAAGGGTCGTCTTGCAGCCGTCGCCGCAGTGATTGCAGATCGTCCCCGTATAGGTCATCTCCCATGGCCGGGTGTGATAGCGATAGGTCCCGCTGGTGAGCGCACCCACCGGGCATATATCAATGCACATCCCGCACTCTTCGCATTCCAGTTGCTCTCCGCGATTGGGAATAATCTCGCTATGCGCGCCGCGGAAACCGATGCCGTAGGCGTTGACGTCCATTCCCTCATCGCATACCCGGACGCATCGGTAGCACAGGATGCAGCGCGGCCAATCATAATAGACAAGGCTGGAGAACTTCTTCTCCTCGTGATGGAGCTTGGACTCCATGAAGCGGGTCTCAGCAGCCCCGTATCGGAAGACCGCGTCCTGGAGCTCACATTCTCCGCCCTTGTCGCAAACCGGACAATCCAAGGGGTGGTTAGTCAGCAGGAACTCGAGCATGGCCTTCCGAGCGTTCTTCACTTCCTCAGTCTCGGTGTGGACCACCATGCCATTGGTCACCACCGTAGTGCAGGCGGTTTGCAGCTTGGGCATCCTCTCGATGGCGACCAGGCACATGCGGCAGGCGCCCTGTAAGGTCAGGTTTGGGTAATAGCAGTAAGAGGGTATCTCGATACCCACTTGCTTGGCGGCTTCAATCAGCAATGTGTCGGCGGGGACCGTCGCGGCCCTGCCATCGATCGTGAACTTGACCGGCTCGGGCGCAGTTCCCTTCTTGGTTACGGAACTGGGCATCAAAGCCGAACTACGAGTGTAAGGACCCGGAATCTGACGGTTCTCTTCCTTCAGTGGATGGTCCACGATCTCGAAACCCGGGTCTTGCGTCCGGTCTTTCATGCTACGGTCACCGCTTCTCTCCGGCCGATTGTAGGGGTAGGGCTTGCCCTACCCCGCCGCAGGGGACGGCAAGCCGTCCCCCTACAGGATTCTTCATGCCACGGCGATGTGTCATTCCGAGCCCTTCACTGTCATTCCGAGCGAAGCGAGGAATCTCGCTCTGCCCGTTCAGGGTAAACTGCGCGAGGAATCTGGCTCTGGAAGCAAAGGAAGTACGAGATTCCTCGCTTCGCTCGGAATGACACGTTGCTAAGTTCCTCATGCCACGCTCACCAGCCTCTTCTCGTACGGGCAGTAGCCCAGTTTCAGGTGCGCTTCGAATTCAGGCCGGAACTTCTTCAGGATGCTGATGGTGGGCATCGCCGCGGCATCTCCGAGGGGACAGAGCGTTTTGCCCAGCATGTTGTACGAAACGTCCAGAGCAGTGTCCGGATCTTCCGGGAGTCCGGCGCCAGCGTGGAATCGTTCGAGCAGCAACTTCAGCCATGCTGTTCCCTCACGGCAGGGGATGCACCAACCGCAAGATTCGTGGGCGTAGAACTTCATGATGCGGTGGGCGACTTTCACCATGCATGTTTCTTCGTCCAGAACTACGACTCCGCCGGAGCCCAGCATCGAGCCGATTTTGGCCACGGCGTCGAAGTCCATGGCAACGTCAATTTCCTCAGCCGTCAGCACGGGGCAAGAAGAACCGCCGGGAATCACAGCCTTCAACTTCTTTCCGCCCAGCACGCCGCCGCCCACCTCCTCGATCATGCGCCGGAGAGGAAAGCCCATCGGCAGCTCATAGACTCCCGGCCTTTCAATGTGGCCGCTCAGGCAAAAGAGGCGAGTGCCGCCGTTCTTGGGCGTTCCCAGCTTGGCGTACCATTCCGCGCCGTTCAGGATGATATGTGGGACGTTTGCCAGCGTCTCGACGTTATTGATAATTGTCGGGCCTTCGTAGAGTCCCACGATAGCAGGGAAGGGGGGCTTGATGCGTGGGTATCCTCGCAGTCCTTCGAGCGAATTTAAGAGCGCTGTTTCCTCGCCACACTCATAGGCGCCCGCACCCGTGTGGGTGTAAAGGTCAAAATCAAAACCCGTTCCCAGGATGTTCTTTCCCAGCCATCCGCGTGTATAGGCCTCTTCCAGGGCACGATCGACAATGCCCATCAAATAGCGGTATTCTCCCCGGATGTAGATATAGCCTTGGTGGGACCCGATGGCAAAGCCGGCGATGCTCACCCCCTCGATCAGTTGGTGGGGATCGTATTCCAACAAGGGCCGGTCCTTGCAGGTTCCCGGCTCGCTCTCATCCGCGTTGCAGATAACGTACTTGGGCTTGGCAGATTGTTTGGGTACGAAACTCCACTTCATGCCGGTGTTGAAGCCGGCCCCACCGCGACCTCGGAGGCCGGAGTTCTTCATCTCCTGGATGACCGCGTCCGGTCCCATTTCGAACGCCTTCTTCAAGGCTTTGTAGCCGTCGTGCTGGAGATAGACGTCAATCGAGGTCGAGTTCGGGATACCAAACCGCTGGGTGAGAACCTTCACCTCCAGCGGCGATCCTTTGGCGTAATTTTGATAATCCGACATGCGTTCCTTAGGGAACAGGGAATAGGGAACAGGGAACAGCGCGAAAACGACGCTTGCCCTCTTCTTGGGCCAGAGCGAGATTCCTCGCTTCGCTCGGAATGACAGACTCCCCCTTCTCGCTGACGGTCCCCATTGTCAATTTCCTATTCCCTGTTCCCTCCCCGCAGCTTCTCCAAAATGGCATCAACCTTCTCCGGCGTGAGGTCTTCGTAAAAGTCGTAATTCACTTGCATGGCCGGCGCGCCACAACAAGCGCCAAGGCATTCGACTTCCTCCAAGGAGAATAGTCCGTCAGGCGTCGTCTCCTTGTGGCCAATTCCCAGCCGTTTCTTGCAGTGTTCGAGGATTTCCTCTCCACCCCGAACCATGCACGAGACGTTGGTGCACACCTGGAGGTTGTATTTGCCGATCGGCTTGCGATGGAGCATCGAGTAGTAACCGATGTCCTCAATCACCTCGATCGGCCGGACATCAACCCGGCGGGCGACTTCCTCGATGACCTCGTCGCTGATAAAACCGATCTCATCCTGAGCGAAGAGGAGACACGGGACGATGGCCGATCGCTTCAGCGGGTAGTGGGAGATCACTTGATCGAACTTTTTAAGCAGCGCGTCGGAAAGCATGGTAGAAGAAAACTAGAAATTAGAAACTAGAAATTAGAAACTCGAAAATCCAAACTCGAAATTAGAAACTGGAAAATCGAAAATGGAAATTCGAAACCGTAATGGGGTTCGTAATCCAAAATCCATAATCCAAAATCCAAAATCTAAAATCCAAAATCGCCCTACCGGTCCACTTCACCCAAGATAATATCGATTGTGCCGATACAGGCGACCACGTCCGCGATCAAGCGGCCCTCGATCATCTTGGGCAAAGCCTGCAAATTGGCGAAGGAGGGCGCGCGAACGTGACAGCGGAAGGGTTTAGGTGACCCGTCGCTAACCATGTAAAACCCCAACTCGCCGCGCGGAGATTCAATCGCCTGGTAAACCTCGCCGACCGGCGGATGGAATCCCTCGGTCACAATCTTGAAGTGATAGATGAGCGCCTCGATGGACGTCTTCATGCTCTCCCGGTCCGGCAACACGATGTGGGGCGCGTTTGCCTTAACGGGGCCCTCGGGGAGACCCTCCATTGCTTGTTGCACGATGCGCAGCGACTGTCGCATTTCTTCCAGCCGCACCAAGTACCGGGCGTACACATCACCCTCCGGCCGGGTGGGCACTTTAAAATCAAATTTATCGTAGCTCGAGTAGGGCTGGTTCTTTCGGATATCCCAGTCAACTCCTGAGCCGCGAAGTGACGGACCTGAAAGCCCCCAGGCAATGGCCTCGTCGGCGGTGAGCTTTCCGATTCCGACGGTCCGGCGGAGCCAGATGGGGTTCTTGGTCAGCAGATCTTCGTATTCTTTCAAGTGGCCGGGGAATGCCTTCACGAACTTCTCCACTCGCTTGAGCCAACCGAGGGGGGGCTCGAGAGCCAAGCCGCCAACCCGGAAATAACTGGTCATCATGCGCTGGCCGGACACCATTTCGAAGATGTGGAGGATATCTTCGCGCTCCCGGAAGCAATAGAGAAGGACGGACATGGCTCCCAGGTCTATGGCGTGGCTTCCCAACCAAACCAGGTGGCTCTGGATGCGCGTGAGCTCAGTCAGCAGAACCCGTATCCACTGGGCGCGGGCGGGGATTTCGATATCCAGCAGTTTTTCGACCGCGAGGCAAAAGCCCAGGTTGTTAGAGAGCGGGGCAAGGTAATCCATCCGGTCAGTGAGCGTGATGCCTTGCGTGTAAGTCTTATCCTCGAAGGACTTCTCGAAGCCAGTGTGGAGGTAGCCGATGTCATAGAGGGCGCGAACAACTGTCTCGCCATCGAGTTCGAGCACCAAGCGCAATACCCCGTGGGTAGAGGGGTGTTGCGGCCCCATGCTCAGGATAACCCGTTCCTCCTGACCCGGAATTCTTTCCAGCGTGATCGGCATCTAGCGATATCCCTCAGTGGGATAATCCTTGCGCAGCGGGTGACCTTCCCAATCTTCCGGCAGAAGGATTCTCCTCAAATAAGGATGTCCCGCGAACTGGATTCCAAAGAGATCGAAGACTTCGCGCTCGAATGCGTTGGCGGAGGGATACACGGGAACCAGGGAATCTACCCGGGGATTCTCACCGGAGGTCCGCACTTTGAGCCGAAGCCGCGCTGCAGTCTGGAGTGAAAGCAGATGGTAGACCACCTCAAACCGGGGTTCGTTGGGGTAAAGGTCCACCGCTGTTAAGTCGGAAAGGTATTTGAAAGTAAGGCCCGGGTCGTCACGCAGCAACTCGCAGACTGTTATCAGCCTATCGGGTCGGATGTGGATCGTGACCTCGCCACGAAACTCCCTCGCATCTTCAACGGACTCCGGAGCGAGCTCCCGAAGCTTCATCAAAGCAAGATTCGTCTCGAGGTCGGATGTCATGACGGACGATTATTGAGTTCAGGGGACCTAGTGCTTAGTTGCATTAATAACCGATAGTATTTATGACCCTCGGAAGGGCGGGGCTTTAGCCCCGCCGCCGCGGGGCGGAGAGCTGAATGGGCCTTTAGGCCCTGAAGCCACGTCGCTTCAGGGGCTAAAGCCCCCAAATCCCGCCTGAACTCTGCGGCGGGGCTAAAGCCCCGCCCTTCCATCCTCTGACAAATACGGCCGCTAACTTCTGCAACTAAGCACTAGTCTCGGCTCCCTGAGGCTGCGGCATCTGCCGCCAGATCAAAAGCTTTTCTGCTGGCGTGGTCCCGGTCCTGCGCGGCGGGACCGGCCAATGCCGCCGAGACGGCGGCGCTACCGTTTCCAGTCCAGGGCGCCTTTCTTCCAGAGGTAGACATACCCTGCCAGCAAGATGGCAATGTACAGAAGCATTTCAACGAAGCCAAACCACTTCAAGCTCTTAAAAATAACCGCCCACGGGTAAAGGAACACCACTTCCACGTCAAAGAGGATAAAGAGCATTGCCACGAGATAAAAGCTCACCGAAAAACGCTCGCGCGCATCACCCACCGGGGGAATCCCGCATTCATAAGGGCTTAACTTCACCCTCGATGGGCGTTTGACTCCCACCCAGGCGGACAAGCCAAGGATGGCCGCCGCCACCGCCACTACGACCAGGAAATGGATCAGAACAGGCAAATAAGGGCTTGTCATTGCAATCACTTACAGTGAATGTCGTGAACCCCACCCAAACATTGCACTATACGGAGGGCAATCCAATGTGTCAAGTTTTTTCTTGCCTGCGGCGGGTTCAGCCGTTACCATTGTGGCTGCGGTGGCGCGTTGGTCGCTCACCAATACTGGGGCTGCGCGTGGGGTGATGGGTTTCAAAACTGACATCAGAGACGGCGGTCTGGTCTACCATGTCCAATCGGTCATAATGTGGAGAAGCAGGTCGTGACCGTCCAATTAAACGGTGAACTTCGCGAGGTGCCCGAAGGCTTGACCTTGGCGGCATTGATTGAGTGGCTGAAACTCCCTGGCGATCGCGTGGCTGTGGAACGAAATCTCGAAATCGTGCCCCGAGGCCGCTGGAATGTGACACCCATCCAAGCTGGTGACCAACTGGAAGTGGTACACTTGGTAGGCGGTGGAACGTAGGGGCGGGCCTTCTGCCTGGCTTGTCTAAGTCAGCCTCGACCCGCTTGGCAACAACCTGCGGCTCCGCCGCCGGATGTGCGGAAAGGCTTCGCCTTTCCGCAGGGCGTGTGTCCTGAAGAACCTCCTCCGAGCCGACTGGAAGGCTGAGCCTTCCAGCCGGCTCGGAGGAGGACGGAGGCTGCGGTACTGGCCGGAAAGCCGGAGGCTTTCCGCAAATCAGGGCGGCAGAGCCGCGCTGAGTACTCGACTGGGTCTCCAATTTGGACAGCCGTGGGTCTTTTGCCTGCCCTCCGGCCTTGGACACCCACCACAGGCGCCCCTACAAAAGGCTTATGAATCCTTACCTGAACATTCCCGCAGCCACAATCCTGGTGGCCCTGCTCATCAAGCTGGCGGTGATCGCCCTCCTTGCAGGTTTCATCGCGCGATTCGGAAGGTTCCGGCAATTGATTTTTATCGAGCAGCGTTCTCCAAGCGAAAAGCTCGAATTCGCTGCATTTCTCGGGGCACCGTTCACGTTGGGTGTCCTGGCCCGCTTATTGGCCCACTATCCGTCCACCGATCTCAGCCTGGAGGTGACGGTACTGGCGGGGTTGCTGGGCGGGACCATCGCTGGCCTGGTAGTTGGCATGATGGTCAGCTTGCCGGCGGTTTTGATTGGACACGAGATATTGGCAGTGCCCATGGCGGTGCTCTACGCGGTGGTGGCGGGGACGGCCCGGTGGGTTTGCCCGGATAAGGAAGAAATCTGGAAGTTCTCCGGGTTCGTTGACCTCAGCCTTTACCGTTCGATCAAGCAACGTTTCAAGCACCCGGCGCTGGATTGGCAGGTGCTGTTTTCTCTTCTTTGCATCATGCTCGAAGTCGCGCGCATGACCTTCGGCAGGATGGGTCATGGCAAGCTGCTTTACTATACGGATTCGCCGCATTTCTGGACCAGGGTTTTTATTGTGCTCGCCACCCTCATTGCAGTCGGCCTTCCAGTGCGCATATGGAACAACACCCGGATTGAGCGCAAGCTCGTTGAACAGGAAAAGGCCCTCATGCAGGCTCGCATGGACGCACTGATCAGCCAGATAAATCCCCACTTCCTGTTCAATACGCTCAATACCGTTTCTTCCCTGATACGTTTTGACCCAGACACAGCGCGGACGGTACTATTGAAGTTGGCAAACATCCTGCGTCGCAGGCTAAAAAGCCAATTTCACTTTGTACCATTGAAACAGGAACTGGAATTCATCGACGACTATTTGGATATTGAGGTGGTGCGATTCGGTCAGGATAAGCTTCAAATCCGCAAAGAGATCGAAACCGATACGTTGGACGTCATGGTCCCCAGCATGATCCTCCAACCCCTGCTGGAGAACGCCATCCGGCATGGAATCGGGCCCAAGATTGAGGGAGGCACGATAACGCTTCGTGCTACTCATAGCAAAGGGCACTTGGTCATCGAAGTCATTGACGACGGAGTGGGGATTCCGGAGGAACGCCGACCCGGCATTCTCGAATTCGGCATTGGCATCAGCAACGTCCACGAAAGGTTGAAGGTCCTTTACGGCCAGGATTCTTCCATGACGATCAAGAGCCAGCCCGGGAAGGGGACCGTAATTCGCATTGAGATTCCAGAACTGGTTACTACCAGGCAGCCTGTTTCCGTCGAGACGGCGCAGGTCTCGCCCTAGTGCTTGGGCGCAGAAGTTAGCGACCTTATTTGTCGGGGGATGGAAGGGCGGGGCTTTAGCCCCGCCGCGGAGCTCAGGCGGGATTTGGGGGCTTTAGCCCCTGAAGCGACGCGGCTTCAGGGCCTAAAGGCCCATTCCACCCTCCGCCCCGAGGCGGCGGGGCTAAAGCCCCGCCCTTCCGAGGGCCATAAATAATATCGGTTATTAATGCAACTAAGCCCTAGGCAGAAATATCTGAAATTTTCAGTGTTGCGTGACGAGTCGAGAGTCGAACGTGAAAAGTGGACCGGATGAAAACGTGTGCGGCAAATCGCATAAACGGTAGGTGGTAGGTGGCATGTGGTAGGTAGGGACCGATGTTTTCCCCACCTGCCACCTACCCCATACCACCTACTGTTCTTAAACTTGAATAAGTGAGGATTGTGCAATGGCGAACGCTGAGCCTGAGGAGGGCAAGACACCCCCAAAATCGATGAGCATGATCGAGCCGCGCTTTCGCAACATCTATTTGGCGTTTTACAAAGAGAGCTACTTTACGCCCACCGCGCTTGACTTGAAGACTAAAGAACTGATAGCCATTGGTTGCTCCTTGGTGGCCAAGTGCGAGGGCTGTTTGGAAGGGCACATCAAAAAAGCGTTGGAAGTCGGGGCAACGAAACAAGAGATTAGCGACGCGATTGTGGTTGCGGTCGGCATAGCAGCGGCGGGCGTTGTGGATATGTCCGATAAAGCTGCTATCAAACTCGACCTCCACCATTTTGAATAGTGAATGGTGAATAGTGAATTATGAATTCTGAATTATGAATTGCCTTTGTTTTGACGCCTGACGGCACCGGCGTCAGAGCACCCGAGCGAGACGCGTAGCGCAAATCTGTCCTCTGTATCTGGGGCTCTTTTCGCTCGAACACATCGCGGATCTACAGAACAAGTTCGCAATACTCTTCTCCACATTACGGCAGCGTGGGTGGCACAATTCACAGCATTTATAATTCAGAATTCACAATTCAGCATTGCTTTCGGGGCGCGCTTGGACTCACTTGTAATCGCCGACTTATTCGTTTTGCTGTTCCTCGGGTTAGCTGACAATCAGATGATAGCCGCGCTGCTTCCCTCGCTGCTGGGTTCGCTGCACGTTAGCGTCGGAGTTGCCGGCCTGCTGGTTGCGGTTTACTCCCTCACGGCGGCCCTGGCTTCTTTTATCTCGGGGGTTCTTTCGGACCACTATGGACGCAGGCGATTCCTGCTCTTTGGCGTCCTCCTGTTCGCGTTGGCCTCTTGGACGGCTTCCCGCGCCGGAACGTTCAATGAGCTTGTACTGGCTCGAGCCCTGACGGGGTTCGCTGCCGGGACGCTTTCCACATGTTCCATCACTTACGCCGCAGATTGGTTTGAGTACCGCGTGCGGGGTAAAGCGCTGGGATTGATCTCGAGCGCCTATTTTGCTGCTCCCATCCTTGGGGTCCCGCTGGCAGCGCAAATAGCCGACCGCTACGGCTGGCGGCGAGCGTTCCTGTTGTTCGCAATTTTGGCTTTAGCCACAGCGGCGCTCTCCGTCAGTTTGCCGAAAGATCGGTTAAATCCCGAGCCCTCCTCAGACAAGTTGAGGGCGGCCGGCCGATCTTTTCGTTCATTCCTTGTTCGGCGTGACACGGCTGCTGCCTTGGGAATCGCTTTCCTGGTGTCCGGTGGGCTGGTCGGTTTCCTCACTTATGTCGGCCAATGGTTGCACAGCCAATTCGCCGTCTCCACCCGAACCATAGGATGGGTTTTTATGCTCGGCGGCCTGGTGGCTGTCGGCAGCGCTCCGTTAGGCGGCATCATTTCTGACCGCATCGGGAAACGCTCGGTGGCCATCGTCAGTAACATTATCCTTGCGCTTGCGGTGGCGTTAATCCCGTTCTTTTCCTGGGGGCCTTGGCTGCTGGCGGTTTTTTGCGTGGCCAGCTTGGGCGCCGCCTTTCGCCAGGGTCCTTTGACAGCGCTTATTAGCGAGCTCGTTCCTTCGACCCAGCGCGGCGCCTTCATTGCCCTCAGGAACATATTTTCCCAGACCGGCATCGGCATCGCCGCCTTCCTGGGTGGATTGCTGTACGAACGGCACGGCTACGGGGCGGTGACAACACTCTGCGCGGTCATGACGGGCGTGGTTGTTCTCCTCTTGATTACACATATTGTGGAACCGCAGCCGATCCAGGAACGTGTTTAGGGGAGGAGTCAGGAGACAGAAGTCAGGAGACAGAAGCAAGAAGCAGGAAGCAAGAAGGTCTGGTGCTTAGTTGCAGAAATTAGCGACCTTAACTGTCGGAGGATGGAAGGGCGGGGCTAAACAGGCTGCGGAAAAACTCGTTTGGCGTGTCATTCCGAGGAGTCCCGATCTGATCGGGACGACGAGGAATCTCGCATTGGCTTGAAAACACTCAGAGCGAGATTCCTCTCCCGCGTCTGCGGGATCGGAGTGACAGCTTGGAAGGGTCTTTCCCCAGCCTGCAAAGCCCCGCCGTTCCGCGGCTCATAAATAATATCGGCCATTAATGCAACTAAGCACTAGGCCATCACGGGCCGGTGGGTTGACAGAGGCGCAAGCCGCCAAGTCGGGATCGCTGCTGGCTGCTTTCTGTTTACGGCGTACTGCCCACTTGTTGGGAGCAGGTTCCGGTGACCCGGCAGAGAGGGAAGTGGCCAGGTCGGCTTGGCTGCCTGCTTCTTACTTCTTGCTTCTTACTTCTTACTGCGTACTCGCTCTTCCCGGGAGGGTCGATTGGTATCGAAGCGAAGAATCTGGCAAATCATCCGAAACGTGATATTGATACTGGCTGCGCTGGCCGCCGGTTTCTTCTTTCTCTTCGTTCCCTGGTTCATCGTAAACATTGGCACCACGGGGCGCTATCATTACCCCGACCCAAACGATGGGAAGACACCCATATCGTACCGAATGAATTTCAAATGGGTCGAGTTCCCCTCGAGTGATGGCGTGCTGCTCAAGGGCTGGTATGTCCCCGCCACAAGCGGGGCGCGCGGCACGATTGTCTATTGCCACGGGCTGAACCGCACGCGCATCGAGATGTTGCCGATGGCGGCCTTCGGCCACGCACTGGGTTACGATGGCTTGCTTTTTGACCTCAGGCACCAGGGAGCGAGTGGAGGCGAGCGGACGACACTGGGGTACAAAGAGCGTTTGGATGTGATAGCCGCCGTTCACTATGCCCTTTATCAACAAGGGGCGCCGCGCCCCGTGATCTTGTGGGGCGTTTCGATGGGTGCGGCGGCCGCTCTGATGGCAGCGGCGGAGTCGCCGGAAGTTGCCGCCGTAATCTCCGACAGTTCTTTCCTCTCCTTGCGGGCCACTGTCGAACACCACTGGAAGCTATTCTTTCATCTTCCGAGCTTTCCCTTCGCCAATGAAATTGTCCATGGGATCGCTTGGCGGGGAGGTTTTCGCCCTTCCGACTTTGACCTCGCGAGCGCGGTGATCCGCATCGGTAGTCGTCCCATTCTCTTCGTCGCTCTCCAGGATGATCGCAGGATGCCTCCTTCCATTGCTCGCGACCTTTATTCCCACGCAGCCAGCCCGAACAAAGCTTTGATCGTCCTGCCCGGCCACGGCCACGGCGAAGGTTTTAATCAGGCGACGGAACAATATGAGATTGCGGTCAGGCAATTCCTGTCGAGCCTAGCCGTGCCCCAACCCTAACCACCCCCTCGCCCCCTCCTTAACAAAGGAGGGGAATATGGAACTCCCCTCCTCAGTTGAGGAGGGGTCAGGGGGTGGTGCGGACTCAAGCCGCATTGACAGATTATTGAGGGTGTCATACTGCGATGGGCTATATGTGTAGCGTACTATTAAGCGGGCGAAGCGCGAAGTGTGTCAATATGCCGCACATATGCGCGTTTCAGCATATCTGCGGCATTCTTATAACCCGTTGAAAACACACGGTAACATGACATCGCCGGCGCAGAAAGCTTCAAAAAAGCGAGATAAGTGGAAAAGATGGAAGATCCCTCTACCCTAGTGTAAGCGCGCAAGGAGCTTTTCAAACTGCTCGAGCGCCAACTGTTCTGCCCGAATGCTTTGAGGTAGTTTAAGACCTGCCAGCTCTGTTTCCACGCGCTGGCGCGGGTAAACAGGTGCGAGGTTATTCAGCAGGTTCTTCCTCTTGTGCGCGAAGCACAACTTCACGAACTCCAGCAGCGCTTTCCGCTGCTCGGCCGGGAGCTGGGTTCCTTCAGGTTTCATCTGAAAGGTGACCAGGGCAGAATCGACTTTGGGCGGAGGCGAAAATGCCCCCGGGGGGATGCCGAACTCGATGCGCGGGTTCGTATGGAGCTGCGTCAGGACCGTCAAATATCCATAATGGCGCGAGGCGGGCAAGGCGCTGAGCCGGTCGGCGACCTCCCGCTGCACAACGAGTCCTATGCCGCTGATCGAGCCGGCAGAATCCAAGAGGTGATGAAGGATGGGCGAAGTGATGTAATAGGGCAGATTCCCGAAAACGAAACACCGCTCCCGTTGGTAGCGGCGGCAAAGGGTGGCGAGGTCGCTCTGGAGAATATCGGCTTCAAGGATTTCAATCCCCAGCTTGTTTGAGAACTTTTGTTGAAGCATCCGCGCCAGCTCACGGTCAACTTCAATGGCGACGACTTGCTGGGCTCGCGCCGCCAGAAGCTCGGTCATCGCCCCCCGCCCCGGACCGATCTCACAGACCAAATCATTGGACTGGATCGCCAGGCTCTCGACGATTCGGCGCTGAAACCGCCGGTCGCGGAGAAAATGCTGGCCAAGCTTGGGACGAGCAGGCTGGGGCACGGAAAGAGATTGTACCTTAAGAAGGGGTAGGTGGGGGAAGAGCAGGAGGCAATTCTTGGGGGAAAGAGAGCAGTCGGCAGCAGGCTGTGGTGAGAAGCAAGGTGCAATTCAATTCACAATTTGGAATTGCATCGGCCCCCTCTTCGCAGCTTTCCCGGGGTCAGAGCGAGAGCACTATGTCTGCTTATGATCACAAGAAGTCGGCTGCCCTTGACAAGGCTGGGGAGCATCCTCTAACGTAGCTTAGTGAGGCACTGGAATCTTTAAGCCACCAAACGAGGTAGTTCTGTGCGTATCGTCTTTGTAGCATCTGAAGGTGTGCCCTTCTCCAAGACCGGTGGACTGGCAGACGTGGTGGGGGCACTGCCGAAAGCTCTGGCAAAGCTGGGTCATGAGCTCGAGGTTGTGCTGCCACGCTACAGGATGACCAAGCCCGGCAAGCCTGAAGGCGAGATGCAAAGTCTGACCATCGCGCTGGGTTCCGGTTACAAGTTTGTCTCCATTCAGAACGCCGGTGTGGCGAATAAAGTCCGCACGTTTCTGGTCGAGTACCCCTTTTTCTTCGACCGCGCGGGACTGTACCAAGAGATGGGTGAGGATTATCCTGACAATGCCGAGCGTTTTGCAGCGTTCAGTCTCGCGGCGCTGGAACTGATAAAGCGGTCGGCGACCCCGCCGGATATCATCCACTGCCACGACTGGCAGACGGCACTGGTTCCCATCTATTTGCGCACTCTTTACCAGGACGATGAATTCTTCCGCAACACTTCCGTCGTCTTCACCATCCATAACGTGGGGTACCAGGGGCTTTTCCCCCCGCATATCCTGCCGCGGATTTCTCTGCACGCAGGTTTATTCACGATGGATTTCCTGGAGTTTTATGGAAAGGTCAACCTCCTGAAAGGAGGAATTGTCTTTTCTGATTTCATTACCACGGTCAGTCGGAAGTACGCGGAGGAAATCCAGACGCCCGAGTTCGGCTGTGGCCTCGAGGGAGTCTTTCGGTCGCGAAGGGACCGTCTCCGAGGTATTCTAAACGGCGTGGACTACTACGCCTGGAGTCCAGCCACGGACAAGCTGCTCCCCGCTGGCTACAGTGCGAAGGATATGAAGGGCAAGGCAGCGTGCAAGAAGGCTCTGCTGGAAAGAATGGGAGTGAATCGGCCGGTGCTTGATCGGCCGGTCATCGGCATCGTTTCGCGGTTTGCACCTCAGAAAGGCTTCGACCTCATCGCGGAAATCGCGGAGCAACTCGCGGCCTTGGACCTTTACATTGTCGCGCTGGGAACGGGCGACCCTGTTTACGAAGAACTTTTCCGGTTCATGGCGGCCCGATATCCGGACAAGTTTCTGGTGGCTGTCGCTTACGACAACACCCTGGCGCACCAGATTGAAGCAGGGTCAGACATGTTCTTGATGCCCTCGCGTTATGAGCCCTGTGGGCTGAACCAGATTTATAGCCTGAAATATGGGACCGTGCCCATTGTCAGGGCCACCGGTGGTTTGGATGATACGATTGAAGCTTTTGACGGCCAGTCGGGCACAGGCTTTAAATTCAGCGAGTACACCGGTGCGGCGTTGCTCAACGCGGTCGACCAAGCTATCGCAGCCTATCACCAGCCCCAGGTGTGGCAACAATTGGTTTGCAACGGAATGCGAGAAGATTTCTCGTGGGGAAAGTCGGCAAAGCAGTATTTGGAAATCTATGAAGCGTTGCAGAAGGGAAAGGCCACTCCTGAATCCGAGGCTGAGACCTCGAACGGATAGCGGGTCACTGTCATGCTGAGTCCGTCGGCCTAGGCCGAACGAAGCATCTCGCCCTGCTGTTTGTCGGCGGGAAAGTCCAGAGCGAGATTCTTCGTCCCGACAAGTCGGGACTCAGAATGACAGCAGGGCAGACGAGAGCACGGAACAGGCTTGCGCTGGAAGTTATGGGCAGGGGTCACTAATCTTTGGAGGTTTTGAGACGATGGCGGGCGGTCATACTCTGGAATTTTCTGAGCAGAACTTTGAGGAGGAAGTTTTGAAATCCGACCAGCCGGTTCTGGTCGATTTCTGGGCCACGTGGTGTGCACCCTGCCGGATGATGGCGCCTGCCGTCGATACAATTGCTGAGGTGTATGCCGGCCGTGCCAAGGTTGGAAAACTCAACGTGGACGAAAACCTCACGGTCACCAGCCGTTACAGAATCCGAGGTGTCCCCACCCTACTTCTTTTCAAAGACGGTCAAATCCAGGAGCAGATCGTGGGTGCCGCCTCCAAAGAGGCCATCAGCAAGCTGCTCGATAAGCACCTCTGATCTTCCAGGATGCTGGCGGTCCGAGTTATCGAGAGGGCTTTCATCTCCTGTAAACCTGGATTTCCAATTGGAGCTATAGCCACGGAACCGCTCACACCGTGAGAGAATGTGGGCGGTCGAGCTGCCATCTGCTGAGGTACTGTCTCCAGTTGACAGGCTTTTGAAAGGCAGGGGATTGCCTGACCCAAGCCGGGAGCAGGGGGGCAGGATGAGGCGGAGGAGCGAGTAAGATTATGAGCGAAAGAGTCTGTCCGTGGTGGCTAGGATACCTGTTGGTGAACCCCCTCAGGAAGCTCCTCCACAAACCGGAGAATATTCTGAAGCCGTACATCCATGAGGGGATGACTGTGCTGGAGGTTGGAAGTGGGATGGGGTTCTTTACTTTGCCGATGGCGCGCCTCGTGGGAGAATCGGGCCATGTGATGTGTGTTGATCTGCAAGAAAGGATGATCAGGGCAGTCAAGAAACGTGCCGTCAGGGCAGGACTGATCGATAGAATTGAATTGCGCGTCTGCACGCCCACATCCCTTTGCATTGATGATTTGGCGGAAAAGGTCGATTTTGCATTGGTATTTGCAGTTGTGCATGAGGTTCCGGATGCAAAACGGTTTCTCTCAGAAATTCAAAGGTCACTCAAGAAAGGTGGGTTACTCTTGTTTTCGGAGCCCGCAGGCCACGTCTCCAGAGAAGCGTTTGGAGGTACGTTGGCGACGGCGCAAATGTTGGGATTCCGTATCGCAGATTCTCCGAAGATAAGACGAAGCTACTCCAGCCTATGGGTAAAGGACTAGTTCCCCGGGGCACGGCTTTGGAGTGCGGCCCGCCGCGGCGGGCTGCCGCTTTCTTTGACGGGGGCTTGCTTCCGGCAGGACCTCGAGCAGGCTCGAGACACGAAAGCGGCAGCAAGCTGCCGCACTCCAAAAGTGGACAGGATAAACATGCCAGCAAACGTGGTTGTGGTGGGCGCCCAATGGGGCGACGAGGGCAAGGGTAAGGTCGTCGATACTTTGGCGGAGCACTTTGACATCGTGGCCCGTTACCAGGGAGGCGCCAACGCTGGCCACACCGTTTACGTCAACGGTAGGAAATTCATTCTCCAGCTCCTCCCGACAGGCATCGTGCGGCCGGACAAGACTGCAGCTATCGGAAACGGAGTTGTGGTTGACCCGGAAGCCTTGTTGCGCGAGATCAAGGCCGTGGAGGGAAACGGAGTGCGAGTCGATGGTCGCCTACTCATCAGCGATCGCGCGCACCTGATTCTGCCTTACCACCGAGCTCTCGAAGTGGCTGCGGAAGAGGCGCGAGGCGTAGGAAAAATCGGCACGACGGCTAAAGGGATCGGTCCCGCCTATGAGGACAAAGCCGGACGCCGCGGGCTCCGAGCAGGCGATCTCCGTGATCCGGAATCATTCCGCCGCCGGTGCAGCGAAATTGTTGCGGAGAAGAACCGTATTGCCTCGGCGTTGTTTGGGGGCGCCGCCCTCGACCCGGTGGCACTGGCTGACCGGTGCTTGGAAGTCGCCCAGCACATGGTGCCGTTTCTTGCGGACGTCTCTGCCTATTTGAATACCGAGATCGACCGTGGAAAGCGAGTGCTCTTCGAAGGTGCGCAAGGTACGCTCCTGGACCTGGACCACGGAACCTATCCTTTCGTGACCTCGTCCAGCGCTACGGCGGGTGGCGCTTGCACAGGCACCGGCGTGGGGCCAACGCGCATCCAGTCTGTAGTTGGCGTTTCAAAAGCCTATGCCACGCGCGTGGGGAGTGGCCCGTTCCCAACCGAGGCCAAGGGTCCCGAGGGTGAAAAGATTCGAGAACGCGGAGGAGAGTATGGCGCGGTCACCGGGCGGCCGCGCCGCTGCGGTTGGTTTGATGTGGCGGCGGCCCGCTATAGCGCCCGCGTAAACCATCTCGAGTCCCTCATCATCACCAAACTCGACATCCTCGATAGTCTTTCCGAGATTCCGGTGGGCTTGGAATACGAGTACAAGGGCAAGCGATTTACCGACTTTCCACCTGACGTTGAATGCCTTGATAAGGTGCAAGTTCACTATCGCATGTTGCCGGGTTGGCAGCAGCCTACGTTTGGTCTGCGGGACTTCTCCAAGCTCCCGCAGAAGGCCAAAGACTATTTGCGGTTCCTTTCCGACCAGGTGGGCGTCGAGGTCGCGATGGTTTCGACGGGGCCGGAGCGCGACCAGGTTCTCTGGCTTGACGAAAGCCGTTTTGCGGTCCTCGTCGCAAGCGCTTCCCACTGATGGGGGGTGGGAAGGGCGGGGTTCTAACCCCGCCGCGAAGCGACTCCCAACCTTCTGTTCGTCCCGCCCCCCGCGCAGTCCCTCAGGCGCGGGACTGCGCGGGGGGCGGGACGAGGGACCAATGAGAAACGTCGGCAACGGCGGGGTTAAAACCCCGCCCTTCCCTAATCACGGTGAGAGATTCCGCTGAAGACCTCTATTTACGGAAGCATTGGCAATGGTAGTCACTTACACACAGGCCATATCAATTGTCCAGGAAAGAATCGGCCAGGCAAATCCCATGCCTCCAGCAGAAATAGTGTCGTTGGAGGAGGTCCGAGGACGAGTTTTGGCCGAAGATGTCGTGGCGGACCGCGATTTGCCCCCTTTTCACCGGGCCATTCGCGATGGTTATGCCTTGGGTGCTGCTGACCTGAGCGCACTGCCTGCTGTCCTCCGGTGCGTGGGAGAAGTTCCTGCCGGGCAACATTTTGAAGGGAAAGTGGACCCCGGCCAGTGCGTCTCGATCATGACGGGCGCTCCTTTGCCTGTCGGCGCGGACGCTGTCGTGATGGTCGAGCACACGCGGTCCTTGGGCGAGCATATCGAAATCCAGCGCAGCGTGCAGCGATGGGAGAACGTGGTGCTTCAGGGCAGTGAAGCCGCAGTGGGCGCGTGCGTTCTGGCGCGCGGAAGGCGGCTGCGGGCGGCTGAAATGGGGTTGCTGGCTGCCGTGGGGAAGGTGAGAGTTGCGGTTTACCGGCAGCCTATGGTGGCCATTCTGCCTACGGGCGACGAGCTGGTGGCTGTCGAGAAGCGTCCGCAATGGTTTCAGATTCGCAACAGCAATGCTGTAACCCTTTCTGCCCAGGTCACCGCAGCAGGTGGCGTGCCCGTAGGGCTTGGCATAGCTCCCGACCGTGAGGACGCCCTCCGAGAGATGATCGAGCGGGGGCTGGATTCAGACTTGCTCCTTTTAAGCGGCGGCGTGTCGATGGGTAAGTTTGATCTGGTGGAAAAAGTCCTGGCCGAGTTGGGAGCGGAGTTCTTCTTCCAGGGAGCAGCGATCCGTCCTGGAAAGCCATTGGTCTTTGGCCGGGTTCGCGACCGGTTTTTCTTTGGTCTTCCGGGTAATCCAGTCTCCACTTTCGTCACCTTTGAGTTATTTGTTCGTCCGGCCATCGCCATGTTGGGCGGAACGGGGTTCGAGCCTCCGGTCCTCCTTCGAGCCCGCTTGGCCAAGCCCTGCCGCCAAAGGACCGGCCTGACCATGTTTATGCCGGCCCGAGTTTGCGTTCAGAACCGCGATCCGGTTGTGGAACCCGTCAACTGGCAGGGCTCGGGGGACTTGGTTAGCACTGCCGCGGCCAATTGTTTTCTGGTGATTCATCCCGACCAGACGGAGTTGGCGGCGGGCGATTGGGTTGACGTCATGCCGAAAGAGCAGTGAAGCATGCGGAAGAATCTTACACATTACGATTCAGCAGGTCGTATCCGCATGGTGGATGTCTCTGCGAAACCTGCCACGGTACGCCAAGCTTCGGCGAGCGCGCTGGTGAAAATGAGTCCCCGTGCTCTTCGCGCTGCGAAACGAAATTCCAAAGGGAACCCGCTTGAAATCGCGCGTATTGCCGGCATCAGCGCCGCCAAGCAGACCGCAGAACTGATCCCCCTTTGCCACCCGCTTTTGTTGACTCATATTGATGTGAAGGCGGATTTTTGCAAGAATGGCGTAGAGCTTTCTTCGACGGTGAGCTCAACGGGAGCGACCGGGGTCGAGATGGAAGCGCTCACGGCGGTGACTGTTGCTGCACTCACCGTTTATGACATGTGCAAGGCCATCGACCGGGGAATCGAGATCACCAACATCAAGCTGCTGGAAAAGAGTGGCGGGAAGAGCGGCGCTTACCGCGCCAAGTAGCTATCAGCTCTCAGCCGTCAGCTATCAGCAGACAGCCTCCAGCAGATGGCCGACAGTTTCAGTCAGGAGGATGCCGTCAGATTGGCAGCGTCAGCACTCAGCAGAAAAGTGTGCTGTTCTTGCTGACGGCTGAAAGCTGACGGCTGAAAGCTTCACTTATGTCCTTTGCCCTTCGCGCAAGAATTCTCGTGCTGAGTGATGCTGCAGCGGTTGGCGGCCGGGAGGACCGGTCCGGCCCGGCGGTTCGCGAGTTGCTTGAAAAGCGACGCTGGCTGGTCCAAGCGCTCGAGGTCCTGCCTGACGATGCGGACCGCATTCGGGTCACGCTTCTGGCCTGGACGGAGGGTGATGATTGTGATGCCGTCTTCACCTCCGGCGGCACTGGGCTTGGAGCGCGCGACGTCACCCCGGAGGCTACGCGCGCGGTCGTCGATAAGGAAATCCCGGGTCTTGCGGAACTGATGCGGGCCGAAGGCGTGAAGAAAACTCCCAGGGCGGCGCTCTCCCGAGGGATTGTGGGAGCAAGGAACCACAAGCTTATCGTGAATCTGCCGGGCAGCCCACGCGGCGCCTGCCAGTCGCTCGCGAGCATTATTGAGCTTCTCCCCCACGCCATAGACCTCTTGCGAGGTCGCACTGAGCATCCGCAATGAAATGCGCGCCCGGCCCCAGGGTCGCGTCAAAGTCCCCGAAATGTAACATCCCAAAGCGGCTCTGCCGCCCGATGTGCGGAAAGGCTTCGCCTTTCCGAGGGCTTCCACCCTGACTAACCCCGTCGGCTCGGCTGGAAGGCTCAGCCTTCCAGCCGAGCCGACGGGGAGAAGGGAAGCAGTCTGTGCCGGAAAGCCAGAGGCTTTCCGCACATCAGGCGGCAGAGCCGCTCACTCACGACCGTCTCAGTCCGCGGGCGCGGATCCAAGCGGCAGAAAATACTGCGTGCCCTTGACCGGCTGGCTCAGCCGCTGCAGGAGTTCCTGCAAATGCTCGCTCCGGTCGACAAAGTCGATCTCGGAGGTGTCAATCACCAGCAGGTCACTGGACTTGTAATGAAAGAAGAAGTGCTCGTAAGCATTCACCACGGCCTCGAGGTACTCGTTGGAGATCTGGTCCTCGAACGCCACATTCTTCTTCGCAATTCGCTTCTTCAGCGTCTCCAGCTTCGCCTGTAGGTATATCACCAAATCCGGAATGGGGACCTGCTCTGCCAACATTGCATAGTATTGGTCGTAAACCTGAAGTTCGATGTCGTTCAGGTTGAGGTAGGCGAAGATCTTATCCTTCTCGAAGATGTAGTCGCTCACCACAACGCGCATGGGGTTGGCCGCCAGGTCCAGGTCACGAAGTTGTCTGTAGCGCTTCATGAGAAAGTAGAACTGGGCCTGAAAACCAGCGCCGGGCTTGTCCTCATAAAACGCTTCCAGGAAGGGATTATCCTCGACATCATAAACTCGGACCGCGTGGAGGCGCTCGGCAAGAATATCTGCCAACGTGGTCTTGCCCACACGAATCGGACCTTCGACGGCAATGAAGTGCGGCGAGTCGTAAGCAGAAGGAGTGATCACTCTTTGGTACCTCAGCTTTCCCGGTTCAATCGCACCACCTGACTTGTGTCGCCGGCTTCCTGAAGCATTTCATAGACGGTCCGCTTGGTAATGGGGTGCCGGAGGTTCCCAGCCAGCTCGCGAAGCGGAAGCAAGACGAATCGTCGCTCCGTCATGCGCTCGTGGGGAATATTTAACGCCGCTGAGCGCACTACTACACTCTCATAAAGCAAGATATCGATATCGATCGGCCGCGGACGTTTGGCAACGGTGGGGCGACGGCCCAGGGCGTGTTCGACGAACTTCACCGCCTTGAGAAGTTGCATGGGCATAAGGCGGGTCTCCGCTTCCGCCACGCAGTTCACGAACCATGCTTGCGGCCGGAATTCAACCGGCTCGGTCTTGTAAAAGGATGAAACTCGCCTGATTTCAACCCCTACTCCGGGTAATCGCTCGAGCGCTTTGCGAATGTTGGCCACCCGGTCGCCCACGTTCGAGCCAAATGATAGAAACACCCGCTTTGCCGGAGATGGAACCTTCGGTATCGGGCTCGCGGTTTGGAGTTCACTCATTGCGAAACTCAGAAATCAGAAGTCAGAAATCAGAAGTCAGAACATCTCCAGGCGGCCTTCTGGTTGAAGCCTGCATTCCGTCTCCTGACTTCTGACCTCTGACTTCTTCTGCCTTCTGACTCTTGTCTTCTGATTTCTGACTTCTGATTTCTGACTTTATGGGTCATTCAAACAGTGACGGTGGAACTCTGGCCGGTGGTTGCAGCTTCAGGTGCTTGTAAGCCGGCTCATTGGCCTTGCGGCCCGCTTTGGTGCGGCTGATAAAACCCTGCTGAAGCAGGTAAGGCTCCACCATGTCCACAAGGGTATCCACTTCTTCATTGAGGGTGGCGGAAAGGGCTTCGACCCCGACGGGCCCGCCATTGTAAACGCGAATGATCGTGGAGAGGAAATTGCGGTCGAGATCGTCCAGCCCCTCGTCGTCCACCCCTTCCAGTTTCAGGGCGTCACAAGCCACCTGGGGAGTTATGATGCCGGTAGCCTTGACGTCCGCGAAGTCGCGCACCCGGCGCAGTAGCCGGTTGGCGATGCGCGGGGTTCCTCGAGCCCGGCGCGCCACCTCCGAGGCCCCCGAATCCTCGATCTGCGCTGCGAGGATGCGCGCCGAACGCATAATGATCTGGCGCAGCTCATCGACGGCATAAAACTCCAGGTGGTAGAAGAGGCCGAAGCGGTTCCGCAAAGGCGCGGAGAGGCTTCCCGCGCGCGTCGTGGCGCCGATCAGGGTGAACTTCTTCAGGGGAATATTGATGGTCTTGGCGAACATTCCCTTGTCCACCACAAAATCTACTTTGAAGTCTTCCATAGCGGGGTAGAGGAATTCTTCGATGTTCACCGGCAGGCGATGGATTTCGTCGATAAACAGGATGTCTCCCTCAGCGAGGTTGGTGAGAATGCCCATGAGGTCGCCGGTGCGTTCGAGCGCCGGGCCGGAGGTCGTCGTGATCTTCGAGCCCATATGGTTGGCGATGATGTAGGCAAGCGTGGTTTTGCCAAGCCCTGGCGGCCCGTAGAACAGGGCGTGCTCGAGAGGCTCGTTGCGCTGCCCGGCGGCCTGCAAGGCGATGGAGAGTTTCTCTACCACCTTCCTCTGACCCACATACTCCTCCAGCGTGGGCGGACGAAGGCTGCGGTTAAAGCTTTCCTCTTCTTTCGAAATCAGGTCCGGCGATACCAGGCGTTCTCTAGGCATAAGAACAGGTGTCAGGTTTCAGGTGCTAGGTTTCAGGCGCTCGCTCCCACTGTCATTCCGAGCGCAGCGAGGAATCTCGCTCTGATTCTTTTTCCGCCAATCCCCTTGAGCTCAATGCAGAGCGAGATTCCTCGCTGCGCTCGGAATGACATCCCTAGGAAAGCGGTCCCGCAATACGGGACCGCACTCCAGAGCGCTGTCAACCATTGGTCCCAGGATGTAACTGTTCAAACACCCGGCGCAAGAAATCTTCGGTGGTCTTCAGGTTCTTGTGCCTGGAGAAGATTTCATCCACCATCCGCTGGGCTTCCGAGCGTGAGTATTCCAACTGTTCAAGGACTTGGAGCGCCTCCTGCTTGAGTTCGGCGCCGGACTCCTGCTCCACGGAAAGCGGCTCTTCGGTTCGAGCCAGCGCGAACTTCGCCATTTTACCGCGCAACTCGGTCACGATGCGCTCTGCGGTTTTGGCGCCGATAAAGGGCAGCCCCTTCAGGAAATTGGTGTCGCCGCGCTCGATCGCCAGGGCGATTTCGTTCAGCGGCCGCACCAGGCACTTCAGTGCCCGCATGAATCCTACACCGGGAACGGTGGTGAACGTCTCAAAAAATTCCCGGTCGAGAGGGTCGAGGAAGCCGACGAGCTTCGGAGTCAAGTGACCACCGCCCAGGCCGCCGTCGATGTAGTAGATGGTGTAAAAGGTCAGGGGATTGTGGCGCTCGGAGGGCGGCGCAGTTCGCAGGCGCGAAGCAATTCCGGAAGGTACGAAAACCTCGTAGCAGAGCGAACTGACGCGGACCAGCAGCGACTGTCGCTCGATGCGGTCGTAAAGGACTTCACCGGTGATTTCGGAGATCAAGGGTCTTGCTCCTTTTCAAGTAGCACAGGGCTACCGCCAGCGCGTCGGCCACGTCAGGCGGATACGGGACGCGATGGAGCGAAAAATAATTCTGCACCGCGCGCTGCACCTGGAGCTTGGAGGCGTTCCCGTTGCCCGTTATGGACTGCTTCACTCGCTTGGCGGAAAAACTCAGCACCGGGATTCCTGCCAGCCGCGCCGCTAAGCAAATCACCCCGCGGGCATGACCCATCAGGATGGCCGTCCGAGGGTAATTCGCATGGCTGTAAACTTCCTCCAGACACATGGCCTCGGGGTTGAATTCCTCGATGACTCGCCGCAGTTCGACGAAGAGCGACTCAAGCCGCTCCGGTAGATTCTCACCGTGGCTGCGCGGCATCCGGATCACGCCAGCTTCCAAGAGTTCTACCTCGTTCGCGCGGCAAACGACAATGCCATAGCCAGTGACGTTTAACCCCGGATCAATTCCAATGACGCGAGTAGGCGACTTTGGGCCGACTGCCATTCAAATAAAGGATAAAGGGTAAAGGGTAAAGGATAAAGGATAAAAGTATGCTTCCAGAGTTTTACCCTTTAGCCTTTACCCTTTTGAATTTTGCCATTTGCCTTTTGCCCTTTGAACTTTGACCTGTTCTTCTGCCGGGCCAGGGGCTAGCGCGGGGTGGAGTCGGGGAGGCCGCCGTCCACAGGGATGGTTGCGCCGGTGGTAGGCGTCTGGCGCGTGGCGAAGAAGAGCACGGCTCTTGCGACGTGTTCCCCGGTGACCTTAGCCTTTAAGAGGTTGCGTTTCTGGTAGTATTCCTCCAGGCCTTTTTCATCCAGTCCCCGCGCTCGCATACGGTCCGGTCCAACCTCCGCCCACAAGCCGGACTTGCGCGTCCCGTGAGAGAACACTGCGTCTGGGGAGACCATGTTCACACGCACGCCGATTTCGGCCATTTCCAGGCTGGCAATGCGGGCCAGTTGATGGGCAGCGGCTTTGGTGGCGCTGTAAGCGCCGAACTTGGCCCCCGGAGCAAAGACGTTCTTGGTTGAAATCATAACGACGTCGCCGCCGGTTCCCTGGTATTTGAAGTGCCGGCCCGCTTCTGACAGCATCAGGAGCGTTCCCTCGATGTTCACCCGCTCCAGTTTCTGGAATACCTCCAGCTTCATCTCTTCCAGGGATGAGACCAGCGCTATGCCGGCATTGACGATGACCAGATCCACGCCGCCCCAGGTCTTGATAATTGTATCGAACCCTTGCGCGACGGAAGCCGCGTCCGTCACGTCCACCGCAACGCCCAGGACGCGGTCCCCAAAGGTTCCCTTCAAGTCGGTGGCCAGGCTTTCCAGGGCTTGCCCGGCCAAATCGGTGACTGCCACGTGGCAACCGTTCTCGAGTAGGCCCTGGGCAATCGCCGACCCGATGGCTCCCGCCGCTCCCGTGATCACCGCGACTTCCCGCGCCAGGGGCAATTCACTGCATTTTCCGAGCTTGGCGTGCTGAAGGGTGTGGTACTCCATTTCAAAGAGATGGCTTTCGGAGAGGCCCTCGTACCTTCCCATCGCGGCTACCTTGGCTTTGACTGCCAGCGTGTGAGCCGTGATATCGCGGGCGATCTTGGCCGCCTCAACATCCTTGCCAGAACAGATTGCCCCCAACCCCGGCAGCAGCAGCACGCGGGGCAGCGGGTCAAAGGTTGCTAGGCCCTCGGGCAAGTGTGCCGAGTTCCTCTCGATGTAGGCTTTGTAGGCAGCCGGGTACTCTTGAACGGCTGTGGCGAGTTGCTGGCGCAGCCTCGCGGGGTCGTTATAAGCCGGGCTATCGAGCCAGAGGGGCAGGGCCTTGGTGCGGATCAGGTGGTCTGAAGTAAGAGGAGGGGACAGGGCAAGTTGCTTGCCCCGGTCGGAGTCGACGAAATCCAAAGTATCGCGATCGGTCAATGACTGAAGGATGACGCGGCGGTAGGGTCGATCGGCGTCCCCGCTGGGTTCGGCAAGCAAGCCACGGACTAAGGGGGCAACGGTAACCAACCTCTCTTCCGCCGCATAAGGGGGCGTCGAAATCTGCACGACCAGCGGTCGAGTGGCGCGCTCGGCCAGGTATTTCTCCGCCCGGGTGACCAGTTCGATGGTGGCCTCATAGGAGTCTCGCGCTGTCGTCCCCCAGGTGACAAGCCCATGCCGCATCCACACCATGGCCTTGCTGCCTGGGCGCGATTCGTAGGCGGTGGCAGCGGCCTTGGCCAGCTTGATGCCCGGTTTCACATAGTCAAGAATGATCACATCCTCGCCCAACGCTTCTTCCACGCGCTTCGCAGCTTCGCTCTGATTCGTCAGGGCGAGCATGGCGTCCGCATGAGTGTGATCGATGAACTGGTGGGGCAGAAAAGCGTGCGCCAGGGTTTCAATCGAGGGCGTTGGAGCGTGAGGATTGAAAAGATGAGTGCGGAACTCGTCCGCCATCGCGGCGTCGGAAAGATCCGCCAGCACGCGAAGTTTCTTGAGGAACTCCAGGTCCACGGCCGAATGCCCCTCAGGTTCGATATCTACCAGGTTGTAGCCCGAGGCTTTCACATAAAGAGCCGGGACCTGCTCCCCCAAAACGTTCGTGGCATAGCCTTTGACGGAGGTGTTGCCTCCCCCGTGAAGAACCAAGCTCTCCTCAGCGCCGAGAAGGCGGCTGGAATACGTTCGCAGAGCCAAATCCTCACCCCACCTGGGAGCGTACTGAGCAATAAAGCGGCTTGCGTCGGAATCTGACCAACGGTTTTGCATAGGGTTTGATTGAGAAGGCGAAAAGCAGAAGTCAGGAGTCAGGAGGCAATGCGCAGGGCGATGGCCCCACCGAGAACAACGCGAATTAGATCGTCTCCGAATTCTTGCTTACACCGGCTAACACCAAGAATTCATCCGCCACTGACAACTGACCACTGACAACTGACTCCTATTTCCTGACTCCTTTCTTCACCGCCTCCAACATAAATTTGGCGTTCGCTTCCGGGGCCTTGCCGTCGAACACCGCGCTGCCAGTCACGATCAAGTCCACACCCAGGGCGGCCACGTCGCCGATGTTGTCGCGTGTTATCCCGCCATCGACGCCCAGCAGTATTTCGCGACCCGAGTCGGCGATCATGCGCTTTACATTCTCAACTCGCCCTCTGGCGGAGGCAATGAATTTCTGCCCACCCCAGCCCGGGTTGACGGCCAGGATCAAAATCAATTCCAGCTCCTCGAGCAGAGGTTCGAGCACCTCGAGGGGCGTGCCCGGATTCAACCCCACGCCCCGCACCAAGCCCCTTTCGGGGTCGTTGACGTTTTTCATCATCCGCATTTGCTGGAGAACCCGGTGAACATGAGAGCAAGCTTCAGGATGAATCGTGATCATGTCGGCGCCTGCCGCAACATAGTCCGCCACCTTATTCAGCGGCTCATCGATCATCAGGTGGACGTCCTTGAGCAGGGGAGTCTTGAGGGCCTTAATCAGCGGTGGGCCCACGGTCATCATGGGGCAGAAGCAGCCGTCCATGACGTCCACGTGGGCCGCTTTGACACCGCTACGTTCAAGCAGGGCTAACTCCGAACCGAGCGAAAGGAGGTCAGCCGTCAGGATGCCTACACTCACTACGGGAGACGATTCGAGGAGTAGATTGAAAGCGGTTGAGACGCTCATTTAGCTTGCAAACACCCCTTTCGTTTCGTGCTTCAAGGTTTCGTACAGCTCGAAGGCTTGCTGGGGCTTCATCAGCTCGTGGACCACTTTTCCCACCGCCTGGATCATGGCGGTGGGAGCGTCGGCTTGGAAGATGTTGCGACCCATGTCCACGCCC